>Ga0116229_10015816_pt1 | contig 10215 bp, 10 predicted proteins | sample S1TSphgellanicum_3_FD_87313 | JGI IMG/M metagenome (GOLD analysis project Ga0116229, IMG submission 87313) | Host-associated microbial communities from peat moss isolated from Minnesota, USA - S1T2_Fc - Sphagnum magellanicum MG | ecosystem: Host-associated > Plants > Peat moss > Unclassified...
ATCCTTTTACTACCTTCCAACTAAAAACCAACAAGCAAGTGAGTTGTCACTAGGTAGTAAAGAGAGCCAGTGTTGGACAGTTCTCACTTTTCAAGAGAACCTCCAGTCCTACTTCCAAAAAAATTTAAATTTGAAAGAACCCTCGTTTCTGGTTCAAGGATTTTTTATAATTTGATAAAACCTCCAATATGGTTCTGGACCCTATTTCTCAGATTTCAAGACCTCGAGTTGCAGGTTTAAAAATAATAATCTTAGGTGGGTCTAGTTGCAGACTGTATTCAGTTGTACTTGCTTACACATAGCTCAAAACTAATTTCTTTTTCTTGTTATGAGCAGTGTATCACCGATATAATGTGATCACCTATATTAACTACATACCTAAACCCACCAAATAAAATTTTAAAAGTGAAAATTACATGTGTGCCATGTTTCAAAAGGAAGAAATAATTGCCTAATGCCCACCCCATGCCATCCTCAAATTATAATTTAAAAAAATGTCACTGTTATTAATCAAACCCTTGATTTCTACCTCAAATTAATCACATGTTGAACCCATGTTAGGAAAACCCTAAACCTTAAACCCTAAACACAGGAAAACAAAGTTAAAATTTTAAATTAAAAATAATAAAATTTACAACTGAAACCTGATAAACTGGGTTTTGGGGCTGATTCTGGTTCTGAGTTTGATTCTAGCTGGAGGGCAGTTGTGGGTTCCAATTTTGATTTTTTTAAAAATTCAAAATTCCAGTTCTGGAAGAAAACAAATCAAAATTTTAAATGGGCAGTCTGGTTCAAGAACCAAAAAATGGAACCAGCCAACACTGGTATAAAGCATCACTTAGAAGTCTTATTTTCCTACCCACCTACCTTTATATAAGACCTATTACTTTTTACACAAGTGGACCGTAGTTCTGGATTTGCCTTGGTAACCTTGTACATATATATAAACAAGGATGAAAATCCATCCGTGAAAAGTACAAGGCATGTCAAAGCAAATCTAAACACATGAAAGGAAATCAAGACCATCAAAACAGTAATAATGAAGTGGAAGACATAATGTTCAAAGAGCATCCTCTGTCACAAATCAGCTAGGGATGAAGGTGCACTAGTTGATATGTGTGGAAGAGATGAAGAACTGTGACTAAGTGTGGCAGCGTGCAGAAGAATCATGATGGCTTATGCACGTTATAGGACTAATCTATAGTAAGATATAAGCATTGAAGTACCAAGGAGATCTGCTGATGTTACTATGTTGAGGTTCATGAAGAATGGAGTCACAACTCATAAAGGACATCACGTGGATGGTGCAGTGGTGGGTGCTGGTTCACTCTTCCGGCCTGGAGCTACAATGGAGCTTTCGCCTCTTGAAAATCATGCAGAGTATTGCATTCAAATTCAGATCATCAAATCCAGCGATCCCATTAGCGTGAAAATTGAAATATTCAGGCTTACACACAACCCTATTTTGCTGAACATTGAAAGTAAAGGTACCTTTCTACTATTCCATCGGTCCTCTAAAATTCTCATAAACTTAGCAGATCCTATTACGAATTTAACTATTAATTCACTAAGTTAACTATGAAAATTAATTCAAACCCTCAAATTCAGCAACTTCATTGGATGTAACATTTTTTCTGCACATCTACACACAAGCCGATTCAAGGCAGGCCTCCATATATTTTTACACTATTACTATAACCCTATTGTTATAAAACCAAGAACACTAGGTAGGTATGGTGGAAGATATCATTTGGGCTGCCGAGTTTGATAAAAGGGGATTTTAGCAGCTTCCATTGCTAGATCATTCTCTCAGATTATGCACTGGCCGATTGCTACAACACCTAGGACCCATGTTCAGCAAATCTTGTTGAAATAATTAAAAAAATTTGAAACGAAAGGGATCTGGCAGCCCCAGTCTGAATATTTCAAAATTTTGACAATAGTCTCCAAGTCTACTTAATTAAGTTTCAAAATTATCTTGTGTTTTGAACTGGGTTTAACTTTCTAGAATTTGAGAAACTCTGCTTTTAATTTTAATTTTAATTTTTGGTTGGCCTTGTTAAGAATTAATTAGTGTCAAACATGAGTTCATAGTAGTAACAGTACTTGTTGCGAAGGATTAGTATCTCAAGTTTTGAGAAGAAATTGCACATGAGAGTCTGGTCAGAATTGTTGGATGGAAAGGGCTTAATTTTGTGGGTGCAAGAGCATGTGTGTGCAAACTCGAAGCTGATAGAGTAGCAGGAGCTCCTTACAGGATCGATGGATCATGAGACATTGATCAGGGAAGAAGAGCCGTAGATTTAGAAGGTGAATACACGGGATCAGTTCCTCATGAGGAAGCTGCAAAATGTAGCCACAACAATCAGGAACTGAGAGGAGATACGTTGCAGCGCTAGAGATTAGACACAAGTACGTGTCTGCTGGTGATCTGCTGTTTGGCAGCATTGTTGTTTGGGGCAGTGAACGTGTTGCATACACGCATCAAAGTAGTAGTAGATGTCATAAGAGGCAAAGGGGCACCCAGTTGGTTGAATCTCTTCTTCAATGGACCCAGGTCTGCAGAGGGTTCTTGACAGTCATGATGCAAACATTGCCACAGTACCTGCTCAGGACTTTGTTCCATTACCAACCTACTGAGAATTGGATGAATTGTGAGCTGCAAGGATTGTGCGCAATTTGGCACAATGTCGATGCTTTGTATGTATGTCAAGGTGATGCACAACCTATTTTCTCATGGCTGGTTCTTGTCTGTGGTGTGGCTTATGGGATGATTGGACATGAAATCAATTCTTCATCTTCAGACCCTAATGGTGGGCGCCAATTTCTTGTAACCAACTTCTTCAATTTCCTTGTGCAGTTTCTTAACTTCGACAAATTTGCTTTAGATCTTTGGCTAACTGTTGTTGCAGTTTCTGCTGTTGGAACACAAACCAAGAAAACTTTTGACTAGTTTGTCGGATGCCAGGGACCATGGTGATCTCTCTGTCTCTATCTGTATCTCTCAGTTCTTCATCTTTTTTGTGCCCATGGAAGTTTGACAGTCTGTGTTGGGGTTTAGTACAGGTGCCAATTACTATAAAGGCTACTACCATTTGTTTCACCAGTACAACCAATCTATGTCATTGTGGGGTCCGAACATGTCTTGGGCGCATGATGTTTCCAAACATCTCATTCACTGGGTCTATTTCGAAATTGTTTTGGAGCCAGACCAATGGTATGATGCCATGGGAGTGTGGTCAGGCTCAAGTACCATCCGCACCGATGGTGCCCCTTTCATTATCTACACAGGTCTGCCATTTCCGATTCCTGTTCAGATCACTGTTCCAATTTCTTTTGTGATTGTTTTGTGGAGATTGCACTGATGAGAAATAGAGGATTTTAGTCTTTTTTGGGTGATGTTCAAACCCTAATTTGTCATCCATTCTATGAGTTCCCTTTTGGTAGAGTCCTTTGTCATCTTTCAACAATATAGTTCATTAAGTAGGCTGTTTCCATCTGAGTTTCAGTTTGTCTTTGTGAAATTAGGACTTATCGGTCCAATCGCAGGTTTCTGTGGGTTCAAATCCATTATATACATGTGAATGTTAGCCAGAATATTAGTGTCCACCAATTTGTTTGAGGGAGCTGAAGGGGGTTTTCCTCTGTGGCATGAAATGGGGTTAAGTAAGATGAACCATACCTTTGAGGAGACACAGAACAAGGCCATACCAGCAGACCCCACAGACCCACTTCTCAGAAAGTGAGTAAAAGTGCCTAAAAATCCTATTGCAAGAAATCCTACACAAGTTGTTAGTGACATAACATCCAGAGATCCAACGGCTGCTTGACATGAGGATGATGGCAATTGGGTTTTCAGAGTGGGCTCAGTTATACAAGAGACTAATACTACTGGAGTTGCCTACTTGTTCAAGAGCAAAGATTTGAAGCATTGGGAATTGGTAGACAACCGTTTGTATACATTGCCTGGAAGTGGAATCTGGGAATGTATTGATTTCTACCGTACAGATCCTAGCTCTCAAAACTATGTCCTTAAAGCAAGCCTTTTCAATACACAGCATGATGTCTATGCATTGGGCTCATATGACAGTGCAGCTCATAAATTTATTCCTGACAACCCAGAGCTTGATTTCTTTGGGTTTGAATCATCTCGGTATGACTATGGGAGGGTCTATGCAAGTGACTCATTTTTTGAACAAGTAAAGCAGAGGCACATTGTGCTATCCTGGGTGAATGAAACTGACACAGAAGAATTGGAATTGCAAGGGGTTGGTCAGGTTTTCTAGTAAGTTAACCATCTCACTTACCTTGTAATAAATTTGAGTTTCTTTCAAAAATCGTTTTTTTTAAAATCCAGTTTGCACTTTTGCAGACAATTCTTCAGACAGTTGCAGTGGATAGTAAAACAGGTGTCAACTTCATCAACTGGCCCATTGAGGAAGTTGAGTCCTTGAGGATCAGCGAGTAGGTGCAGACAGGGGTGAAGCCTGATGCAAATGCTATTTTGAAAGTTGATGGTGCTACAGGGAGTTAGGTGAGTTCCATGGACTGAAACACAAAAGAAGGAAAATAACCCTCTAGGTGGCTAGTGGGCAGTTGACAGTAATTGGTCATGCGGCCCTTAGATCAAAGATTAATGTAGGTTTACAATTCATGTGACTTATTTTCAACATTCTTTTGGATATCCATTCAGAGTATTGGTACTGTCCACGTGAATATTTGAGGAAACTTTTGAACTTATGCCAAACCTAAGCAGACATTTCTGAAGTTGTGAGTTGATGTTTTCCACTCTACCCAACCAACAACATGCTTTGTGGCATTTATAATTGTATGCTGATTTGAATGAGTTTTGTGCAGTTGGACATGGAAGTCTTTTTTTACTACCCAGATGTATCAATAGATGGGGTTGTTCCATATGAAGCCGACAGCATGAATGACCAATTCAATTGCAATCAGGGTGGGTCTGCACATCGGGGTGTATTTGGCCCTTTTGGTTTGCTTGTCTTAACTGATGAGAACTTCAAGGAGCAAACAGCTATGTTCTTTTACATTTCTCATTCTGGGAATGGTCAATGGATCACAAGGGTTTGCAATGATGAGACCAGGTAGGATTTCTTTTTTTCCCCAAAATCCCACGAAACTTCTCATCACTAATGTCTCTGTCAGCTATTGTTCAAATTCCTGCAGGTTTTGATACCACAAAAATTGACTTGGTGAAAATTGGAGTCCATATGGCTTACAGTGTTGAGAAGTGTCTACAGAGCAATAACAACTAATTGTTTGTATGTTCATGATGTGCAGGGCATCTTTGCTCCCTGGAGTTGATCTCCATGTGTATGGCAATCCTGTCCACATGTTGCCCACGGAAGACTTTCTATCACTCTGCATACTTGTGAGACTCTCTACCATTGCTAAAAAGAACAAAATAAAAATAGCATTATATAATATGAGGTTTGCTATGAAGTACTAATAGATATGGGTTTGTCACTTTGTAGATCAGTCAGTAGGTGCTCATGTGTAGGTAAGACCACGTCTCATTTGTCCATTTGAGCAAAGATCTTCACACATATACACATAAGCCCAATACTAATGCTACTATTATGTCGCTAGCTGATGCTGGTGTGCTTAAAGGCCCCTTCTTCCATAATACATCATAGTTGCTGCCTCTTGTTTAGTTGAGCAAACAAAAGTTATGTACAAAACTTGAAGCTATGTTGTTCCATGAGTTCTTGGAAACAAAAATATTTCTACAGAACCAGTTGTGTTTCTTCAACTCTATAGTATAAATGCTCTCCCTCAAAGGATCTACTTCTGGATTAAAACTGTTTGTTACCGTCTTTTGGTGAATTTATCTCACCACAAATTTTGTGTGTCTGTTAGGTCAACCAGTTTGTAGTGGAAAGCTTTGCATGGTGGGAGTCTGGTGGTCACTTCACGGGTGTATCCAACAGTGGCCATTGGAGATCTAGCAAACCTCTACCTCTTCAACAATGGCATGACCCCCATCACTGTTCGGAGCATCACCACATGGCACATGTCACAAGTCATAATGACGCCATATTAGTAGCATGTGCTCAGATGCTCTTCTCTTTCCACCTTTCACAAAACCAAGGACAAGGTGGGCGGTGCTCAAATGCTCCAAAGTCCCTTTCTCTTCTTGCATGAAACCCAGAAAGTATATCAGGTTCCAGAGAAAATGAATAAAGTATTGTTCCTTAATTCAGCTCTTCAACCAGCTGGTTACACTTTCACAAAGTAATATACAGTAGCCTGAAAAATATGCTAGACTTCAGTGATATGAATCAGGACATAACTAGCTCAACATGCATCAAACTGACAAACACCAAACTTCGACTCAAATGCTCAATGCTAGCTGTAAAAATCCAACAATTGGTGAAGCCAACAGCATTACTGTATAGATGGATCTTGAGATATGAAGTTTGGGTTCTTTTTTTGAAAATGTGTGGTGTGTTATTAGTGACAAATTGTAGACATTACAATTACAGTGATTGCATTGTCAATCTTTTTGAAGTGGTATTCAACATCCAATAGAGACATTTTAATTGATGACTTTGTATACATTGGATTTAATATATAGAGCATACGACATTCAAAATATTTTAACCAAAGCTGTAGAAAAAACATTGCAATACTTTTTCAATTTCCTTTGACTAGGTCTGCTTAGCCACTCAAGCATGCAATAGATTGAAACATAGGGTTTGGTCAGAAACTCCTTTGGCAAAGTGATTCTGGAACCCACTTGGGCAAAATATGTTTATTATTTTTGTTTTAGGAGTTTGAGTTTCACAATATGCAATGTGGAATTGAAGTGGGTTTCTCTAGGTTTAAAAATTTAAGGGATTGAAATTCATGTACAAACATGGCTAAGACACTTCAGCCTCAATTTGATCCCCTTCTAATCATTTGTAGGTTATTTTTTCCATAACTGGTCATCGATGGATGCCTCATGCTCTGATTGGTTGGCTCGACATGGGTTATAACTCATAACCCATGTGTGCCCTGTCACCTAATTGGTCAAGATCATAACCTTGGATCCATGTTGGCCGGAGCATGCACATGTGGTGAAGCGTCATAACCTTGTGCCCGATGAGAGGGGAGCAAATGTGCACTTGACACCTTTCAACAACCAGTTCTGTCCAGTAACCTACTCAAGCTGATGGGTTACCGAATGTAGTCTTACCACCTCTGCAGCTTGACTACATTTGATAACCTTGTAGCTCTAGCTAATTACCTAGTCCATAAGAAATATGTTGAACCATCAAGTTGATTATTGGCTTATGACAACAAGTCTCATGACCCTCCTTGTATAACTGGTTGTGTGCCTCGATTACAATACTTTGAATAGGATACAAGGCTTGCACCCCATGCAATTGCATGGCTCAAGTGAACATTTTCTTATATTGACAATAGTGTTGGGATGGAAGACCTGCTGAAAGAACCAGTACATTTTTTGCTATCTGAAGATGGGCTCTCCCTCACGCCAACTCCAACTAGTGTCAAAGATATAGTCATTCCATCTTTGAACTTATATGGTTTACATGCCAAGTTTGAATCTATTATTGAGACTGCCTAATTGCTTTGCTTGCTTTTTGAACACATGGACTCACTCACTTCTTGTTACTTGTTTGATTCACAAGTGGACTTGTTCAAGAACATTACCCCCAATTCAAGAACATTTTCCCTGCTTTCTTTTTGCTTTTAGTTTTCACTCTGCCTTTAGGAACTATAGTTGGATGAAAAAATCTAATTAACAATTAAAATGAGACAAAACATTTTTAATATTTAAACTTGTGGTGTAAATGATATTTATATTTATCTAAAGCACTTGTGATGTAAAGGATATTTATATTTATATTTCGGAAAGTATTCAATTTTGATATGATTTAAAGCAAAATTGGACTTCCCTGGAGTCTCCACTAGTCTAGGGCGAGGGAGGCATAGAATGTAAGATGAGATACTATGGGTATTATTCTAGATGGTGGCTGTCATCATGTCTTTGGTTCCAGAGTCATCCTGCCAACAGAGGTGCAACTCTTTATTTTGATGTACTTGGATCCTTGGAAGTTTCCTGGAACTGTAACCCTAAAAACCTTAAGCCTGGTACATCAGCACTGGAACTAGCCCATATGACAATGAAAGATATTTCTAGATCTCTTCAATTATTCAGCACGAAAACCAGCTTAAGCCTGGTACATCAGCACTGGAGCTAGCCCATATGACAATGAAAGATATTTCTAGATCTCTTCAATTATTCAGCACAAAAACCAGCTGAAGCCTGGTACATCAACACTGGAGCTAGCCCATATGACAATGAAAGATATTTCTAGATCTCTTCAATTATTCAGCACGAAAACCTCAAGCACATGAAGAAATTTTCAATGTGGAGTTGGAGAGTACTTTAGTCCTTGAGTGTCCCTCAACATCTTCTCATCTTTATTGACTTCCTAAGACAAACCTAATTCACCTGAACACTGGCCAAACCACATATTGGTAAATTCTCCATTTGACATCCCAATCTTCAACTAACGCATGTTAACCCAAGCCTTTCCCTTTTGCCTCAGCTAGGAAGGACTCAGCTCAATATGAACTTCCCAAGTGGTCCGAGGCTCAGTCACCTAAAGTCCCTTGACTATGTCTAACAGTCCAATCACAAGTCTACATTTAGACTATTTCGAAGAGGACTCCCAAGTTCTCATCTAAACATTCCTTCCACCCTACTGTAACACATATATGTGCAAGGTGACAACTTATCACATTGAGAATCGAACCTAGATTGACTTTGGTGACACTCAACCCATGTCAAAATGCGGGGTGCCCCATGGTGCTCCTGACATTGGACCCAACTAACCAAGTCCACTTTTGGCCTTTTGGGGCCTTGTGCAAAAGCGCAGGTTAAGTACCTTATATTCAATAATAAACTTCCTTGAAAGAAAAAAGGATATTCCACTTACTCCTCAAGGAATAAGGTTTTTTTTATGGCCATTTAATCAAACGACATTGGAAAAAACAAGGGTGTCAATTGACTTGAAGGGAGAGAAAAGTTAATTTTTACAAATCGCCCAAAACACCCCCACACATCACCTTGTGCACCAAAAGGCAAAGCACTTTATCTCCTTGCATCCCCAGTTTAATTCAGTTGTTTCCAAGCCCTACTGCCAACAACACTTTAGAGTTTCACCTTTATGGTGCTTTAGAGTCTTAGAACATCATTAATTTGTGACCATCCAATAGAATAGATCGCCCAATTTCAACCATTCAATTTGGTAGCCCATCTAAAGACCTTCCATTCCCCCAAACTAATAGCTAACACATGTTCAGTTTTCAAGTCCCATATGCTTATGTTGTGAAAACTTAGAGATGGCAACAACATTGGTCTTTGCACGTTGAATGTTTTAAAAGCCTTGAACCTTGAGCATTTGTGATTTTTTAATGGATTTATTTAAAGATCATTGTGAACTTGGGAATGGAATTTTGTTGTTGCAATAGTGACTTAAATCCATTACAAAGGGGTGAGACTTTTCTGGGTCCAAATTTTGTAAGGTGTACCAAAATTTTGTCACAACATCACCTTTTTCTGTCTTTTTTACTTAGTCATTTTTTATCATGTAAAATCACATTTATGAATGATTATGATGGAATGTAAAATTGTAGTGATCTAAAATGTAATCCTCTTTAAAAAAATTGACAATTTTTGAGTCAGTAATTTTTATGGGGATCAAAGTATAAGGTTAAAAAAAATTGTAGTAAAGACTAGGCCTTTTTCATCTTGTGTGATACACCTTAAAAGATTTTCACCCTTTTTCAAAGTCATTCTAAAAGTTTGTTCCATCTTAATTCTTGAACTTTGTGTTATAATTTGCAATTGTGTTCATTGGACCAAAATAAAACATCCATGACTTGAACATATACAACTAGTGTCCCAATCTAATCACATTGTAATATATGCCTTGCAACTATGCCATTTTTATTATTTTGGTCATTTTCATGACTACATGATTTTACATGACTATAGTCATATTTAAAAATTACTATGTATGCTATTGACTTTGTTTAACCAATTTTTCAAAATTAAAAAACTTTCATGTGGGGTTCATATTTGCAAATGCAAAAATATGGTTCACATTCTAAAAACATAATGCATCAATATTATATATCATCATTTGGATGCAATTGGTTTTACATTGTGAATATTTA
>Ga0116229_10015818_pt1 | contig 10215 bp, 6 predicted proteins | sample S1TSphgellanicum_3_FD_87313 | JGI IMG/M metagenome (GOLD analysis project Ga0116229, IMG submission 87313) | Host-associated microbial communities from peat moss isolated from Minnesota, USA - S1T2_Fc - Sphagnum magellanicum MG | ecosystem: Host-associated > Plants > Peat moss > Unclassified...
AATTTAGATGTTCATATTCCAAATATAAGATTATGATAAATTAATCTATTAATGATATTTTTTTGTTACAAATATTGCATAACACCTTGCCCATGTGATTCAAAGGATCTTGTTTTTGTTCTAATTACATAGGGTATTTTAGCCCTAAAATGGAATTGAAATCATGTTATGTCATTTTTGTTCCACCTTAACATGGTTTCACCCATGCATGAAACAAGTTTGAGGTAATGTCATCATCTCATTTGGCACATAGCTAATTAAAAGGAACAAACCAAACCAAAGGACCTGCAATTACATAATTGATATTAATAATTGTTTTAACTACCCTTCATGAAACAAGCCTAATCAAGGAGGTGGTAGCCCACATATAGGGTTCTTATTTTCACCAAATGCACCCTAATAAACATGTGAAGGAAATAAACTTTCAATCTATGACCACCAACAACATGGGCATAACTAGACCATTACAAGATTTGAATGGATGAATGAGGGATTTGGGTTAAAGCTCATGGAAATCAAGTCCAATATTGGAACCTTCATGTGGGAATTACAATGTTGAAAAGTAAAATTTAATGAAAACATGAAATTGGGAGCAAGGGGAAACAAAGCTTTCAACCCAACCAATAATGGGGAAGAACTAAGAACACAAGTATTCCATGATCTTTAGGGGTTCAATAAACATTTGCAAAATAGATTATGAAAAGGGAACATGTGCAACAATATCCCCAAAAACGCAAAACAATGCTCCATGAAGATACATATCCTTTTGTACAACATATATGAGTTCAAGATGGAGGAAAAGGCTAAAAAATAAGGTTTTTTGTTAAGGGAATGGCCCCATAAGTTGACATCATTTGTTTACAAAAGCATAAACTCAAAAAGAAAATAACAACAAATGTTGGGAAGAAGTTATGGGCAAGGTTTCAAATTTGGATCTTAAAGGCTAATACATGATAACTTTAGAACTCTAGTAAGGTGAGATTTGTAGAAGAAGAACATTTATTTTGTTGCATTTTAAATGGTCCAAAAATGTTTCAAATTATTAGACATTCATGGGTAATTGAGTTCAAATTCACAAGTTGAGGGGTTTATTATGTGGAGGCTTGGATATCATGAATATGTACATTCCAAATAATTCAACAAATAAAAGCAAGGTGTGGGAATTGCTAAAAGATGAAATCCCAAAAGGAGGTAATTTGATCCTATGTGGGGATCTAAACATTGTGGAAGCTAAGAGGATAAATCCTCTTTGTGTGATCATCTAAATTTTTTAAAACATGCCCTAAACATTAAAAGCCCTATGAGCTTTAAAGGAGGCCTCAAATTCTGATGGGATAACATGTAGAGTGGAGGAGAAAATAATGGTGAGGTTAACTTAAACTTACATGTTTCTAATGGTTTCACTCATGGCAAAGCATGCAAGGTAGTACAATATGCAATCAAGGGTGATGGGGCTAGGTGTCACCACCACCCTATCTCCTATGTGTTGGAGTTGGTGGATGTTCCTTCAAAGCATTTAGTGTGGCAAATGAACATCAAACACTTTGAGAAGGCAAGGGACTAGATCCACAACATGTGGTTTGCCCAACTCAAGAAGGTAACATTTTTTGCAAAGATGAGGAAAATAATTAAATGGAAAACAAAAGGCAAAGGTTTGAACTTACACAAGTTGATTTTCAAGATTCAATTCAAAATGAAGAGATATAGTAAAAGGTAGGGCAACTAAAACAAAAGGTCCAAGAATTGGAAAAGGTAAAAGTAACATGACAAAAAATTCATGTAAGATTAAATTGTATGCATAAAAGTAGTGTAGTTATTAAAGAGTTTTTATTTGTTATCAAATTGAAACAGGGTAAGAAGTGGATCTTGGCCTTTAAGAATGAGGAGGGGGAAGTGGTCACCTTAAAGGATTTATTGGAAAAAGTTTGTTGCAAATTCTATTGTAAATTTTACAAGGCATAAGAGGTGTCTTTCAGAAAGCATAATTTATGTCCAAGATACTTGATTTTCTTCCTAAAAAGTTACGAATGTGATGAATGTCAAGTTGGCCAAGTCAATCATAACATAAGAACTACACCTAATTACATAATCAATGGCCAAGGGGAAATTGTCAAGGACACGAAAAAACACAAGAACAAAGGTTAAAGGAAGGGTCTAAGTCTTATTTTCAAATAAGGAACAAGACAAGATTATGTGATTTAGAAACCAAAATACAAGAACTAAAAACAAGAACATGAAATGTGCAAGACAAACATGGAAACAGATCTTTATTATGTTAACATATGCAAACATGAAAAAAAATGACAAGGTTATGGTGCAAGATTGTGTATAAGACTAGTGTTGAATAGATTGAAAAAAATGAAAGGTCATGCTTCTATTTATACCCCTTTGGGGATCTAGCTCGAGGAAGCTTCCAAAGAAGCTTCTAATGTGCATCAAGCAAGGAAGATTTTTGAGAACCTTCTTAATTGAGAATTGACTATGAGCTAATTAAAACTTAATTGAAAATTAACTCGGACTTAAATAAAAATTAATTAAGAGTTAATTAGGAGTTAACTAAGACTTAATTGGGATTTAATTAAGAGTTAATTCAAACTTAACTAAGAGTTAATTAAGATTTAACTTACAATTAACTAGAACTTAACTGAGACTTGATTGAAAATTAATTTGGACTTGACTAAAAGTTAATTAAAATTTAACTAAAAGTTATGGATGAACATTATGGATGAATTCCATCCATTAAAAAATGGTAATGTTCATATCTGTCACAGAAATCCCATGGCCCTAATAGGGTGGTGATGGGATTTTACACCTACTTTGAGACCTAATCAAATAAGATTTTTCTAGAATGTTAAATTTTGCAATTAAAAATCACCTCCTTAATGAAATGAACAAAAGATTAATCATTCTATTGTTCAAGTCAAAAGACAAAAAAAACCTTGAAAAAGGCACCTTATATTTGTTTTTAATGTGACATGTATAAAATTTATGCGAAAAAACTTTCAAAAAATTTCAACTAATTTTCAAAGAAATAATTGATGTAGATCAAATCACCTTTCTCCCTTGTTGTTACATTATGAACAATGTTTTCATGACACATGAAATATTGAATTGGGTTAAGTGTTATAATTAATTAATGGTTTTCATAAAACTGGACTTTGTGAAAACTTTTCATGGTCAAATAAGATGCATGATTACATGTTTACAACTATGGAATGAATGGGCATGGCCAAAAACTTCATTGGAATGGTGAATATATTGTTTTAGGATGTTGAAGTAACAATTTGCTTTAATGCAAGTATCACCAAGATATTCAAAATTGAAAGAGCAGTTATACAAGGGTGCCCATTGGTCCCTTACCTATTCCTTTTGATAAGATCAAAGAACTCAACAATATGGTCAAAGAAGCAAAGAGGCATGGAAAAATTAGAAGCATAATCCTCCCAAGAGGGGTAAATAACAAACCATGTTTCATTATGTTGTAATATCACAATAATAGTCAAAGGAGAGGAAGCAATTTTCCAAAATGTGGTAAATAAGCTTTATGTCTTTTACTTTTAAATGACCTTGGGCTAAATTAGGAAAATCTATTGCATATTGGTTCGATAAAATATTCAAATGGAAATGGGCCAATGAAGGGGACGCCTTTAAGCTTTTTAGGTTCCATTGGGCTTCAACCTAGACATTAAGGATATAGACGAGTTTTTATTGAAAAGATTAGAAGAAAGCTAAAATTCCAAAGCATGGTGCAATTGCTTTTAACCAAATGGGTGATAATTATCAATTTGGTCTTGGCATTAACTGTTTGGTTTTTCATTAGCATTTGGGGAAGTTTTTAAAAGTTTCGAGAAGATGCAAATCCCTTTTTCACACTTCTTCCAAGCAAGTGGTTAGCACCACACCATAACAAAGGTTTTGAACACATTGTTGTATTCAAAAGAGGTAGGAGGCCTAAGGTTAATTGACCCAAAGGAAGTTATTTCAACATTATTGTGTAATTGGGCATTGATTACATTAAAGCCAAGTGACTCAAACTTAAGAACATTGCTATGTTTTAAATTAGCATGGTGCAAACACACTTGTCACAAGAAATGGTCTTTTGATCTTAATTGGGTATAATCAAAGGCCATGTTTTTACAAGCCATGCTAAAAAATATGGGGTCAAATTATGAAAGCATGTAAACAAATGGTTATCCATCTTCAATTGATCCCTCCTCACTGAGTATACTCTATGAAAAATGTGAATTTGTGTTGGGATCTTCAAGTAGAAGTGGGAAATTTGTAGTTTCAATCATGAAAGCCCAAGTTTTTCACAAAACAAGGATGTGTATATGCAAAGGAGTTGTGGAATAAAGAAAGCAAATGCTTCCACTCATGTGAATTATTAAAATATAAGATTCATTTTGAGGAAGATGAATAAAATGTTTCATTGAAAATAGTGAACAACATAACTTTGGATAAAGCCTATCTAAAAACTAAAAAAACCCACACAAGGTTCAAGCAATAAAGAGTCATTAGCATCTATGATGACCTAGCAACTAACCCAAAGGTAATATTTTGCATTAGCAACAACTTTCTACACAAGATAGGTCTCACTAATCAAAGAAGGTTGGAGGTAACTCAAGAGGTCCAAACATATAATGCTAGTTACAAATCAAGATTGTTTCTATCTTTGGGTGTTGATGGATTGGTAAAGAAAAGTTGGTGAAATATTGTGTTAAGTAGGGAAAGAATTTGCTAATCAATCCAAATAACATGTTCAAATGTAATGTACATGAGAGGTGGGTGCACCTAATCCTAATAGACTTTAGATTGTATTGGAAAGACATATGGATGAAGAAGAGAGCCAAGAAAGATGTTAGATTTATCTTGTCTTTGTGACATTAGGCATTTGCAATCAACACATGGTGTGCCAAAGCAAACCAAAACATTCAAGTGGAATGTCTTTCTTGCAACATTGTAACCCCAAAATTTGTTGCCCATAGATTTTGGCAATGTCCAAAAGTGCAGAAAGCATAGGAGCTTGCCTTTACTTTCCTATATAACTTGAGGTATCCCTATCACAACCTTAAGAATTCAAAAGCCTTAAGTATAGAACAATGTAATTTGTTCAATAAAAGGAACTCTTTCCATAATGAATTTTCTTCAATTGTTTCCACCAACATAAAAATAATCAAAGCTATGCGTATGTAACTTCTAATACCTAGATATTTTTGTTCATTTTTAAAACCAAAGACTTGGGAGAATTTTGGAAAAAAAATTTTTGTAGCGCACAAATGACTTTGTTTTTTGGTTGTATTTTTTTTGTCAAATTATTGATATCACAAAATTGACCACCAAAAACAAAAAAACCTTGTTCATGAAGAAATTATATTTTCTTACAAAAAAAAAATTCCAAGATTTTTTTAAAAAATTCAGAAATGCAATGATTTGTAAGGATGTCAATCACTAGAAGTGATGAAAAAAATTTAGAAAATTGCCAAATTTCTATATATTTGGTCTTTTTTGTATGTGACCAAAAATAAATATTTGAATTTCATATTTGGCTCACATGCTAGTTGGCTAAATCTTCCTAGGAATAATCACCATTTTCTCTACATCTACTTATAGATGATCACCACTTTTTTTGCATTAAAAATTCCCTCAAAAAAACACTTAGCAAAGAGTGATTTTTCATACTCAAAACATTTGTTCCTTCCATATGTGTGCCCACCACAACACTTTGTCAATATCATGTCTTGGTTCAATTAAAAAACCTTAGCATGGTTTCATAACAATAAAAAACCTTGGTTTCATAACAATTGCAATTCATACATCAAACCTTGCAAATATGAACTTTAATGTACATCCAGTGGCATAAAAGAGTATCATAGGACAATTTGTATATAAAGTTTGCGTGATTTTTTTGGCACAAATTTTGTCATTTTTTTTTGAATTTTTTGAGTTTTACTAGTGCTTTTACACTCACTTATTTTGCCAAAATTTTAGTATCACAAAATTGCCCAATTTTTAAAAAAAAAGACCTTAAGACATATGGGTGCAATGTATCTAGTATCTAATATAGTCTCCAATGCAAGTCTGGGTGTGCCCATTCATTATTGATGGGCCAAAGCGAACAATCACCCACTAGCTGATCATATGAGATGGATGCTACATGGATAGGAAACAATTTTTTTCATTATATTCCTTCCCATAGTTAATCACAATGATTAGTTAAATACTAACCATTCACACTTATCTACTTACCTAGTAGCCACCAAGTGCCTTGCCTTACTAAGCATGATTCACAACTAGTTTTAAATCCATCTTTTTTTAGATTTTCGTTTGGAGTTTGTGTTTTAAGTCCATGGTAAGTTGATGTAAATTTTTCTTGATTTTGGGGTGCATTCACATATGTAATGTAAAGTGACATTGTTGATATTGTGGCATCCTAGTTGGCATGTGGTCATAACTTGGTGTTAAATGTGTGTGCTAGCTAACAGTAAATCTAGCCTCGAATTTAAATTTTACACTTTTTGGTTGATGTTATGTAGACCTAAGCAAAAAGGACCAAATAACTTGGTGTTACATAACATGGAGATGATTGTCGGGGTCTACTCCCATCATCCTTCCCACTTACCCCAAAAAGAAGAGGGAAAAAAAGAAGAAAGAAAACAATGGCTTTGGCTTGAATGACCATTTGTGTTAAAGCCCCAATCAAGGCCATAACACATAGCATGGCCCTCATGTGTGAATGTGCAAACTTTCTTGTGTGATTAACTTTCATGATCATTATCACCCTATGCCTTTTTCTCCCCCCAAAAAAAAACTCTACCAGCTATTTTGATGATAATTTATTTTTTTTGCTTGTCAATGATAACCCTAAAACCTTAAACCCTTGACACTATGTGTGGATATAATAATCACTTACATTATCGACCTACCTATGATACTTATGTATTTACATAGGTAATTATTTAAGTAATGTAAGATGGGAGTAAGAGGGTAGGGTACCAAGGTTGAACCTTGGTAACTCAGCTGTGGTTCATTCTTGACCAAGTCATAACCTTTTTTCCAATTGAATGGTGGGTGCGGGGTCACATAATCCAAAAGCACTTAGGTAGGATAGATAGGCCAATGAGCAAACATTTAAGAACTCAAACGAGGTCAAATCCTCACACATTGTCCTTTTGATTTTGAAGCTCAAAGAACATTTTAAACCTTCCACCTGGTGCTTCTAATGCTGCAAAAATCTCTCAATTCAGTAAAGGAATGAACAAGACATGGGGTGTTTAAGTGTAAGGGGTTTAATGTCTGATGATAGGTGACTTAAAACAAATTAGGATTTGAAGCTTAAGATCTTGGATGGTTCCATCTTTGTTTCTTGTAAAGCCCTAGTTCGCGCACCTATCAGGTGTTAAATCACTCAAAACAGACTAAAAATGAGGAAGATATGAGGCTGGAACTAGAGAGGGGTCTATAACTATTCTTTCAAAAAAATTGAAGCAAACTATAATTCATCCTCATCTTGTGTTTTTGCTCCTTTACTTCTGACCCTCAACAAACATTTGTACCCCATCAGTTTGCACATCCACTGACAATACACCCCTGAACTCAGAATTCACCCAACCCCTGAGGTTATGCGGTGTAATGCCTGACTGCCAGGGTTTTAGGGTTTAGGGTTTAGGGTCCCTGGCACTCAAATCTGGCTTTAAACCATCAATTAGAGTCAAATCTTGCACATAACCATGTGGGTGCTGGCAGAGCATCTGAGACCCCCAAAAAGTTCAATGGGGGTGAGAGGTATAAGCAATGATCCTTGAGGGTTTGGGTGCTTGAGGGTTTTGCTCATTTGTTCCCTTTAAAAAGAGAGTTAGATGGCAGGTCAAAACAAGGGGGAAAAAATGTTATCATGATGAGTAGTAAAAAATCCAAAGAGTATACAATCCACTCCAAAAGTACCTACATTGGATACATACATCATGTTTTTTTTGGGTCATTAGGGAGTTATGTTGATCCTTCTTTCTTTCTTTCTTTCAAGGAGTATGTGGCCTGTGCCATTAGCCCAAGTGTTACCACATTTTCAACTTATTTTTCCTTCCAAAACCTTGTTGTTTGGAATTTATTTGAATCTTCAGTGTCAAAAAATCACTTAAAAATCAATATCTCCCACATTTCTGAATCCAAATCTTACCAAATAAATTCCATTAAATCCTGCTCATCAAGATCTTTCCAACAATACCAGAGGCACATTCCAATTCCTCCGAAATTTTCAGCTAGTATTTAATTTAATTTAATTTAATTTTCAACGAAAGAATCATTCAATATTCCAGAACCTCCCTACACTGCAAGTCCAAATGCCATGAAACCAAAGCCAATGTACCCTTCCTCCTCAAGAGCTTTCCAAAGAGACCAAGAACACAATTTGAAGCATCCCAATTCAGTGGATCTCATAAGTACAAACAATATAAAACAAAACAAACAAACAACCTTTCTTCATAGATAGATGATGGAGTTAGGTTAAACACTTGATGTTATGGACTTTAGTGTTGAGTCCATTAATACCATATTAGTCATTTAAGACTTAAAACTTACTTATCATGAAGATTTTTTAATGTTAAACTAAAATTCACTTAACATTAAGCTATCGGGCCATCTAACATTGAATGCCAACTAGGATGCCACCTAGATTTTCATTTAACATTGATTTAACATCAAGTATGAATGTACCATTATAATCCTTCTTTCTTTCAAGGAGTACGATTGGGTGTGAGTGACAACATAACATGCGTCACAAACTAGTGTATCAATGGATGAGTCAGGACATGAGAAAATCTCGGAAGCTACCTTGCAAACTTTATGCAATATCATGATTGTCTGATGTATACATCAAGCAACATTTGATGGTTTTGTGTGATCTCAATTAGTAATGTGCCAGTTACCATTGATGTAAAAAAGTATGTGAGGGCTACTGATTGACCAATAAATTCACATGGGTCATTCGGCCTCTCATTGTGTTGGGTTGCTTACGTCACGGATGATTTACATCAAACCATAACCCACATAGGGGGTGTGTGTGGATGTACTTCTCGGATGTAGTAAATATGTGCACAATTCTATTTTATGGATCTTGAAGGTTATTTGATCTGGGTGAGTGGGTATATACCCAAGTTAGTTGATAACCGATGGGCAGATTCTAGTAATCGCACACAATACTGATATATATATGTATCACTATACAAGGGCAGCTTCAACACCCAACTATTCAACGAATGATTAATTAATTAATTAATTTTGAAGATTCCATTGTCCAAATAAAATATTTCCCAAGACATTCCTAAAGGATTCTCCGTTTTCCCTTCACAAAAGTCTGTTCTTTGAGAAAAAAAAAGTATTTTTGAGAATTTCAGCACTTCTACAAATAATAATATAAGTATTGGAAGAAGCTGCCAAAGGTGATTATGGTATGTGATATGTGATATTGAAGTTAAATTACCTGATACTAGTACAAGTAATAATAGAGTTATCCATAAAGTCACCCTGTCTTCACCCTGTCTTTGGGCCTCCTTTCACCCCCAAAACCCCTCTTTCAGTGGTATCTGCTGAATCTCACCCTGTTTATGACCAAGCTCAGGGTTCTGGTGCTGTGTTTTCCTTAACTTTCCAGATAACTCTAATATATGTCATGTATTTCACTTCATTGAGAGAAACCCATTCCCATTTCAGAAAGAAAGGTGGCATGTTGGGTGGGAGCACTTTCTCCTTACTCCACAGATCACAAACAAAACCCCACAACATCATTTGACAAGTGGCAGCTGGATCATCTTCTTCTTCTTCTTCTTCTTCATCATGGGCCAATATTAGGGTGGCATCATTTTCATGAAGCTGATGTAAAAGCTGATGCCTACTGGGGGAGACCAGCACTGAGAGTTTATGAGGAGGTGAGGCCACCCAACATCAATTCTAATAAGAACATTTAGCCTAGTGGGTCCACAATGTGGACAAAATTGGACAGTGAAAAAACCTTTCATGTGCAACTCAACTCAACTCAACTCAACTTTCATGGTGGTGGCAAGTTGGTCATGATGCCCTGATGCTCTCTTCATCATTTGTAATTGGTTTTATATGCTGCAGAGAACAAACTTAAACTTACTTCAGAGATGATTGGAGAGTATGCAAGAGGCAATCAGGGTGAACATTGTCATTTCTCTCTACTGTTGATCTTTGTATCTGTCT
>Ga0116229_10015821_pt1 | contig 10213 bp, 13 predicted proteins | sample S1TSphgellanicum_3_FD_87313 | JGI IMG/M metagenome (GOLD analysis project Ga0116229, IMG submission 87313) | Host-associated microbial communities from peat moss isolated from Minnesota, USA - S1T2_Fc - Sphagnum magellanicum MG | ecosystem: Host-associated > Plants > Peat moss > Unclassified...
CAAGATAGGAGGTGAAGTAGAATTGGGCCTGCAAGTGTGAGGTCGACGCCCACCCTCTTGTTCCATTTACTACCTTCACCCAAACTTCAGCTCGAGTATAAAACCCACTGTGAACTACCTCTATGGCGATATCTCCAACTCTAGCTTGGTCTGGATCTATTCCTACAATGCTCACCACTCCAAATCCTAGAAAACGCAGAATTACGGCCCCTCTCTGTGGCCCGTTCTGCACAGTATAGAAATTAAACCTACCGACAATCTGCTGCTCACGAACTTCCTGAGTCACTTCCTCCACAGGCACTTCCTTTCCACTCGACGAAGACATGATCTTCAACACTCATTCTACCCAAGTTCCCACAGGTTCTTCCTAGGTTGCTAACTCGGAACGACGCTCTGATACCAAAAAGGAAGGCTCATAGAACACCCTCACAACTTTTGTTGAATTTCCCTTCAAGATCAATGAGGATGACTCCTCTTGTCTGTACAGACAGACTTACAATTTCCTAAACAAAGTCCATAGCTTTTGCACCCTTAGCTCTGCTAATTCCCAAATGCAGGCGCACATCCAATGCTTCCAAAGACGCACTACCAGAATTCCTACTAACTTCACTTTGACGCACGATTCTACAAACTCAGATCACCTTCTGTCCCTCTCCTTCTTCCATACCTAACCTTCCTTTGTTCTCCTCCCCTCAGATCAAGGAGCTGCCTTCCTGTAGTTGTTAACGCAGCGGAAGATAATCAGCAACCAGCAATCCTTCAGGCTCTCCTTAATTCTACCAAAATCTCCCTAGCTCTCTGTTCTACTCTCTCCCCAAAAATCTCCTATATCCTCTCTGTACAATTTCTCCCTTCTTTAACACATTCTGCCCCCGCAAAAACTCTCCGGACCAGACCTCAATTGCCGCTCTCCTACCCCTCCTACCTTTCGCTTGCCTTCCCCATCGTGTTGTTCTGCCTAGTCCTTCTTGCTCCTTTCGGCCCATCAATGCACCACCACACCTCCTCATCATTCGCGCTGCCATTGCCCTGTACACCCTCCTTCACACCCCAAACACAGACCTTCCATGCATCCCCATGCAGCCGTCATGGAGAGTTATCTGCCGCCAAAAATCAGGACAACTAATTATATTCATGGCAAAGCCCAAGTCCCTAATGTGTTCACACTGTGAGCCACCCGTTTTCACGTTACAATGGGTTGTCATTAATCATTTTTTACATTCTCCCTTGTCATTCACTAATGAGTTTATAGTTTGAACACCCGCATGTAAAGTGAAATTAAGCTCTTCGAGAATCCAAGATTTTCAACATGATCTAGGTATAAAACTATGTTTATTACATTTTTCCAAGTTTTTTCATATGATTTAATTTCCATTTTGATTTTTTTAAAAATAAAAAATTCGTTGTTACCTTATTGTTTACAACAAAATATTGCATTGTTGTTCATGAGTTGTATCCATTATTGTTGTAACAGGCATAAATTGTATGGAGGTTCAAGAAAGGAAGACCCAATCGATGTCTAGTGGCTATGAATATATTGTTAAGTCTACTTTTGAAAGACTAGTCCAATGTGTGAAATCATATGGAACATTTATTAATATAGGTGAAGATGTTGGGTTATTACATATCAGTGAGATAAGTCATGTTTGTGTGACTTCTATGGAGGCGTTGTTTGTTCCAACGGAAAAAATCAAGGTGAGTTTTCTATGAATTAAAAGTGCAAATCATTGTTATAATGATTATTTTTACACATGAAATTAGAAAAATTTCAAATAAATTGATTATGATTGAAATAAATGTGCAAATGATGATTTTAAATCAAAACAAAACCAAAGGCCACCTAAAGTTGTTAACCAAATAACTTGAAGCCAAACTTGGTGACATGTTGCATGTTCAAGCCTATCAAAAGGTTTGTTTTTGTACATTTCACAATGTGATTTAATTGTTGTCAACGCTTGTATTCCATTTATTTATAAATTACTTGTAAATATGAAAATTTTATTTTGCAAGAAAAAATAAAATGCCAGAATGTTAACAAGTTCTATCATTCAACATAAACAAGTACTAAAATTTTCTTAAAGTGCACATGATTGGAATTGTTTTTTAATGTTTTCCATAATGTTTAGGTTTGTAAAAATAACTTAATGTTATCTTGTTCATATTTTGAACACACATTCAAATTTGATTACTAATAAATATTTGTTAAAATATGTAATGTAATTTTTTTTAAATTTCATAGGTTATGAATGGGAGAAACTACATGTAGTAAATAAGGTTCAAGATTCGGCTTACATTTAATTTATTGCATATTATGGTAGAGAACAATGGAAGAGAATTTGATTGAGAACAAAGATAATGTAATGAACAAAAGACTTGCAAATTTGCTTATTTGTGAGAAACTAAAACATAATTAAATCCCCTCCAATATTAATCTTACCCATGTAATTATAGGTTGAGATTTCATTATGTATGTGGATTTTAGTTTATGGTCTCAGTATATATAAGCTTTGTTAAACATTAAACATGAGGTTGTTTTTTAAAAACATTATTAATAGATTTTTATGGGTTTTTATATGCATTTTTATGGCTTGTTAGCAAGATGAACAAGAACACACCCAATGCAAAAAACCTTACTATCAACTAAGTCACAAAAGGTTAGTTTGTTTTATTTAAATATTATAATATATTGAATGTGAATATAATAGTACATGAAATTGATAATGTGGCACACAAAAATTGGCATTTGCAAAATTTCATATCAATTATTTGGATTTATGTACTTACATATTGTTGTTCATTGTTTTTTTACAAAGCATTAGTAAAAAAAACTTAGGACAAATATGAATGATGAAAGTGTTGTTAACATGGTTTCGAAATGTGCGAACAATTATTATTGCACATATTGTGAGAAATGTGTTTCATCAAACAAAAAATGCATTAAAAACCACAACAACAGCAAACTTCATCAAAGATTTGTGAAGTTACAAGAAAATACACATCTATTCAAACGTTTTTGCATAGGTAATTGATTAGTCATATTTATGAAATTCATGTTTGATTCTTTTAAAAACCCAATATCTAATATATTGATTCATTTCCATAATAAAGTGGGGTGAGAATGGTCATTATATGATGTGTAAAGCGTGTGAAGCTTTAATTCCAACCTATTTTGAAAGTATTATGATGCATGTGACTTGGCCCAAACATGTTCAAAAGCAACGAAATCAACAATTAGAGTCAATTTTCCAAAATACATGTAAGTAACATTTTTTGTTTTCCAATGTAAAACATGTGCATGCATTAAAGTCTTGTGATGGTGATTGACATATGCAAATGTTACATTTGCAAGGGTCCAATGTGGCGAAAAAAATCAAAATTTTTTTGATTGGAAAAATTATCTTCCATCTAGGTTGGCGTATTCAAGTGTGTTTAGAGAGAAGAAGCCCAAAGATCATTACTTCAAACATTACGATCTTCAATTACATGCATTGCAATATTAAAACTTGCAAATTTCAACAATATCGATGGAAAAAGAAAATACGTTTTCTATTGTTAGACTCTTATTGTATGATGCCATTCCATGCATTGACTTAAAGGATTTGTGCAAAGAAGCAGCATGCACTACTAGGAAATGTCTCCCTGTTCACCATGTGTTTCATTGGAGTTTTGGTGAAATTGGACAAAATCACTATGATCAGATCGGCCAATCCTTTAGTGAATGGGGATTGGTGGCTATGGACAATTGACCTATTTTATTGTTGGCTAGTAAAACAAGGGACAACTAAGTAAAATCCAAGTTTAGTGAAATATTATGCCTAACAATTGAATGAAATTGTGTCATTAATGATTTTTGTTGCTTTTTTTACCACATGGTTCATTGATTTTGGAGGGTTTTTTCACCCTTTTGGTTGGTGAACTTTAAGGGGCTAATTGACCTCATGGTAAATTAATGTAAGGTTCTTGAATTAGCTTTTGGTTGTTTTACACAACAAATTAAAATCACCTTGTGCCCAATTTAAGTGTAGGAGATTCTATCCAATTTAAGGTCACCATCAGGTTCAACTTGTTCACCTTCATGTTTCATTGAATCCATCCAGTAATTTAATCATGGACAAGGATTCACATAGATTCTCCTAGTTACACAAATCAAAAAACTTACAAAGCACATAATGCATGATATTCATAAATTTATAAGCCTAATACTACTAAACTAAGGTTCATGGACAAGCTTGTTGCTCAATTGGTGCAACATGGCACACATTAGCCATAACAACTAGTTATACCTACCAATGGCACCTCCACTTTAAGTTGTTGCAATGTGAACTTATCACTTGTATTTGTAATGGACATTCGCCTTCAGAACCCTGCTAGACCTGCACATGCACATCCTTGTTAATATGAACGGAAGGCATCAACATATTTGGCCACATGTTCCTAGGGATGTTTACACCTTCTGGTGGATAGTACATGTGGATTATTTATCCCCACAACAAGTGTGACACCCTGGAAATTACTTCTCAACCCTTTGTACCACAAGATCATCAGTCACCGATACTAGGAATCCAAACAACCCAAGACTCCAATTTTCTTGCAAATCGATTGCCCCAATTTTGCCAGAAGTTGAGTTAAAGTGGGTGCTTGACCCATGTCTTGGAATTCAAATGCTACTTCTATATCCAACTACAAAAATACCAACACTATGAAATATGCTCAATGAGGGGATGGGATCAAATAGAATAAAAATCTAATTACTAGACTTTAACTTTTGAATGCAAAAAAATGTAGAACAAAGGAGAGTTGAGCAGATATTACCCAATGCAGGTTCCTGTACAGCCAATGATCTTTGACAAGGAGAAAAGCATAACATCACTGTCCACATCCTTTGTGATGTGAGTAAAGAGGGGCCAAGAGTAGGCATGATGATGTTCTACAACAATGTTAGGATTGCTTTGTACCTCTTGGATATTTGTTGTAGGATTATTGGGTGATGAAATCAATTTGATCACTATACCTCCTTGAAATATGGTTGAGTTACAATCAAGCTCACCAGCCCACTGGTAATTTGGTGTCCTAAACATTTCTATCAACTGTTTCTAGTGCATAAGGTAAAGGCACCACACCATTATCCTCTTGAATATATTGTAGAGTGCTTGAAAGAAGTGTACATGAAAACACAAAGCACAAGCAAAAAGTACCATTTGCTGTGGTCACCATCATTGAACAACAACATTCATAACTCGGGTACACTAGAAGATAGATATTTTTATATATTAGGTAGATTTGCATAGTTTATGCATATATTTGGACAATGTTGAAAAGGATCACCTGGTAGTAATAAAGAGAGGATACAATGTTTGAAACATTATAATGTTGGAGAGCAATGTTAAATACAACATCATTGATGAGCTGGTGTGAGCTAGTTTCGAGCATGATGTAACGTACCTCTGTCACAACATTTGTTGTCAATGCATGAAGTTCCTGAATGGCCATTGTAAGAGCAGGTGTGGAATAGTCATCAAATTGGTCAACCCATAGTCGGTAGTTCATTCTGTACAGGTGGGTATCACAGTTGTTCCCAGATCTGGATGTTGCCTCCAATAGTCTTCAAATATCATTGGATTTCAGCTGCACATGAACAGGAACCCCATTGTACAACTTAAGTTCAGAAAAGGACAGTGAACAAATAGTTGCTTCACACATGAAATTCCCCATGTTTTATGTTCTAGACAATGTGGGAGACTAATATGAAGATAATGGAGATTCAAAGGTATGGAGATCTATTTAGGCTGAAGCTTTTAAGGCATTTTTTTGGTTATTGGATTTTGCATATTATGCTAGGTTCCTTGAGCATTTTGAAGCAGACACAGAGACAAACAACATTTTATCTGACATTTGTGACTAGAAATGAACAAGCTCAAGGTATCATTCTGCATATCCTTAAAGGGATGGAAGGTTTGTTTGAACCCCAGGCCAGATACATGTGGAAATAAACCTGGAGTAGTAGCAGCAAACAACAACAAAGGAACATCCAGATTGAGAAGGAGAGGAATGAACTAACCTGCAAAAATCCATTTCATAGTTCGGAATGAGAATAACAGAGTCAGGGCCAATAAAACATTGGTGACATTCACATATCCAAGCACCATCACTGCCTACAATCATAGTGTCCATGAACACATTGCCATGTCAGAACAAGAATTCATTGTTGTGGCTTTTGTTGCGTGAAGTGCAGCAGATGTCCATGATAACTTTGCAGGAGCCTTGTCAACCACCTGCTATTGCAGTGCTACTAAAGAAGAAAAATAATGCCATGATGAGACTAGAGGTTCCAAAACAACACATAAATTGCTGGTGTCTTGAGAGAAGATCATAATATCCATCCCATTCTTCTGTATTCTTCATCTCTGGCCTTAGGTACTAATTGTAGTAGCTCCAAGAAACTTCTCCATAGCACCATTCCATTGGTTTCCTAAGGAACAAATAAATGATAATAATAATGAACATACATTATAACACTAACATTACTACTCATCTAATTAACTAATTAGTATTTAATCATAGCAATAATAATAACAACAATTATGAAGTTGGAATACACTTTTGAATCAATCCCTAAAATTGGGCCACTAAAGTTCAGCACAGCTGGTGGCTTTTTCACACCTGAATGTTTTTTACACCTTTTGGTTGCACAATTGAACCTATATCCAAGGTCAAATTTTCACACACAACGTTGCACTGGTTTGTAGCTTCTCCACTTCCTCCACTGGCCATTGCAACAATTTGGTAGTCACTTGCATGTCCAATCAAATTTTGCTCGATATTTCCTGCATCCAAGCTGTATGTCACAAACAGACATTTAGTATCATGATGTGCACAAGGCCATAATAGTGGGCCTTTGTTTAATAACTGGGTAAAGACCAATGTTGCATAGTTATCAGAAATAGCAGCATACACCTGACAGTTATGAATGCAAATTTTAAGGTTCACTTCCACTATCTCAAAAAATCGAAAAACAAGTTTCTAACAAATAACCACATTTCTCTAAAAAAAAAATTAAAAAAAAATCTTTATAACTACCAATTTTTTGTTGCTTCTTTCATGAAACCTACTAGTTCTTTAAGGTTTCCTTAATTAGCTAAAACTAATAATTCTCTAATTCCGATTAAAGGAACCATCTCCTACTAACAAAATCAAATACCCACCCAACACCAGTATACACATGAACACCAATAATTAAAACTGCAGGATAGTTACAAGTGCATGCTTGGGATAATATATGGTAACTTTTCTGACTTGTAACATAATCAACATTGTAAACGTACCATGATTGAAACCCATACCTTATTCACATCAACTTCCTCACTATCAGACTCATTGATGCACCCAAAATTGATCTGACGAAAGGTATATTGATCAAAAAAGTTATGGATGAATAGAGCTTCCCATAATCATAGTGGATTCCAAGACCAGCAACAATTTAGCTAAGGATATTTGGGTCAAAAGCATCAGTCTTGATTGAGTAAGTCCCAACATGTAATGGTCATGCTTTTTATCCTTAAGAGTTGATTTTAAGAACATGTTCCATGCCGAGACCAAGTGCTGATGGGTCTACACCCAATTTTTTGGACAATTGCACATGTGCCCAAATTGGGGCATCCCTGCATGCTTATGCTGTTTGCAGTGTGCAAGGGGTGGAAAAATTGCAAGGTGAAAAAATCTTTGCTCTTGTACAAGATAGGAGTTCCATCATTGTTATCTTCCACTTTAGTTGAATCCACTAAAATTCTCGACTCTCCATCTAGGCCTTTCCATGCAGTCATCAGGTCCTGACATTTATCAGAGTTCAATCTTTGAGGAGCAACAATTTTCGGATTTTGAGGAACCTAAAAAGCCAGAAAGCAAGAATAACAATAACCTCACAGTTAGTAAACCCACACACTCTGTTGCACATCAGAAAGCCAAAATCTAATTTATGAAATAATTCAAAAGACCTATATACTCAGAAAGAGGCATTTCAACTTCTCTTTGACATGATTTCTGCATAGTACCTGCGAAATGGAACTTTGTTTAATGTAAAAACCATGCAATATTTTCCATTCTCAAATTAACAACCCTTGCATACAAAACTGATCAGACTACAAAATTATCATCAGAAAAAGAAAGTGAAGTAGTGAAATTTCAATTACAAATTTGTTGCAAAATTAGGGGAATTATGTTCTTTCTTGGAAGTAGCTGGGAAAAGGGTACAAAGGGTAATGCATTTGCTGACCATTTGGATTTGTTTGATTGATCCACAACATGTAGTCCCAGAAGGTGATCCTTTCATGTGAAACCACCCACTAGCAACTGCATCAACCTGCTGAGTACCTTAAAAGAAAAGCCCATTGATCCAAGCAACATAGATAATCCATGATAAGGTGATACATGGCAAACCCATTATGATAACAAATCACTATCTTCAATTTCCATCACATTTTCTAGAAGCATTGCAAAGATTCTGTCATGATGTGGCTAGCACTCATGACCTACCATCATATGCAGCTCTTGCTCCAACTTCAATGCAAGCTAGATTTCCATGCTTCCAATGACTATATTAGGTGCATGGAGATTATATATGCACATAAAACATCTTGTACACCATACAGATACCATACCAATATAGGGAACCAACAAAATTTATGGCAGATATAGCAGGAATAGGATGCCATTGAGCTTGACCCAAAGGAACCACATCAAGGTGGAAGATAACAACACATCCCTAATATGTATGAGCACAAAATGATCTCAAGGAAAACACAAAATAATTTGACCTGCAAATATCTCACAGTTTCAAGGCTAAAAAGAGTTAGCTGAGAATGTCAAGATATGAGAGTCCCATGTTTTTAGACTCACTTGCTCCCTGGCCAATGTGAAGAAGAAAAAGACTATAAGCTAAGAAAAGAGACACAAACCCTAAAAGGATCTGCATAAAGGCCACACTATGATGAAACAAAGCATTTGGAGTTGTCACGACAACTTTGGTGCGTTTGCAAGGATCATGACAATTACCAGAGAACTGAGCTTGTTTCTTGAAAGTTGGGAATGTAAATAAGCTGGACTTGCTGCCTTGAAGGACCTGTAAATCAAAACCCCCACCAACTTGTGAAGTAATAGAAAAGGTGCCAGCTTCTATGCCTTCTATGGAAATAACACAACTGTAAATCATACATGGAATACCCACCTGGTGGAATTCTGCACAACATTATGTGAAACAAATTGGGCAATTTGTTACATAGAAGAAGTAAACAACTTGTATAGGAATGTTCACCTGCTAGGGGAGGAAGTAATAAGCTAGATTGTTAGGACTAGGCATGATATCCACAGGCATAGCTGCCACCCAAGAGATGGTCAATTCAATCAAATCAGAATTTCTTGCTAGCATGTATGTAACCATGGCAGTCCACTTTATTTAACTTCTAAATGGTTTCTAATCTTGCCATTGGATACTAAGGTTTAGGGTTTAGGGTTTTTTAGGATTCTGGTCTAGGGTTTTACATCATGTTGGACATAGTTCAAGAAGAGATGGCCATTGTTCTTGCACAAAACTTAATGCAAATCTAGCATCTAATTGCGACAGTAGGAGGACCCATTCTACAAATTGGTATCTCTTGGGAAACACTTTTCTATTGATTGCCAAGAAGAGATGGATTGTGTTTCTTGTGCAAAACTGAATGCAAACCTAGCAGCTGATGGCAATGGCAGATTGCAAATCAACATCTTTTTCTCTCTAACCCCTTCTACAAATTGCCATCTCTCAGGAACCATTTGGTGTTGGTTGCCAGGAAGAGATAGATGGGTCATAGTTCTTGTGCAAAACTGAATGCAACCCTAGCAACTAATGGCAATCTCAGATTCATCTGCAAATTGGCATCATTTGGGTACCAATTTGCTCTTGGTGACCATGAAGAGATGGGTCATGTTTCTTGCACAAACTGAATGCAAACCTAACAACTAATGGCAATGCTAGATTCTTTGTAGAAACACACGTCTTTCTCTCTCTCTCATGAATGGAACAAGTTTGTTGATTACCAAAAAGAGATGACCATCATTCTTATACTCAGGACAGGAGATTTTGGCGGATGGTATGGAGACGATAAAAGCAGAGTTGACTACATTGTTGTCCCTTGTATCTCTGCATATTTAAGCAATATCTTTCATCATGTTGTTGAACACA
>Ga0116229_10015822_pt1 | contig 10213 bp, 9 predicted proteins | sample S1TSphgellanicum_3_FD_87313 | JGI IMG/M metagenome (GOLD analysis project Ga0116229, IMG submission 87313) | Host-associated microbial communities from peat moss isolated from Minnesota, USA - S1T2_Fc - Sphagnum magellanicum MG | ecosystem: Host-associated > Plants > Peat moss > Unclassified...
GATCGGAATGGCTGTGGATGTCGCCGTGCCGTTCCATCCGAAATCTGCACTTTTGGCAGCGAATGCAGGCTTGCCCGTTGTCGGTAATCGAGGTCCAATTGCGACGTCGATTGTCGAGATCGCTGAGGAGCTGAGTGGCAGACGGACCACCCAGGCATCGCAACCATTCTGGAAGAGGTTCACATGATGCGAAACGGGTTCGGACGGCGCGTCGTCGAAAGCGAAGGCCGCGCGGTTATTCCGGTTGCCGAACCTGAGCGTCGGGTCGAAGTCGGCCCGGTTGCTGGGTTGGAGGATGCGCGTGAGCGGGTTCGCGGAACCTTGCTCTCGCGTATTGATCCGACCGTCGCATCTCGCATGGCGCCACCGGTGCTCCGGGCGGAAATCCTGCGCCTTGTCGGTGAAATCGGCAATGAAGAGCGGGTCCAGCTCAATTCCCGCGAGGAAGATCGCCTTGTCCAGGAATTGCTGGATGACATGATCGGGCTCGGGCCGCTTGAGCCGCTGCTGCATGACGAGCTGGTGACAGACGTGATGGTCAACGGCCCCAGCAGCGTGTGGGTCGAACGGCACGGCAAACTTGAACAGGTGAATGTCAAGTTTCGCGATAATCAACATGTGACGAATATCGCGCAGCGTATTGCTGCGGCGATCGGCCGGCGCGTTGATGAAGCAAGCCCCATGGTGGATGCCCGTCTCGCTGATGGCAGTCGTGTCAATATTTTGCTGCCGCCGTTGGCCCTGAACGGACCCACCCTGTCAATTCGGAAATTCCCGGCTCGGCGGATCACGCTCGATATTATGGTGCGGCAGGGCAATTGTTCGGAGGGTCTGGCGCGCTTCCTCGAAATTGCTGCCCGTGCTCGCTTGAATATCATCATCTCGGGCGGTACGGGTTCGGGAAAGACCACGCTGCTGAATGCCATGTCGCGGCTCATTGATCCCGGCGAGCGTATCATCACCATCGAAGATGCCGCAGAATTGCAGCTGCAACAGCCGCACGTGGTGTCGATTGAGACGCGTCCCGCCAGTCTGGAAGGGACAGGCGAAGTGACCCAGCGCGATCTGGTGAAGAACGCGCTCCGGATGCGGCCCGATCGCATTATTCTGGGCGAGGTTCGTGGTGTGGAAGCATTTGACATGCTTCAGGCGATGAACACCGGCCATGACGGCTCGATGTGCACGGTCCATGCGAATACGCCGCGCGATGCGCTGTCGCGTGTTGAAAACATGGTGCTGATGAGCGGTATGGGCTTGCCGCTTCGGGCGATTCGAACCCAGATCGCCAGCGCGGTCGACGTCGTCGTTCAGATCGAGCGGATGCGCGATGGTGTCCGCCGCATTCAGAGCGTGATCGAGGTGGTCGGTCTCGAAGGCGAAATCCTGACGACGCAGGATCTGTTCAACTTCAAGTGGGAGTCCGAATCCAGAGACGGTACGCTGCGCGGCAGCTTCGTTTCGACGGGATACCGGCCGCGCTTTATGGAGCGCATCCAGCAGGCCGGGCTTGAGCGTCGCTTCCAGGAGATCGCCGAGCTGGGGAACGGAGCCACTTAAGCATGATGTATATCCTGCTGGTTGTCGCTGCGCTGGTCATTGTCGGGGCCGTTGTTGCTTTATTATCCGATGCTGATCGCAATAAGGTAGCAACCAATCGCCGCCTGAAATCGCTGACGATCGTTCCGGCGGAAGTTATCAAGGTAGAGGAAACCGGTTCTATCCCATCGGAGCCTTGGTTGCCCTATATACCGGAGCGGTTTCGCGACAGCGTTGACGATAGCCTCGCGGCCACGGGCTATCGCTTCAAACTATATCATTACCTTGCGATGAGCCTGGGCTCAGGCCTGCTTATGTTCTTTATTACGCTTGGCTTTTTGCATTTGAGCTTCTCCGCGAGCCTGTTGGTCTTCGTCGTCGCCGCGTATCTTGTGCCGTGGTACTTTTTGAAGAGCTCACAAAAAAAGCATGTGAATAATTTCCTCAGCATCTTTCCTGATGCGATCGATCTGATGGTGCGCGCGGTGCGGGCCGGTTTGCCGGTTGGTGCGGCGCTTGATGCGGCGGGCAAGGAAATTTCCGATCCCGTCGGTCAAGAGTTTAGAATGATCGTCGCAGATATGCGAATCGGGCTCGATCTTGAGGAGGCGCTTCAGCGGGCCGGTGCGCGCGTGCGGTTGTCGGATTTCAGCTTCTTTGTTGCCAGTCTGATCTTGCAAAAGGAAAGTGGCGGCAATTTGTCTGAGACGCTGCAGATCCTGTCTTCTGTTTTGCGGCGGCGTTCGGAATTGCGTCTTAAGCTCCATGCGATGACGGCAGAGGCACGGACCTCGGCGATCGTTATTGGGTGCTTGCCCTTTCTGTCATCGTTGGCGTTGGCAGTGCTAAATCCGTCTTATCTGTCAAGCTTTTCCACGAATCCAAACGGTGCCTATGTTCTGGGGGCGGCCGCCGCTATGATGACGATGGGTGCGCTGGTGATGCGGTCGATGATTGAAAGCGCGATGAAATGAGCGTGTTCGGTGGTTTGACGATGACTCAGGCCGTCATCGTGGTTGGCGGCGGTCTTGGTGTGTTTGCCAGCATCGCGGCTCTCGCCTGGCCTGATGGCGGCAACCGGGTTCGTGATCGTCTGGATGCCATGGTGCCGGAAGAGCGTCGCAACACAGGTGATGTTGCACCAGCGATCACGGAAAGCTTTACCGAAGCCGGGCGTAAGCTGGCTGGGAGTTTCCTGATCGGCGCTAAAGAACAGGGCAAGATGATCGATCTGCTCGGTTCCGCCGGTATCGCCGGCAAAGAGAAATTCGCTGTTTTCATTTCGACCAAGATAACGCTTGCCATCGTGTTGTGTGTGCTGACGTCAATCCTGGTGTACACGACGGGACTATTTGCCGACACCTGGATTATGCGTGCCGTCCTTATCGTCGGATTTGCCTATGTCGGTTTCAAACTGCCTGATTTCTATGTCGGCCGGCTCGCTAAGGCACGCCGCAAGAAGCTGAAAGAGGGGATGTCGGACGCGCTTGATCTGATGGTGATTTGCACCGAGGCCGGCCTTGGGTTGGAACAGGGCATGGATCGTGTCGCTCGGGATCTTGCTGTTGCCAATCCCGTCGTTTCGGAAGAACTCGCAAAGACAGTCGCCGAGATGCGGGTTCTGCCGCAAATGCGCGACGCGCTGGATAATTTCGCCCGACGCAGCAACCTGCCGACGATCCGCAGTATCGTGACGACCTTGGTCCAGGCCATCCAGTACGGTACGCCGCTATCGCAGTCGCTCCGCGTGCTCTCTGCCGAAATGCGGGCGCACCGGATGCTGGAACTGGAGGCCAAGGCGGCGCGGCTCCCTGTGCTGCTGACCTTGCCGCTGATTCTGTTCATCCTGCCGTGTCTGTTCCTGATCGTTGCCGGCCCGGCGATGATGAATGTATCGACTGCCTTCAAGGAAAATGCGAAGGAAAAGTAAGCTTAGAGGGTTGGGTATGATGGTACGGAGCTGGACGGCGTTGCCGGTTTGTGTCGGCGTTGCGTCCTTGATTTTGTCAGGGTGCCAAAGCAGCCCATCCTATTCATCGGCATCGACCATGCAGCACCCTTCGGCCGACGCCAATGATCCCGCGAAAAATGAGCATCTGGCCGATACGCTGCGCGAGGGTGGGAATTTTGCCGCAGCGGCCTCGCTCTATGACAAGCTGGTCGCCCATGGTGCCGATAGCACGACGATCCATCTCAATCTGGCAATGTCGCTGGCGGGCAGCGGGCAGCTTGATCGTGCCGCAACTGAGTATCAAACCGTCATCGCGCGCGATCCCAGCAAACCCGGGCCCCAAGTCGGTTTGGGCCGTGTGCTGATCGCACAGCATAAGCCGAATGAAGCCCTACGGGCATTCAGCACGGCGATTGCGCTGTCACCGGATTTGGTGCCGGCCTGGAACGGCAAGGGGATCGCGTTGGATCTGCTGCAGCGGCACGAGGAGGCGCAGCAGGCCTATCGCGCCGGACTTCAAATGGCCCCGGACGATAAGACGCTGAAGAATAATTATGGTTTGTCGCTGGCCCTGTCCGGCGATTACGCCGGCGCCGTCAAGACGCTGAGCGAGCTGGCCCAGACACCGGGTGCATCGTCCCGCAACAGGCAGAATTTGGCGCTCGCTCTGGGTTTGCAGGGCGACAATGACGACGCCAAGGCGATCGCGCATGCCGATCTGGACGATGCCGCGGTGGAGAATAACCTCAAATTCTATGATTCGATCCGGCAGAATGCGCCGGATTTGGGGGCTACAGCGTCAGGGCTTTGAGCGTCAATTCAAATAACGTATTTTGTCGTCCGTGAAGAATCCGGTTGCTGAATGATTAGGCGGGATTTTCGATCGGATCGATGGATAGCACCACCTGGATCAGAGCACACAAAAGGGCTGTGAACCACCTTAGGAGCAGGTGGAAGTTAAAGCCGACAGCGGCGAGGAGCGCGTTGATACGGTCGCCGTTCCTGCCCTTGAGGTAGTTTCGTCCCATCCTGTGTTCGGCTTTGACGTGGCCGATGACCGGCTCGATGGCGGCGCGTTGTTTCATCTCGCGCTTGATGGTCGGGGTGACGCGGCGGGCCTGGCCGGTGATCCAGACGCGGAACTTGTGCTGGTGGTCGTGGCCTCGATAGCCTTTATCGACGTGGATGCGCCGGACCTCGACACCGGTGTTCTTCTCGACGTCGGCGATCGCAGCACCGAGCGTGTGGCCGTCGAACGGGTTGCCATGGAGCGCCTTGGCGTGGAGCACGAACTGGCCGCCTTTCGGCTGGGTGACGGGCGTGGCCAGGCTGACCTTGCAGCCGAACTCATAGGGTGCCCGGGTCTTTCCCTTGCCGATGCATTCGACCTCGGGGGCATGGAGCGAATAGACTTTCTGCCCGCGCTGGCGCTGGTTCTGGAAACGGATCTTGACGGCGAGCGAGCGCAGCGTCGCGAAGCGCTCCTTCAGGGCGGGATCGCCGTCAACCCGGCGTCCGACATCGCGAATGAGCCGGCCGAGCCGCGTGCGCAGGAAGCGGAGCTCGCGGTTGGCGCGCTTGAACTGGTGCGCATGGGTATAGCGCCCGACCATGATCGCAGCCCGCTTGGCGACGCGGAGATAGCTTTGCCGCAGCCGGATGCCGTTCGCCTTGGCGAAGCCGACGATCTTCTCGATCGCCTTGTGGGTGAGCCGGGCATCGGTCGGGTGCGCCACAGCCTTCGGCTGCACGGTGGTGTCGACCACGACCCGCTCAAGATCCTTGGTCGCGAGCGCCCCGCTCTCATGGGCGACGCGCAGGCTCTCTTGCAGCAGCACTGCCAGTCGCTCCTCGCCGAGGCGCTGGCGCCAGCGGCTCATGGACGAGCGATCGAATTGCAACGCGTGCTGGAACACCATTTCGCCGCAAAAGAACTGGAAATACGGGTTCTCGATCCAGCGGGCACACAGCACCTCGTCCGACAGAGAGTGCATATGCTTCAGCATCAGGAGCCCGGCCATCAGACGTACCGGCAGCGGCGGCTGTCCGGAACCCGGCGCGTAGACGCCGCCCAACTCCCTGTCGAGAAATGCCCAATCGATTTTTCCAGCCAATCGCACGAGCGGGTGGCCCAGGTCGATGATGGCCTCCAAGGCTGGCCGGAAAAGGTCTGCCTGACGGTCGTCGCGTGGCTGTGACATCGCTCCTCCGCGCATCGTTCACCCGGAGAATCGAATCAGAATTCCGCCAAAAACGGAATCCAAAAACGCAGGAAAACCACAACCGATCCACCGCCTTCTTGCAAAATCGATTACTACAACAGCACCGAAAATACTGGGAAATCAGGGATCTACGGATTCTTCACGGACGACTAGAAATTAAACGTAAACAACTGAAGAAAAACCCAACATCCTCAAGAGACCACAGTTAAAGCGGATTGTAGCCGAGCTACGTTAGCCCTTTCCAATAGGCGATTGTACGATAATCTAGTAACAGAGTGTTCCTGTTGCAATACCACTGGTCGACGAGAGTGCCTGCTGACCGCCGATTGATGGATACGAGGTTTGCATATTTGTTATGACTGGCGTCTTAGGTTGCGTAGACACACCAGTTTTAGAAAGAACAATTTGGCCAGTATTTCGAGGAAATACATACTGGGTCCGGCTCATCCTTAAAGTCATATCCAATCCAGTAAAACCGGTAACAGCGCCCAGGTTTATGCCATTAAGCACCGGTACGTAGGTGTAAGTGGCGTCGCTAATTATAATTGATGCTGGAGCCAATAACGTTACATTGCTAACGGTCAAATCAGGCGATATATAACTAAGACCTGTAGATGTCGATTTAAGAATACCGCAAGGTCTTACTTTACTTGCGTCTGTCGAATAGCTCCACCGTACGAAAAATTGACAGCAAGCGCCGCCCCCGTTACCTTGCGAGTCTGGCGCCGTCACTACGACGTCTACCGCAGTTACGGTCATAGTTAAAGTAGTCGTCGTTGAATATGGGGACATGATTGCCGCGGCAGACCCAAAAATATTATCTAGGACTGCCAGAGACAGGGTTGTTGTTGTTTGCGTTGTCGGAGTGGTGTACGAACCGCCGTTAGCATAATAGTACGAATCAAGGTAGCCATTCGGGTCTCGATTGGGCTGTTCAGTTTGCTGAGATGTGATATCAGCGAGCGTGTGGCTTAACGCATCGAAGTCTCGAGCTATGGTGTAGGCTTGACTGAGCTGCAATGCTGCCAGAAATAGCAATACCATCATCGGAAGCAGTAAAGCGAATTCGACGGCCGCTGAACCGAGCGTGCCGATGTTCGAAAGTCTACACGGTATCTGTAGATAAATCTTGCTTAGCATTCAGTATAATTCCGGAGGGGGTGAACTTGAAGCTTGTTTCAGCAGGTCGTTGGAGCTGTGACTGTGCCAGAGTAAGCCTCTGTTTCAACGGCTGAGGTCGCAAATATGGCGTGATAGTACGTGTTTCCGCTGCCGCTTCCGGTGTTCTGGGTTAAAGCAGCAGATGGCCCATATATCGATAATGGCAGTATCGCCGGTAGATAATAGAGCGCACGAATTAACACGACATTGCCGGGCACGGCCAAGCAGTATTTTAGTTGGCCCTGAGATTTGCCCAGAAGATTACTCACTGAGGTGCTGCTGCCGGAAATAGACGAAATATCGAGAGAGGATGCTGTACTGATATCTAACCGCATTAACCCTGTCGGAGAGCAGTCAAAGAAATTGGCGAAAAGGGTTGGTGAAGTGAAGTTAGTCACTGACCCTGGCGTTGGACATAGAACTTCGCTAAGAAATAATTTTGCTGTGTTAATTGGAGTCGTAGCAGTCTGCACCTGACCAGTCTGAACGACACGTGTTGCTCTCTGAAGTTGGTCTATCAAAATCTGATTCGCGAAATTTATGTAGCTGAGTTCACCATATGCCATCAACAAGCCGAAAAAAGGCACCGCCAAAAGGGCAAACTCTACAGAGTACACACCACTATCATCGCAACAAATCAGCTCATAGAAAAAACGTCGTAGCGACGATGTGCTGCGCGAACCATGCTCAGATATCGTTTGACGCGTCATTTCTGCAGAATCCCCTGATGTAACACCTGATTGAAAATATTATCTATCGCAAGCTCGATCTCTGGGCCGCTTGTTGCCTCAGCATAGAGCGCTGTACCGGTAGCACAATTTTGCAGTTGCGTTTCAAGGGTCGTAGGTGATCCGGTGTTTATTCCTGCTGCACCAACCGTTTCAGCATATTGTTGCACCGTCGTGAACGGGATGTACGACGCGTATATGACGCCAATTTGAGTACCTTGATTCAGAGCGGTTATCTGAGAACAGGCCGATGAGTCGAATGCTGTTATACAATGCCCCGTAATACCACATTGGGCCTGTGTCCCAGAAACGTCGTTGACACCGTCTGTAACGATAAGCACCGCGATGAGCGGTGAGTCCTCGCTTGAGCCGTCGCCTGGGGTTACATCGGCCTTGATGTCCGCAACTAAGCTGGATATTGCACCGCCGGTGCTACCTGTCGTGGTCGTCGTTGTGATGTAACTGTCACCCGGGCCATTTTCATTCACCACAGGAGCCCCTTCAAGATCGATATATTGGGTCGTCGCAAACCCTTGCAATGTTGTTACATTGTCTGTTGGGGCAACTATCGTCTTGACGGTCTGACCCATTGTGTAAAGTCCGAGCTGTATAGTGTTATAACCAATTTGTATTTGCTGTGTTTGAACATTTGTTATGGCGTCATTCACGGCTTTCCGTAAATAATCGATGCGGAGCTGAACGCCGTTGTTTTCTGCTACCGTTTCTAAAGCAGGGCAATTGGCAGCTGGGGGGCAGATTTGACTGCCCTCTGGGTTATTTACCGCGACATGACATCCAAAAACGCAGCCGCCCTGGATGTCGTTCTTATTGGAGTCATCGCCAGCTGGCCAATATGGTTTCGTGAGCGTCTGAAGATTATTCATATCTACTAAAGTTGCTCCAATGCCCATCGACTGCGATACATCGAGAAGCATGTAGACTCGCGTGTGCGTGGGGAGTTTCAACCCAGCTGTCGCAGTGCCGGTCACAAGCCAAGCTGGAGCACCGAAGAGTTCGCCGAATATATTGTGTGACGCGGCATTATACGTTGCGACTGCCGAAAGTGTGAGATTAGTCGGACGCGTTATGGTCACAGCGTAGTTCGCCGTAGAGTTTTTCAGTTTTTTATTTATTGTCGCATCTACCGGCAGGCTGTCCGAATCAGCATTGAATACAGCCGCCGCAAGTGATTGCCCGTTAAGCTGAGCAGCCGTCGTCACGGAAGAAGCCGTACTGCCTTTATTGGATTCGATAACCTGCAATGCAGCGGTTAACCCTGCAAGAACAGCGGAGTCGTTAGCAGCATCGAACGCAGTCGTTAATCTATTGGCCGCGCTGTAATCCACGCCCAACCCGAGCAGCCCGAGCATCGGGATAAGGGTGAGGCCGAATACCATGATGAAGCTGCCACGTGTATCCCGCTTGAGACGTACTAGCTCTGACCGAATCCACGACATGCCGAACATGATTTATGCCAAACCTATCTGTATAATATTGTTCAGAACCTTAGTGGAGGAAGCCCAGGGTCGCAAGTGGACATTGCGCCGCGGGGTGTGCAGCGGCATCAGAACGCGACACACAGGTAAGAACTCTTGTACAGCATGGGCGGAAATCGGCATAGCGTTACGGCGTCCAAGGACGTAGCGGGGAATGGCGGCGAGCAGGTTGCAATCCTTAGTCAGTCACGTTCCGCCATGGGCTGAGCTCGGCAGCAGACTTTGGTGTTGTAACGTTGCTCATCTATAATTCCCAGGCAGGCAGGGGAAATTTCGGGAGATGGGCATGCCTCGGGGACGATCCATGAACGACACACTAAACGTCTCTCGTTGGCATCACCACCCCGTCGAGTTACGCCCCTGATGTCCCCCATCCGCCGCCACCCGCGCACAGATCCCCTTGCCCAATGGCTCGAAGAATGGGTGCCGCGGCTGCTCACCGCCGGATGGTTCGGGCTATCCGCTGGGCTGCGGATCCTTAGTGGCGTCGATATCGTGAAAGCGCGCGGTTGGGCCGGGCTCACTCTCGATGATTGGGTGCTGAATGCCCCGCTGATCGTGCTGACTCTGTTTAATCTGGTGCTGACGGTGCTGGTGCTGCTGCGCCGCCGCCCGATCGACTCGGCGCGCGGACTTTATCCGCGGTGCGTTGCTTTTCTGGGCACGTTTCTGTTCGTGCTGATCGTCAGCCTGCGCCTCCCCATCCCGATGGCGCCGCCCTCATATTGGCTCAGTATGATATCATTCTTGTTCTTGCTGGTGGGCGGGGTCGGGAGTCTTATCGTGATTTTATGGCTGGGCCGATCGTTCAGCATTGTGCCGCAGGCTCGTCGCCTCGTGATTGCGGGGCCTTATCGCTGGGTCCGGCATCCGCTCTATCTGGTCGAGGAGGTGATGATTGCCGCCACCGCCATCCTCTACAGCCCGCCCTATTGGTATATTCTGCTCGCCTGCCATCTGGCTTTGCAGTTCGAGCGTATGCGACTCGAGGAAGCGGTGCTTCGGCGCGCCTTCCCAGAGTATGCCGCCTATGCCGCGCGGACGGCTCGGTTGATTCCCGGGATTTATTAGAGCCGTCTAATGGTCACGCGACTTTGCGCGTGACCATCAGCTTCTTGA
>Ga0116229_10015823_pt1 | contig 10212 bp, 7 predicted proteins | sample S1TSphgellanicum_3_FD_87313 | JGI IMG/M metagenome (GOLD analysis project Ga0116229, IMG submission 87313) | Host-associated microbial communities from peat moss isolated from Minnesota, USA - S1T2_Fc - Sphagnum magellanicum MG | ecosystem: Host-associated > Plants > Peat moss > Unclassified...
CCGTGCCTGTTTTACCCTACCGATCGACGCCAGCGGGCCGCCGTAACTGTCGCGCAGCCGCTGCCGCACCTCGACGATGACCAGCACGCCGGCATCCCGGCAGACCAAGTCCAGTTCACCGCGTCGACATCGAAAGTTGCGCGCGACCAACTTAAGGCCGCGATCGAGGAGGTGCCGCTCCGCCAGCTGCTCTGCTGAACGCCCGCTTCGGTGGCGGGGGTCCACGTTGGTACGCTCCATCTCGGGCGGCATGAACGCGAGCGTATTTCCAGAGTCATCCGCTTGTCATGCCGCATTTCAGCGCTGTTCGTCTGGATAGGCCTCGGACTCAGTAATCGAAGACGTGCTCGAGTTCCCGTCCGCCGCTCCCTGCGTCAATGGTTCGCAAGCTCGCTGCGAGCTCACCAATGGGCACCGTGTAAACCACGCGCTCCAGTCCCGGTTGCGTGAGTATCGGCTGGCGCAGCAAAACCCTCGACCCCGCGAGTTCGGGCGTCGCAATTGGCTGAATCTCGCTCAGAAGAATCACGCTTCGATTTCCTGCGATCTCCGTGAACTCCGCGCCGCAAGCGGCCAGCGACTGCAGCGGTGCCATGAACCCTTCGTAGCGAGGCAGCGTCAACAGAGTCGCCGTGTCCGTCTGCCGCAGCACGGTAACGCCTTCAGGATCATGGGTGCACACCGGCCAGCGGGCCACGGCAACGGCAGTGACTTCGCGCGGCGTGTCGTAAATCGAGTGAGTCGCAAGACCGATGAGCCAGGCGTAGGCGGCTTTGACGCCGTATTCCGTCGTAAGCGCATACTTGCGTTCCCAGCGGCGCAAGAAGTCGGCGCCGACCATCGGATTCTCAGTCCATAGTCCCCTTAGCCTTGCTGCGAAATCGAATTCGTACCAAGGCTTGTAGCGGATGAAGTCGACATACTCTTGCGCGACGCGTGCCGCGAACCGGTCCTCGGGGGTGGCGCCGCGCGCAGTCAGTGCGAACAGCCGTCCCACCAAGGTTTCGTAGGCCGACCGAATCGCGTACTCGATCGTTGTGCTCGTCCCGATGACGACGATCATGAGGTGGTAACCCCAATTCGGCGGGTCACCGCGAGCCCGGGTCTCGGCGGCCACGGCCCGATAGCCTTGCCAGAATTGGTGAATGTGTCCCCAGAAGACGAACTGATCGGGCGTGTGGTCGCGAACGAAGTGGGCGTATTCGGCCGGGCTGAACACGAGAAACCATTCCGGGAAGGTCAGGAAGGTCTGCTCCTCGCCACGGCGATGCTCGGGCGGCGCGAGGATGGCCGTGTCCCGGGCCGAGCCCGGAGCGGTGACCGTGGTCGGGGCTGACGCCGCGCCCGCGAGTCGCGCGCAAACGAGCACGCACCCAAGCATCAGACCCCACCGCGCCGCACGGCTCAAGCGCGTGCCGGTGCGCGTCGAAACGCCATCAAGGCATTATCCGACGGGTCGTGGGCTTGCAGCATGCGCGGGCCCTCATCGATCAGGCCAACCGCCGCGAGTCGCTGCACCCATTGCTCGATCGAGACGAAGTAGCGTAACTCGTCCCGGTTCTGTTCCCAGCTGGCGCCCGTACCCGCGTTGAACACCGAATGAATCAGCGAGACAAAGCGAAACATTTCCGGCGTGCGCACGTCATGGTCTCGGAGGATGAACAGGCCGTCCGGCCGAAGCACCCGGGCAATCGAAGCGATGAACGGCTCCAGAGTCTGCGGCGTCATGTGATGCAGTCCGACGTAGCACGAGACGAGATCGACCGAGGCGTCAGCGATGCTTGCCGAGAGCGGCGCGTACGCATCCAAGGGCAGAAACTTGCCGATCTTGCGGATGCCGCCGCGTTCCAGAAACTCCTGCGGTGAATTGCCCGGCGGGAAATCGTTGACGAGCACGATGGGTCCGTCGAACCGCAGCTGTCGGCGAAGATCGCTGACGTATCGACCCGTGGTGCCGATTTCCACATAGCCGTCCACGCGCCTGCGATCACCCAGGAGCTGCAGGGTTTGGCGCGTCATTTCCTGTTTTTGCTTGCGCAATGCCGGGATGGCGAGCCGGACGTCGCCCAGCAGAGGTTTGATCTTCGGCAGTTGCTGCTGAATATGTCGGTAGACCCCCTCGTCGTCGCCGTGCTTTTCGCAGGCCTCCTTGATGAGCAAATGAAAACGGTCTTCCGGATAGAGTCTGAAAACGTTTTGCAGGAAACCGTACATGGCGTCGTGCCACCGGGTTTCCGCCATGACCGTGTGGAACTCCGCGGCGGGTTTTGCTGTGCCGCATTTCAGCGTCCGACCGGCCATCGCGCCGACACGATCCGGATAGGTCACCTCGACGTTCACTTCGGGGGCGTAATACTTGTCCCATAAGGCATTGCGCAGCCGGTAGTCCGGATCCAGGCGTCGCTTCAGTTCGAACAGCCGCCGCGCACCCGGGTAAGCGCGATGAAATTGCTCCGCTGTCGCATGCAGCTGATACGGCAGATAGTAGGTGCCTCCGTGCGCGAGCACGGTCTCGATCAACTCGCGCGTCCAGACGCCGACACGGTCACGGGCATTGGCGCGCGTGCGTTGCTTGTAGTAGAGCACGAACGCAAATGTCTCTCCGCGCGCCCAGGCAAGCGTCGTGCCGGGGTCCGCAAGTGCGTGGCGCACCGAGATATTGAGGGCATTGACGCGATGACGGCGCAGAACGCCGGCAATGGCGCGAGCGCAACCGTCGAACTGCGCGACCGGGATGAAGTATTCCTGGAGCACATAGGATCGCTCGCTGCGCGAGACCGGCTCCAACTCCGCGACGTCGTACCCCGCCTCAAAATTGCGCCAATGCACGGGCCGCGTGGCGTAGAGCAGCGGGTCGATCAGGTGTTCGCGGCGCCATTTGCCGAACGGCGTCTCGGTGACCGCCCAGATGAAATACTTCTCGAGCACGTGCGCATGCCGCTGCCATTGCAGGCGCTGCGAGGTCGTGGCGGGTCTTGCGGTCTCGGTCCACGTGACCGCACGCACCCGTGAAAAATGCGGCGCATAGAGATCGGCGTTGTGGAACACGACGCCGGGGGCATCGCGCACGTTCTCGCGGAAGAATTTGGCGTAATCCTCGAGACGCATCGTCGCGCTGCGGCGTTCGACCCGCGTGTTTGCCGTGAGTCTCAGCTCAGCTTCGACGATGACTCCAAGCGCACCGTACCCGCCGATGCAGGCGTAGAACAGCTCCGAGTTGATCTCCGGTGTCGCATCGACGAGCTCCCCGCCGACGAGGGCGATGCGTATCGAGAGCACCGAGAGAACCAGCGGGCCGAGACCGATATAGCGCCCATGCACGTTCACGCTCAAAGAGCCGCCGACCGTGAAATTCGCGTAGGTCTGCATGATCTGGATCGCGAGCCCGTGCGGGTCGACGAATTTTTGGATGTCGCACCAACGGATCCCCGCCTGCACACGGATGGTCTTGTGCTCTGGCGAGAATGCGAGGACGCGATTCAGCCGGCGCATGTCCAGATGCAGGCTGCCCGGGCTCGCCGTCTGACCACCCATGCTGAAATGACCGCCGCCGACCGAGATTGGTACCCGCGTGTCCTTCAGGGCCGCTTGTACCTCGGCCACGTCGACCGGCGTCGCGATGGCCCACACCGGCACTGGATTCAGTCGGGTCACATCATTGACGATCAGCGGGGTCGGCATGAAATCACTGAACCGTCAGATAGTCATTATCGATGAGGCGCGGATCTTCACCGTAATGATTGTCGCCGACCGTGCCGGCGCGAAAGCCCAGCGTGACGATGAGCCACAAGGGGCCCAAGATCGGAATCAGCGCCACCCAGAACCACCAACCGGACTGTCCGCGGTCGTGGAAGCGCTTGACGATCAAGGCTGCGGCAATCCAGAAAAACGGCGGATACAGAATCAGCGTGCTCGCTCGGCCCATGCTCCTGTCCAGGAACACATAGAGCACGACAAAGCTCAGCCACAGCGCCAGCGACCACCACCAAAAGGGTGCACGCGCCAGCCGGCCGCGGAAAGACATCCCTGTTCCCAACCGAGACTGTGACACGAAGACGCTCCTGCGGGACCTATGACGATAATAATAGGGTACGCGGGCATCGGTAGAGCATGAAGTACGTCATGATTCGGCATTGGTCAACGGTCCCCTGAGCGAATGAGCGAACCAAGTCAATTTCGACTGCTGGTGGAACGGCGTTTTCTGCCGTTCTTCCTCGCTCAGGCGAGTGGCGCCTTCAATGACAATTTATTCAAGAACCTGCTGATCATTCTCGTCACGTATCAGGCGAGCCGCTTAAGTTCGCTGGCCCCTGAGTTGCTCGCCAATTTGGCGGCCGCGTTGTTCATCCTGCCGTTCATGCTGTTGTCGGGTCTCGCGGGGCAGGTGGGCGAGCGATTCCCCAAGGCACGCATTCTCAAGTGCGTAAAGGCGCTCGAAATCATCATCATGATGGTCGCCGCGGTCGGTTTCGCCCTGCATCGCGTAACGCTGCTGCTGGTTGCGCTGTTCATGATGGGCGTGCACTCGACGTTCTTCGCACCGGCGAAGTATGGCCTCTTGCCGGAGGTGCTCGATTCGCGCGAGTTGATCGGCGGTAATGCCATGCTCGAGACCGGCACGTTCCTGGCGATCCTGCTTGGAACGCTTGGCGCCGGTCTCTTGGCCGGCCATGGCAACGAGACCTGGATCGCCGCCAGTCTGGTGCTCGTCGCCGTGGCCGGATACGCGAGCAGCCTCGCGATTCCGCGCTCCGTGGCCGTCTCGCCCACTCAGCGTCTTGACTGGAATCCCTGGACATCCACCGTGGACAACATTCGCGCAGCCCGCGAATCGCGCACGGTGTTTCTCTCCGTATTAGGGCTGTCCTGGTTCTGGTTCTACGGTGCCCTGGTGCTGGTGCAACTCCCGCTGTACTGCCGTCAGGTGCTACATGGCGATGAATCGCTCGTCACGGTCACGATCGTCGCGTTTTCGGTCGGCGTCGGTGTGGGCTCCTTGCTATGCGACCGGCTTTCCGGACATCGGGTCGAAATCGGGCTCGTGCCTTTCGGCTCCATCGGCTTGACGCTGTTCGCAATCGACTGGGTGTTGGCCTCGCCACATGCCGCCGCCGGCGAGACCTTCGAGCTGCAAAGCTTCCTCGCAAGCGCCGGCGGCGTGCGCACACTGTTCGATATCGCCGCGATCGGAGTCTTCGGCGGCTTTTTCGTCGTTCCCCTGAATGCACTCGTGCAACAACGCTCGCGCCCGCAGGCGCTGTCGCGGGTCATCGGTGCGAACAGCATCTTGAATGCCCTGTTCATGGTCGCGGCGGCATTGATCGGCGCGGTCGGGCTAGCCGGTGGCCTCAGCGTGTTGCAGCTGATCCTGCTCGCGGCGCTCATGAACGCCGTCGTCGCGATTTACATTTACAGCCTGGTCCCGGAATTTCTGCTGCGTTTCGTCTGCTGGCTCGTGGTGCGCACGCTTTACCGACTACGCCGGCGTGGTGCGCCGTTTCCGGAGTCCGGGCCCGCGCTGCTCGTCTGCAACCATGTCAGCTTCGTCGATGCCCTGGTGATTTCGGCGGCCTGTCGGCGCCCGATCCGCTTCATCATGGATGATGCCATTTTTCGCGCACCCGTCATTCGCCTGCTGGCAACCGGCATGAAGGCGATTCCGATCGCATCCGGCAAAGAGGATCCCAGCGTTCGGGAGCGGGCCTTCGAGACGACAGCCGAAGCCCTGCGTGCGGGTGAATTGGTGTGTATTTTTCCGGAGGGCCGCATCACGCGCGACGGCGAGATCGCGGAGTTCCGGCCCGGGCTCAAGCGCATCCTGAGCGAGACACCCGTGCCCGTGATTCCAATGGCGATCGTGGGGCTATGGGGCTCGCTCTTTTCGCGATACGCGCCAAAGCTCTGGCAACGTCTGCCGCGCAAGCTATGGCATCGAGTCATCGTCAGTGTCGGCGATCCCATCGCCCCGGAATTCGCGGAGCCCGCGCAACTGCGCGAGCAGGTTTGTGCGCTCTATGCGGCCGGCGAGGCCTGAGCGCGGCCATTCTGCCTCGCCAGAGACTCAGTCGGCCTGCATCGCGGCCAGTTCATTCCCGGCCGGATCCCGGAAATGGAAGCGCTGGCCACCCGGAAACTTGAATGCCGCTCTGGTAATCGTGCCGCCTGCTTTCAGAACCGAGCCGGCGGCCTCGTGCAAGGACTCCACCAGAATGACTGGTAGCGGGGCAGCCGTCGCCTCCGCGGGGTCCGCCTGTAGTCCGAGGTCGACCTCACCCGTCATGGTGCATGCGTAGCTTGGGCCGAAGTCGGTCATGCTCATGCCGAATGCCGTCGCGTAGAACTGCTTGGTGGGCCCGGTCGCGGGCGCGGGGAGTTCGACGAAACAGATGCGATTGGTCATGGTGATGTTCCCGGGGATGAGTTGTTACCATTATGACAAGTTCTTTGCATCGACGAGATAATCTTCTGGCGTAATACAGCGCGGAAACCCATAATCTTGCGACAACTGAAGTCGAGCAGGGATGCACCGTGAATAAGCGATTGTGTGCTCGCCGACGCTCCCAAAAGTGCTGAGCCATAGACCTTGGGATTTGCCTTTGCGGGGTGACGGGCCAATGGGCCGTACCAATCGGATCGGTTTGGCCATCGCGCTGCTCGTCTTGCTCGGTGTCGGTCGCGCGGCCGATGCGCCGACCGTGCCGTTCGAATTCCCGCCCGAGCTGCCGCCATCGGCTCTGTTGCCCCCAGCCTTGAGCGCGGGGCCCGATTTCCATGTCGAAGATCCGGTGCTGAGCGACGGCCTGATGGCGCATTTCGTCGTGTACAGCCGGTTCGGCCGCTATGAAGCGTACGGTGCGACGGCGCTGCGCGTTCGCGTCTCCGAAATTTACGCGCTCGCGCGACTCGAAAAGACCTCCGGCATCTCGATCGTTGCCGGCGGAGTCGGCCGCGGAGTGAGCTCCCAAATCGACACGGTCACGACGATCGTCAAGCATCCCGTCGACACAGTCACCGGTATCCCGAGGGGAATTGCCCATCTGTTTCACGGCACCGTCGATGAGGGTAAGGAGGCGATGGGCAAGGTACGGGACGCGGGCCGCCCCTCCGATCAGAACGGCAAGCCGGACGCGCTCAAGAATGGCGAGGAGTCGGCGAAACGGTACGCCTCGCAGTATCTCGGCGTCACAGCGAGCGAGCGGCGCTGGTACGAGAAGCTCGGCGTCGATCCGTATACGCCCAACGCCATGTTGCGCGACGCGATTCACCGGACTGCGCGGCTGGACGCCGCAACCAGCTTCGGCATGCGCTTCGTCGGCGTACCGGGTCTTCCGGAGATCGGCGAGTTACGCCGCGCGCTGGACGCGATCTACAAGGAGGATCCTGCGACGCTCCGTGCGCGAGATCGCGCGACGCTGCGCGCCTATGGCATGGAAGCCGCCGAGATCGAGCGCTGGCAGAACACGATCGTATTGAGCCCGACGCGCCAGGTCATTTTGCTGCAGGCCGCGCAAGCGCTCGACGGTGTCGCCGGTCGCGCGGAATTGTTCAGGCATGCGCTCGGTTTGAGCTCCGATGTCGAGGCCCAGGTATATCTCGCGAGCGTCGCGCTGTTGGTTCGCGCGCATCATGACGCGCCGGTCGCGAGCATTCTCCCCGGGGTGCGCCTGCCCTCGGCCGCGCGCGCCGACGGCAGCCTCGTCGTTTGTGGCGCGTTCGATGCGGTCTATTGGACCGCGGATGTCGCCGGCTACGCAGAGCAGGTGGAGCAATCGCTGGCCGTTGGCGCGCCGCTGCGTGATGCTCCGCCCGGCGACGCCAAGCGCCTGCTGTTGCTGAGCGGGCGCGCCTCTGCGCGGGCAAGGCAAGAACTCGAGAGTCGCGGTTGGGAGTTGCACGAGGCCATGATGGAACCGCCCGGACAGGAGCCGGGGCCCTCGCGGTCGGCGGCGCATCCCTAGGCGCGCAGTTTCATTTGCCCCTGGTAGTGTGATAAACAACGAGGCCGGAAAACGCTGGGGTTAAGGACATGTCGAAGATTCAGCCGATTGCCATCAAGGATCTCTATCCGACGCAACTCACGGTCGGCCTCATCGAAGTGGAGGACAAGAAGAAGCGGCTGCTTGCGATGTCCGCCAAGGATCAGCAGTCATTCCTGCAGGATCACCCCATGCCGGTCGTCGTCGGTCCGCAGAACAGGCTGTTCATCACCGATCACCATCATCTCGCGCGCGCGGCTTCGGCCGCGGGCATAGCTCAGTCCTACTACCAAGTGCTCGACGACTTGGGCTCGCTCAATCTGGATGGCTTTTGGATCGAGATGAACAAGAATCAATGGGTCCATCCCTTGGACGAGCACGGTGTTCGGCACCAATATAGTCAAATCCCCGAACACGTCGATGCGCTCGTCGACGACGTCTATCGTTCACTCGCGGGCTATGTGCGGGACGCCGGCGGTTACGACAAGACACCGGCCGCATTCGCCGAATTCGTTTGGGCGGACTTCTTCCGCCGCAACATCGCGATCGAGGAAGTGACTGCCAATTTTCACGCAGTCGTGCCGCACGCTCATGATCTCGCCAAGAGCAAGATTGCAAAGGGCCTGCCCGGCTTCAACGGTTAGCCGCCGTTGAATCGGCGGCTGTGGCGGCAAGCCTACAGCGCGTTCGGCGCCCCGTTCTTGATCTGAGCCCATTCGAGTTCGCGCCGGATCCGATTATGGTCATCGAGATGCAGTCGCCCCGTGACGCCGGCAATCTCCTGCCCCTCGCCGGATCCTTTGCCGCGCAAGTAGGGGACTAGGCGGTAGGCGTCGAAACCGAAGGCATACAGCCGGTCACGACGCGCAGTGCGCGTCGGCCACGCATTGCGCACGGCATCGCGAATCTGGGCCGTGACTGGGTCGGCGCCGATCATCCAGGGCATGTCCGGAAATAGCAGACCATCGATATCATTGTTCGCGCTGGGGTCGGGTTCGAAGGCATCCGACGTCGCGTAGACCGGTACATCGCCTGCATAATGGAACTTCAGCTGCGGAATGATTTGGCGCGTCGCGCTCGGCGTTCCGGCAACGAAGATGAAGCTCGCATCGCTCCGGTGCGTCGCAGGTTCGGACTTCCCGCTGCGCGACCCCGGTATCGGCTTGCCCGGGCGGATTTGCAGGACCTGTTTGATGATGTCGGAGTAATCGCCGCGTTGTGGTTCGTAACGTTGGCTTGCGAGCAACTTGCCGCCGAGGCGGCTCAATTCCTCGCTGAATGCAGCGCTCACGCGATCGCCCCATTCGCCTTCGGGAAATAGCGCGACGCCCTGGAGCCGCCCGTCGGTCACTACTCGGCGCGCGACCATGCGCGCTTCGTCCTCGGGGAGCAGCGCAAACTGATAGAGGTTCCGCGATCCGGCGACCGTATCGCCGAGAAAATTCAGTGCGAGGACCGGTGCCCGTCCCGAGGTGAGCGGTGCCACCGCCGCAACATCCTCCTTGGTCAGCGGGCCGACGACGAATGTCGCACCGTCCGCGACCGCCTTGTTGTAAGCGCTCGCCACCGATTGCGCGGCGACATCATAGATGCGCAGGTTGGGCCGCAGCGCCGAATCCTGCTCCAGGTAGGCTGCAATGAAACCGTCGCGCACCGCGGCGCCCACGAGTTCGGCACGACCCGAGAGCGGCAGGAGCAGGGCGATCTGTTGTTCCGGCTGCGTGCTCGAGTTCGCGAGCTCGGTGTGCGCCTCGGCGAGAAGACTGTCCGTGGCCGGATGTTGCGGATACTTTTGGCGCCAGGCATTCACGTCGCTCGAGGCGTGCATTGGGTTGCGCGCGAGTTCCACCGCGACCGGACCGAGCGCGAGCCAGCCGGCCACGACCGGATCCGCCTTGGGAGGCGGCGTCATGGGATTGCCGTGTTCAGCCGCCGCGGTAAGCTTCGCATAGAGTTCCTGGCGACTCGCACGAATGGCCGCCGGATCCTCCAACCAATGCTCTCGTTCGACGTAGGCACGCACGCCTTCCGCGGGCCGTCCGGCGAGGAACGCGCTCTTGCCGCGCAGCCACCAATAGGTCTTTGCCTCGTCCGCTTGGGTCGGCGCTGCAATCTGATCGAGTTCGCGCAAGGCCCGCGTGCCGTCCCCTTCCGCATTCGCCAATTCCGCGCTGACCAGGGCGCGCAAAATCGGTAGCTTCGCGCGTGCGTCGGGTGATACCGCCTCGAGGGCGCG
>Ga0116229_10015824_pt1 | contig 10212 bp, 4 predicted proteins | sample S1TSphgellanicum_3_FD_87313 | JGI IMG/M metagenome (GOLD analysis project Ga0116229, IMG submission 87313) | Host-associated microbial communities from peat moss isolated from Minnesota, USA - S1T2_Fc - Sphagnum magellanicum MG | ecosystem: Host-associated > Plants > Peat moss > Unclassified...
AAAAAAAAGTATAATAAAAAAAAATAAAAAAAAAAAATTTATATTTATATTTTATATTGTAATAAAAAATTTAAAATAGTAATTTTTTTTATAATGATAGTGAGGGGGGGGGGGGGGGGGGGGGGGCTACTAAAATTGTAATAACTACGACAATTGCAATGACACTCAAATATTTCACCATGCAAAAATACAATCTTCAAAAAATCCTCTAAAAGAAATCAAATTCCTTCAAAATATTATTATAATTCTGTAACTAATCTCAAGTTTCAACACAAGCCAAAATATCGTCTTTCAAAAATCCTCATATAGAAATAGACCTATTATTTATTAGCTACGGGCCAAAATCCCTTAAGCTACTATACTCTATAATGAATCTAAACACAATATCCTTGCCTTTTGGTAGGCAAGGCCAACAAATTACACATGGGATTGAAGTTTGAAGTTTGAACATGGGCAAAACAATAAAGCTACTTTGAATGAATGTCGGAAGAATGTTGTGGAATTCCACATTTATTTTGGGAACACTTTGGCATCGTTGCATAATCAAATTGTCAGCACTTCAAATTTAAACAAGTTTTCACTTATGTGAAAAAATTTGTGTCGTGAAAACTTGAAAACCAACCAATTGCATCAATTTTTGCTTTCATTTTTTTCTCATCATCTTTTTCAGTTTGCAAAACACGGAACTGCAATTTCCAACATTTTGTTATTTGGAGGTTGAATTGATGTGTTGCAATAGGTAATTCGAGAGTTCTCTTCTGTGGCTAAAAACACTCAAAAAATTAGATGAACTTGCTTATTGTTCACATCTGAAGTCATGTCGTCAGAGCTTAAAGTAGATGGAAGATTTCCAAAACATGTGAGATGGTAGTGCAAAAGACAAAAAATTGGGTGCGCCTAAATTCATTCTTATACATAATCCCATTTTTAAAAATGAAAGATCAAACCAAAGCGCAAAGCAGAAGCAAAAGAAATGAGGCAAAAGTGTTTTTTTTGGGTGGGGTGGGGGAGAGTGTTGGTTTCTTTAATGGTTTCCGAAGAAGATGATGAGGAGATCATATATGACAAATATGGTGTGTCACTTACACATTCATATTTTAAGATGGTAATGCCTTGATGCTCTTAGCTGTTGCAGTTGTTGTTGTCATGTTATTATGGACCCTTTGCAATATAACTCAACGTGCTTGTTTTTTTCCTCCTTACGTATCTGACCCAGTTACCTCTCATGAAGCTTCTGTTTTATACCATCCTGGTGACTTGAAAATGCACAAAACAAATACTTTTGTTTGGTCAGAAGTTTAATCCATTAGAGTTATCTGAAAAGTAAGAAAAACACAGCACCATAACCCTGAGTTCGGTCATACGCAGCGTGAGATTCAAAAAAAACCTGCAAAAAAGTACACAATTGGCATTCAACGGGGGATGAAACTCAGAAAACCATCAATTTTGGTGGTAAACTGAGTTTCATCCTGTCTTTTCTTTCTTCTGAGCGCCTCCACTGCTGCTACATATATTTTCACTGCTCCTAACTGTACAACTACTATAATTAGTCTCGAACCTTGTGCATTAAATCATTTCATACTGAGTTGCAGCATCTCATACTGAGATTTATTAAAATGTCTTTACGTTGCGGGTACCAGTGAAAGAGGGGATAGGGGGTGAAAGGAGGCCCAAAGACAAGGTGAAGAAGACAGGTTTACTTTCAGATAACTCTATGGAATCATCCATTAATCCATCTCATGGACTTTTTAGGGCGACATGTCTGGAGTCTGGACACTGACAAAAGAGGCTAATTCTAGTGAAACTCTACTCAACTTACAGTATCTGATCATTTCCTAAAATTGTGATAACATGTTTATTTCCACATATCTAATTGCCTTGTGATGTGGGTCACAAAGAAAATTTAGTAGTATCATCACTTCTTCAGTGATGAATTATTTCAGATATGTTGTTTGACTCAGTTTGTGGGGTTTGCTTCTTAAGTCATTCAGAGGACAGGACAGCTGCATCATTGCAAATGAGATGGCACTAGAGAGCTTTAAGAGTCTCTGGACAAGTTTGTGTTTGTTGCTGAAATGATGTTAATGAAAAAGGCAGTAGAGAGCTCAAGAGTCTCTGGACAAGTTTGTGTTTGTTGCTTGAATGATGCAAATGAAAAGGCACTAGAGAGCTCAAGAGTCTCTGGACAAGTTATTGTTTGTTGCTGAAATAATGTAAATGAAAAGGCACCAGAGAGATCAAGAGCCTCTGGACAAGTTTGTGTTTGTTGCTGAAATGATGTAAACATGCTCAACTTTATTCCAAGGAAACAAGAAGACAAGGGAAAAAGGACAAAAGCAGAAGACTAGCGCCAATGTTAAACTGGAATGCAAACCATCCTAACAAGCCGAGGCACTGAAAAGTCACAAGCAAACAATAAATGTTGTTGAAAAGGGAAACTGCCATTCTCTACATGAGCCCAAAGCCTTGAGAAGGAAAGAACATTGGTTTAACAAAAACCTCAAAGTATAGATGAAGGTGACAAAGGCCTAGCTCCCTAAGAACTCAGTTAGAGCAATGCAAGATGGCAATATGAGATGCCATTTTTTGTAGCAACTACTAGATTATCATAGAATGATTTAAAAAGGGTCATAGCGTATTCAACTTGTAATCAATTAGGTTATATGATATTTGTTTCAAGATCACATTCAAGACACTTGAAAATTTAAACCAAGGCAAGGTCAAATTAGAAGAGGTGAAACAAGAAATTCGAGGGAAGGGGCATGCATAAGAGAAGGTATGGAAGTCGATGTGCAAAACATCATGTCAAGATCCCATAGGCTACTTGGGTACCACAAACCTATGAAGCAAAATTTACATGGCTAATATTTTATAAGATAAAATTTTAGGTGAAAGATGAAATGAATCAGACAAATCCTCTTGGAATGCCCAAAAACTTTATCCCCTTTTAAGGAGTGTTAAATGAAAATGGGGTCTTGAATTTAATAGGGAGATTGGACAACTAAGCTACACATTTATAAGGTTGCACTAAAAGACCTAGGGCTTACAATTGGGAGGGTAAGAACTCAAAGGCTTCAATGGCCTCAAAAGGACTTAGAATATGGGTGTTATTGCCTATGGTGGGAAATGTGCTATTGCTTTTAGTGCTTGAAAATGAGCAATGACAAACAAAGACCTAAAGGATCACCCTAATAGATGTTTAGGATCGATGGGGTGATAATAACCTTACTTCTTTGACTATGGTGGGTGAAATTTTTTAAAAGGATTCAAAAACATAAAATGTGCAAATGAAAAAGATAAGTTGGGCAATTTCACTTCTGACTATTCATAGTTTTTGAAACATAATTCTAGACACAAAATTGAATGCATTGGCCATGTCAACTTACAAAACAACCTAATTGTTGTGGAAGTTGAAGCACACCTAATGCCCACAAACCATTGATTTTGCATCCTCTTTTGGTGGCAACTCCAAACTAATGAGAAGACAAATGCATTGGAAAAACATCTTGAAACTATAAACACAAAGTGCAACTATTGAAGTAGTATAATGTTTTTCCCATTGCAATAGGTTGTATTTTGTTTAAAGAATTGGCCATTGCTAAGAGATGTGATGATCCCAAGACACATGCAGTTTAATGATGAATGTGCCTTTGTGCAATGTAAGAATAAAGTTTGAATAACTACAAGAAACCACTTGTAGGATATTTTGGGTGCGCACAGACGGTTTGAGGAAAGCTTCCTAAAATGGTTTTGCCAATTCAATCCAGGCTACACTTCTGCTGTCTGTTCTTGCAAATGAACAAAATGAATTGAGGAACTGAGAAGACTGCACCGAATGAGCTACTAGCATACAAATGGGGCATACGATCAAACACCACCTTGTATGAATTAAAAGAAAACTCATTTGATCCTACTCAAGCTAACAATCTTTCACAAATAAAAGAAGTTCATTGTCAAAAGGGGGATGGAGCACAATGAAGTTGGAATGGTGTTAGATGGAAAGGAAGAAAAGGGAAAGGGGTCAATGCCTAAGCTATCCAAGAATATTTACCTATGCACCCAAGAGCCAAATTGCAATAGACAAATTCATGACATGGCAAATCAAGTTCTTCAAGATATCATTCATAGATATGGTCATATATTTTGACATAAATGTTGTTGGGTGAACTCATGACCACAAGATGAACATGGTACTCATTGCACCAAAGATGAATTAGATGGAATTGTGTGTGTGTAACTTTAAGAATAGTTAATAAATTAAAAAAAATAACCTATGGATAAAATAAGGTTTGGGTTTATGTCTAAATGATGCATTGGGGGACTTAGATGATCTGAAAATGTTAAAGCATCATCAGGTGGATTAATGTTGGGGTTCAAAAAGGAAACATTAAAAAAAAGTTGTCATTTCCAACCAACTAATTTGCAATTACTTGTAACTAATTATCATTTGCAACTATATTGGGGTGAATGCTTGAATAGCAGTGTACACAAAAAATTGTCAGAAAGTGAGAATTTTCAATACCTACCTAACTTTGATGCATCATGTTCAATATTTGAAAATATTTTTTGATTAAAAATTGCAATTGGGCATGTTCACGATTAGGGTACCTAAAAGGATGGTCTAATGAAAAAGGACTATACATGACTATTTTAGATTTTAATTGTATTTACTATTTCATGATTATAGTGAATTGGTGTATGACTATAATAGTAATGATGTCATGTTAATCTAATAAAAGAATCCAAGAATAAGTTGGAGACAATATAGATGTCCTTTTGAGTCCTTTTAAATAATTTGAATCCAATGTCTTAACTATAATTTTCATTTTAAAGGAATAAAAATTATATATTAAACAATGCAATCGATTTCAAACTTTTTTCATGGATAAGAATGCATACATCTATGTTTGACAATGTTCATATAATGCATTTGATTAAATAATATATAATACCAAAAATTTGAAGGCTACAAAATCCATTTTGAAAGGGATGCAAGGAAAATGATTCTTTTTTTGTCATTTGGTTGATTTTTTGTATTCATTAGGCTAAGAATTTGTTGCCCCAAGTGTTGGCAACATGCATAGGAAATTTTCATGCAAAAAAACATGTTAAGTTATCTATAAAAGCTTATGTATTCACTTTTTATTCATTTCTAGTTTTCTATCAAAATATTTATGCATAATTACATACGCATGTGAACAATCACAACCAACCATGCAAATTATCATAATTTGAATTATCCAATATTTTTCACTTAAATTTATTCCATGTAGATTTTATATTTGAAAGATGACAAAAACAAAATCCTTGAGTCTTGTGTTAAAAAAGGAGTACCCTAATCATAAATATACCCAATTATTAGTTACATTCCAATCTACCACCATGTTGTGAAATTGGTACATGTATGAACAATTCAATTATTGTTTGGAATACATTTTTAGTTAAAAACAATATTGGCACAATACTAAAATTTTAAATAAAATTGGTAAATATTAAATTTTATGGGGATTTATTCATGAAATTTTGCACATACAAAAAAAAACCATAGAAAACAATCTTTTTCATCAAAGTTGTTAATTTGTTTAGAAATTGAATTAAAGTCAAATGATATCAAAACATTCATTAATACATTATGTTATGATAATGTTAATTATAACATTTTTAGGTAGTAAAAATGTTTTTCCATTGAAAATGTACTTGGGCTAAATGTTGTTTTTATCATTCTACCAAAAAAAAGAATATTTAAATTAATAAAATTATTTAATAATTGTTGTAAAATAAGAGTTTCTTTTAAACCATTATAGAATTATTAGTGTACGTTATAAAAAAACACAATTATGAATCAATTGCATATTCATGGCTTTTATAACTTTTTCAAACCCAAACATTTCTTTGTGATTTTTAAAACAATAATACAAAGTGATTGAAATTTCATGTATTACTATTTTTAATATTATGTGTGGTTATAATTTTCCTTAAAATCATGTACATCATAACTTGTGTTCACCCATTGATTTTCGTGCAATTAAAAAGTTATAAATGTATAATTTTCAAAATATATACAATCATCTATGCAACAATTTGTGCAACTAATGGTGTGAAAATGTAAAAATATGGATGATTTTTCATAATATTTCATCCAAGTAGAAGGCTTTAAACCTTTTTAATCACATATGTGATCACTTCATTGTTGTGCATGCAACTAATATGCAATTAATGGTATTGCACTAAGTTATAAACTATCTACCTAGATAGGTAGGTACACTAAGCAACTAGGCTACATTACCTTGGTAAATTAATATGGTAGGGTAAGAAACCACCATACATAGACCTAGTTAATGTAGGTTAGAATGTTTATCAAAGTAGGCATCTAGGCAAGGTTAAGATACCTACCTAGTTAGTTACATAATTCCTACCTTCTCTAACTAGCTAGCTACCTAGATTAAGTTGCTTATGTTCATAAGCTAGCATAGGCCATTCTACATACCTAGGCTAAGTTCTTACTTAGACTTATTTCCTACCATCTTACCTACCTATGCAAGTAATGTATTTATTTTAAATGTTCATATATTATATCCTAACAAAATAATACAGCTTAAATACAAATGCAAGTGTGGTTCAATGGTTAAGGAATTGACTTTCATTGTGGATGTAAATACTCTTATACTTACAACCTATACTTCTTGTACTTGCAACCTAGGCTAGGTGAGACTCACCTAGCTAGCCTATGCCAATTAGGGGCCTTAAACCTAGCCTACCTAATCTTAGGTTAGGTTAAATGCCACCTAATCTACCTAGCCCTAGGTTTAACCTAGGTTGCCGCCTAGGCTATCAAGCCGTTGATGATTCATACATATTTTTGCAACCATCGAATGAACTCATATAGTAGAATATGAAATGCGTTACATCATTTGCAACTAATCATCAACTACAACTTGTTGTCTCTACTAGTGATTTTTTAATAACAAATGTCACCAACTTAAATATGAGTTGCAAAAATCAAATGCAAATACTTAATTTTTTATAAGTTGCAAGGTTAACAATATGGAATGAGAAGGGAAGGAGGTCATGACAACAAAGTGGCAAGGGATGGAGGTAAACACACAATAAGAGAATGAAAAGTAAGGAAGATGCCAATAACTGTGTATTTAGTCCAATTTGTGTACAAGATGGAGGGGATTAGATAAGAAGGAATGTAGTGGGGATGGAGAACATTTGGTTCCCATGTAGACTAGCCAATATGAAGGTCTAGTCTTAGCTAGAATGAACCAACTTTCTCACTAGGGCATAGTGCAAGATAGGCAGTATGTGAACCAAAAACACTTTTTCATTCTATAAGTGTCTCATCTCTAATCATGGGGTCCAAATTTTTAAAGATATACCAAAATCTTGTCACGTCGTCATCTTTTTATATTTTTTTATCTAGTCTTTTTTTTTCATGTTAAAACACATTTATAAATGATTATGATAGAATATAAAATTATAATGGTTTAAAATATAGTTCCTTTAAAAAATTTGACAAATTTTGATTCATTATTTTGTATGAGGATCAAAAATATAAGATTAAAATGTAATGTGAAGTGAAAGTAAGAGGGTTTACAGGATAGGTTACCAAGGTGGAACCTTGGTAACTTAGTGGGTCGTTCATCTGCATCGGAGTCATTGTCGGTTTTCAGTGGATGGTGGACTGCCCGGGTGCTGCTGGGTCACATATTCCCAAAGTCATCATCTAGTAGTCTGTACCCGGTTACCCCACAAACGGGTGTGGTTTTGGAGCTTAAAGGGTATCCCGAATCTTACATACATGCATTAAGTCATCATCCGATGCTCAAACAAAGTTGAGTGAGAACCGGCCATCAGGTGTTCAGTCAGGGTATCACTCACTTCAAGGGGGGTTCAGATAGGGAGACATGAGTGATACCCGGATGATACCCGGGGATAGTTTTGGATACCTGCCCAACACCGGTCAAGTAGTTAGTGTCCTTAGAGTAGAGGCCCTTGGGCACTACTAGTAGAGTTGTCCCAGTTGGTGGATTCCATTATTGGGCACAAAAATTTTAGTGACAAGAAAAAAGGACTTTGGAGACAGGTAGTAGAATTATGATCATTTGAGAGCACTGACAATAATATATTTTGGGCTGATTAGGTACCCTGGCAGGCAGGAATCTTTGGAAGTGAGGGAAGGAACTTTTTTTGTCCTCCATGAGAATCCATGGCTTCCAAGCTCCAACAAGGGGTGTGTCACAATGTGGCCTTGCCATTTACATTAAAAACTCTCTTCTTATTAAGGCAAAAGAAGAATTATGGAAAGCTCAAATATTTCACCATACACAAATATAATCTTCAAAAAAATCCTCTAAAAGCAACCAAAATCCCCTTCGAGATATTAGAACTCTATAACTAACCTCAAGTTTCGACACGAGCCAAAAATATCATCTTTCAAAAATCCTCATATAAAAATAGACCTATTTATCTAGGGGCCAAAATCCATTACGCTACCATACTCTACAATGAATCTAAACACAATATCCTTGCCTTGGTGGTAGCCAAGGCCAACAAGGGGTGTGTCATACTGTGGCCTTGCCACACACACACACACACACAAGAAGGAAAATTTTGGTTTTTGAGGAAAGCTCAACATGCTCATCATGGACTCTTATTAATAAGAGTCCCCACTTTACACTAGGAGTCAAGGGCCAATGCTCAACTCAAATCAAGCATTCCTGTTGGTGAAAAAGTTGAAATCAGCCCCAAGCAAGGGCTTTTTACACTAGGAGTGAAGGCTGAACTAGGAAAAAATATTTTCAATCTGCCCCAAGTTACTAATAAATGCTCAACTTTATGGCATTGTATTGGCCCCCGAGGCTGAAAAAAAAAAGAAGATACCATCAAATAATTTGGGAAGCCAATTTGCAACCCTTGAGGCCAATATTTGGACATTTATTGATATCCTGACACCAATGCTCTAGCATTTTTGTTACTTAACTTGGGGCCCAAAAATGCTCTAAGTTGGTCCCCAGTTTTTTCAGGCCTGATTCCTAGTGTAAAGTGGGCCAAAATTATTACTTCAAAAAATTGAAAAAAAAAACACTAGTGAGGGTTGTTATGGTCTTCCGCATGCTCTTTCATCAATCCATCAATCTGGTTACAATAACTGAAGAAAGACTTTTTACTACCAAGAAAATTACAAAGTTAAAAATGTTCAAAGAGAAAATGTTCATCGCATTAAAGGTTTGTAACAAATTCTTCGACCCATGTTTTTGATCAGTTGCAAGAAATAAATCTGATCAAGCTTCAATTCAATTCCTCAAGTTTTTTCTCCCAAGAAAACTAGGAAGAGAAATTGTTTTTAAAATTATGAGGAAAAAAGATGATGTTCATATTGTTTGAAGTTCTTCATAAAAAATTCAACCCAAGTTTTGGATTCCTAAACTTTTTAGGCCCAAAAGCAAACTACAAAGAGAAATGTTCCCCAGTGTTTAAGTTTCTAGTCCAACTTCTGGTTGCAAGAAAAATACAAAGAGAAATATTGTAAGTGTTAAAAAATTGTAAGAACTCTAACCCAAGTTTTTGCCTCCTCAAATGTTGTGGTTCACATCCAACAACAAAAGGATATGTGAGCTAGTGGAGTTTTGGCAGGATAGATATATAGATTTTGAATCATTGTGTGCGTTGGAAGACAAATGAGTGAATGAAAACATTTTTTCTGAATTGAAGGGCTCTTTGGAAGTGAAGGTTCTCTCTTGTACTTCAATCTCAACTCACCACCGACATAAAGCATTATGTAGACTATACAAATGGGGACTGGCAGCTCTGAACAGTTGGGAGGGCTCACCTGCATTCAGAGTAAACTCAATTTCATCAGCGGGTAAGGATTTGGATTCGAACTTTCATGATTTCATTAGGTTTGTTAGCTTAATGAGAAATGCTTAACACAGCCTGAGCACTTGATGTAGTTTGCGCCCGCTTCCATTTGCTACCAGTAGAATATATACGGAAACAAGGAGTTCACAAGCCCATGACATGCTGTTAAATCTGCCTAGAGGGCATAGCTGTGGACTAAACTCTGTGGACAAACTTGTCACAAAGACCTAACGTATTGAGATCAATATTCACTACAGGTTTCAAATGGAAAAATGACTAAGCAAACAACTGTACAAAAATCTGTGTCCTGAGTTTCTGTCACATTTATGGAAGCGATTGGCACACAAG
>Ga0116229_10015825_pt1 | contig 10211 bp, 3 predicted proteins | sample S1TSphgellanicum_3_FD_87313 | JGI IMG/M metagenome (GOLD analysis project Ga0116229, IMG submission 87313) | Host-associated microbial communities from peat moss isolated from Minnesota, USA - S1T2_Fc - Sphagnum magellanicum MG | ecosystem: Host-associated > Plants > Peat moss > Unclassified...
TATTATTATTATTATTATTGCCTATCTTGAACAGGAATATGGAATTATGACAAAGGTACTTTACTACCCACTCATAACTCACTTCGCCAGTTTCTATTCTGGAATCTGCACCAGTTTCTATTCTGGAATCTGCATCAGTTTCTAGGGCAGGTGTTTTTTTTTTTCTGGCTCTACTCAAGAGTCAAAAGGAAGGAAGGGGGCAGGGGGAAAGTATATGGTAAATATGAGGGCCTGGGCTTTTACCTCTCATTAAGGGCCTGTGCAAGGTGGAGCTGAGATCACAGGCCAAATTTCCGGTGACCTGGTTATTACCCAATTAATTTTTCCTTCTGAAACCATTTTTCGTAATTTAATTGAATTTCCAATGACAAATTTGCTCCAAAATTCAATATGCGCTGCACCTTAGGTCTAATATAAATTTCAAATTATGTTCATTTAAATCCTACTTGTTCAGGGTTTTCCAACAACATTAGGAGCATACCCAAATTCCCTTATAATTTTTAGTTTTAATTTAAATGAATTTTTAGTGCAAATTTTGTTCAATATTGAATAACTTTTCCGCCATATGTTGAAACATTATGAACCTAGTTTGATGCACAACTCATTGAACAACTCATTGAAAGCTTTTCAATGGTACCAAGAGTGTGGCAAGAGATGCCATGGTTTGGGAGATCTAAATGTGATAGAGAAACAAATTAACTTCTTTCTATACAAATACGCGAGGTGGATTCGAGCCAAAAAGTGGTAGGTTACACAAGAGAGGCAAAATATTTAGCTTTGGTCAATTATCATCAAAAAAATTCATTCATTATGAAAAATAGGGTGATTTGTAATTGGTCTTGCAATTGGGTTTTTGAGTTATAATAATCATTTACAACTTTATTACAACTCAATGGATTTTTATAACATAAGAACTATCAAATGAATTGCATGTGTTGTAATAGATACAATTTTTCATATGTGAAATCGTATACATATGCAACTTATGCAACTTAGTTGTAACTATGAAGAATAATTATTATATAACTCTAACGCAACCAGTTTGTAATTACTGTCGTAACATCATGTTGACATTATTTTCATCCATCCACCCATCCATGATGAATTTTGTTGATTTTCGTTGCAACTCTTTTACAATTGCGAATGCAATGAAAACACATTAATGATTGCAACTATTTGACAATTATGTGACAACTCACATCAACACAAGGTAATATTTGTGTGTAATTGCAATGTATTGCAAATGGCAACTAGATGACTATTATGGAATAATTATTATGTAAGTTCATCCATTAATGAACCTAATTTGCTTGCATATTTTTTATTCATCCATTGACAAACCTAATGTTTTGTGATTTTACATTCACACATTGATAAATGAAATCTATTTATGTCCTTTACAAATAAGTTTTTAGTTATGGGTTCCAATGTAATTGTATGGTAGTTGATTTTAATAGTATTGAAGGATTAAATTACAACTTATAATACAAATCTATAGACCTTACACACACATTATCATTGTCCAGATTACAATAAATAATGTAAAATTACATTCCATCATTTTTTATAAACATGAAATGGTTCTTGACATTCAAGGTTGGAAAATGCATTTAAAAAGTTTCTTTAATTATTGAAATACAATTTGATTACAAATCTAAATATATTGCCCAAATTATTTATAATAAAAAATTTCCTCTACCTACACAAAAGGTCATCACAAAGATGATGAACCACAACAATCAAATATTGTCATCTAAAACATTATGGTTATATAAATTAATATTTTCTTTGTTGAAATGGAGCTTCAGCAATAAAAAAATTCATTTTGCCTTGTTTACTTGAAATTTGCCATATCATGATATTCAATGTCACATGTGAAATGAATTCAATAACATGTACGTAACATTATAATGCAAAAGATATTTAAATGCCCATCCTTTCAACTTAAATAAAATTAGTTTACAATTATGATGTTATTAATATAATTTATCACTAAAATGCAACATACATAACATTATAATGTAAAAGATATTTAGATGCCCATCCTTTCAACTTAAATAAAATTAATTTACAATTACATTATCACTAAAAAAATCTATTTATCACTAAAATGCAACATACATAACATTATAATGCAAAAAGTATATAGATGACCATCCTTTCAACTTAAATAGAATTAGTTTACAACTACAATGTCATTAATAAAACTTATTTATCACTAAAATGTAACATACATAACATTGATACAAAATAAACTATAATCAACTACACTCACATACAATGGTAGTTTTCAAAATAAAATGCATCACATACTTGAAATATTAAGGTTAGAATTCACCATACTTTTGTTGTTTTGGAATTTGTCTTCTTCCATATATTGGGTTGGATTACTATACAATAAACAACAACACATTCAATGAAATATTTATTAACAACCTGATTATACAACAACACGTGTGCATGTTCTTCTAATCAAACCCATATTTTTAAACAAAGCCACCATTTTGTTTTTGAAAAAACCTTACCTTGTATGCATAACTTTAATTTTGACAAATTCAAACATTATAATGCAAATAAACATCTCATGAAACATAAATCACAAACCTTCAATCTTCAAAAACAAAAACCTTCAATCTCCAAGAAAATAAACAAAAAAATTCAACCTCTAAGAACAAGAAAATAAAAATTCAACTTAAAATAAAAACAAAAAAATTAACTTCCAAGAGCAAGAACAAGAATTTTCAACCTCTATGAACAAAAACAATAATTTTCAACCTTCAAAAAAAAAATCAATAATTTTAAACCTCCAAAAACAAAAATGAAAACCTTCAACCTCCCTATTTTAAAAATAAACAAACTTGTAACAACTTTTCAACTCTATTTTTAAATTGGAAAAACAAAAAAAATAAAAATTATCTAGCACATGATATGATAATTGTATCACCAAGAGACTAAAAAATGAACAAAATATTTAAAGAAAAACACCTTTTCATTTCTAATTCATCTTGAGTTTCTTGGAAATACGCATAGTTGGATGATGGTCGTTAATGCAAAGGAGCAAATCTACTAATTTACTACCATGTGTCACTTGCTTTTGGGTTTCCTACCGAAATTTCATATTTTTGAATTCCAAATTCCAAATTGAAATCAAATTGCATACTAGTTTTCCACATGTTGACTTGGCTGATTTGGTTAATTTGGCCTTACATATTTCTTAGATCTTAATTATTAAAAGGAAAAAAATTCCTTTGTAATCCATCTTGAATTTCTTTATAATAGGCATAACCCCATGATCAACTTGAAGGAATTAACCCTTGTTAATGAAACAATTAGACATTTGGGGTATAAAACATCAAGGTATATAAATGTATAAATCCATATGTACATTTTAATTGAATTTGTAACATAATATACATAGTGGTTTTAATTTCATTTCAAAAGCAAACTTTCACTTTCAATGAATTATATAGTCTACCAAGTCTATAAAATAACATGATGTTATGAATTACAATGTAATGGAATTTTATTTATTTTAAAATGAACAATAGTTGCAAAATAGTGAAAAAGTAATACTTATATAATGGCAACCTAATGGCACAACTAGATGTATCAATGGGAATCATAGTTAACAACTAGTTGCAAATAAGTTAACAATGTCATATGTAATCGGCAATGAAAATGCATACATGTGGCATGATCATGTGTCAAAATCATACACTAATTGCAAAATAGTTGTTAATTAGGTGTTACACTCACCCTAATTTTAATGTAATTCTCACATGCTACTAAAATTCAACTTGCCAACAAAGTCAAACATGTTTGATTATAACCATATCTATGGTGTGTACATTCTTTTGTATGGATATCCATCTTACAAACTAACTTCGAACTATAGTAGTACTCCTTGATTTTTTAACATGGCAAATTTTTTATTAATTATTTGTATCTCCATGGGATAATTATAAAATAGTTGTATATTAATCATTTTGGACCTCTAGTTGCATGATAGTCTAATTGTTGTGGACATGATTTCTCATAATGAGTAGCCAAAGGTTAGCCACATCAATGAAGGAAAGAAACTTGAAAAAAATGATTTTTTTGTCAAAAAATGTTGCAATGAATGTTTAGGGTTTACGACATTAATGAGCATCAACTCATTTATCTGAATTATGACCACCATCATTAATCTATAAGTCCAAACTTTAAACTTCAACAAGATTTGGCCTTCAATTCATGAATTTTGTAAGTTTGGACTTTAAGTCATAGGTCACAAGTGTGTGTGTATAATCTATAAATTTTCCAATTAAAATGTCGAAAAACTTGAATTGACGACACATAACACATCTTTTAAAAGAATTAATTGAAATATTAATTGTTAATAAACTTAATTAATGTCACATAACAGTGAATAGTAGCACATTTTTCCCAAAAATTTATTCAAGTAAGACTTATGTGGATTTTTTTTACTTTCCAATTCATGTAAGACTTCAAAATTTACACTTTGCACTTTGGATTTCATTTTGTGTATTGGAATGTAGATTTTTAGTTGTGCAATGTGCACTTTGATTTTGTGTTTTCTTTTAATTTTTTATGCTCCTTGTGAGGATTTAGGAATCAAATACTACAAGCAAGTTTTGTAGGTTGTCAAAATGCAAAGACTATAGGTTTCAATTTCCAAAAAAATTATATAAGTCTAACTTTGTATGTGTTTTTGATTTAAGTAAAACTTCAAGTTAACATTTTGCATGCATGTTTTTCATTTTGCACTTTATAGTTAATTTGTTCTTGTGTTGTGCAATGTGCACTTTTGTTTTATGTTTTTCCTTATTTTTTTATTATCCTTGCAAAGATTTAGGAATCCAAGATTGCTAGTGGTTTTTGTAGGTCTTTAAAATGCAAAAAACACTTTGTAGGTTTCAATTTCAAAAAACATTCAACAAGTTTGGATTAAGGACTTTGTATGTGGCATGCGCACTCTACAAATTGCACCAAAACACATCTCTTGCTTATGATTTAGGTAAGACCTTTAATCAAATGTATATTGGTTTACTTAGTTAGGTTTTTTTTAATTTGTTGTGTTCTTTTTAAATTGTGAATTGCATTTAAATATCAACATGGGTCTTCTTAAACCTCATAAACCTATGAACAACTTCAAGTTTCATTGTTTGTTTAGTTAGCAAAATAATTGTAACAATGTTGTTGAAAATAGTAACCAAATTACTATGAGGGACAAGGGAATTCAATCATGAATGAAAGAAATCCATCCCCAATTCACTTGATTTTTGAAATTTCAAAAGTTGTAAGAACCCTGAATTTTTTTGAAATTGAGTATAAGAAAAGAAAAAAGGTTTATGAACTTAATCATAAATTTCAAGATGTATGAGCAAAAAAATTGCCTTGGGCAAAAAATGTTTTGAATGAAAATGGGCTTATCACACATGTTTGGTGCAAAATTTGCACAAAGGTTATGGTTAAGGAAAACCTCCTTGTTCCCAAGTTTGATTCTCTTTGTAAACATGCTAGTAGGAAGAAAGTTACTTCCCCCATGTTTAGTGTTCCAAAAGGTACATTCTACAATGCTAAAAATTGTCAACATGTTAAAAATGAAATGCTTACTGTTTTATAAGTGAGGAAAATGTGTTGGACAAGGTTATGCAAGGTGTGGGACATAGGGGCTTATCATTCAATTTGCCACAATTTCCTACCTACTCCAAGAGGGAAAGCCAAAGTTTGAATATGAAAACATGAAGAGTTAATTTGTTGCAATTCCTTAAAATGAAGAATTGTCCATGAAAATATTGGTTGGTCCATGGTCATTATAATGCATGACATTAACAAGGCAACCACTAATAAGTTGTGAATGCAACAAATTCCATTTCCATTTATTGTTGATAATTAAAGATGCATATATATGCGTATATCATAATGGACTAGTCCCAAATTCCAATTATAATCTCCCTTGAAAAGGTGATTGAAGGGGTTGATTTTAGAATCTAACCAAAATCATTACTCAAACATTGTTGACTACTTGTGATTTAATAAATGAGTCATTGTCCCTTAAGCTCATTTGTTTTGGAATTGACGGTGTGAATGTCTTTTGAGGTGTTAGGACTAAATTCATGCATAAAATTCAATTGGATTTTACTGCTCACATGCAAGGCATCCATTACACAACCCATCAAACTAATAGGGTTATGCAAGCTTTGTCTAAGTTGAACATGGAATTAGGTAAAAGTTTCATTATTTGCTTAGAAAAAATATATTCAACTTTTATGTGAGAAGTCATTTGTGAACACAATAAAATATTTTAATCCATGCAATGACCTTACTTTCATTGGTCATCCAAGATGAAAGTCTATGAGTTGTAGTGGACTTATGTTCAACTTTCACTATGCTTGGGAAATATTTTTATGTGTTGTCAAGTAATTAAATAATCCTCACACACTTTACTAAGGGTTTGATATGTGGTAGGCCTTTCATTATGTTTTATGTAGACAAGAAACTAAGTCCATGACAATGTAGGTGACCATGTTGTTTGTGCTAAAAGATGGTTGTATCTTCAATTATTACTACATTTATGCACATTTCTATTCCTATTTTATAAAATGAATTGTTTTCATTTCTCTACCCGTTGGCTATGATATTATTATTATTTACCCAACGTTATGTTTATGAAAACACAACAATGTTTCCTTTGTCAACTAGAGGTCTAAGAAATAAGAGGTTTCATTTGAGAGATGAAACATAAATAATATTGTTCAATTTTATTGCACCTTTGCTAGTGCACAAACACCCATCTTCTTTCACAAACATTTTTTATTGACAAATCTAAACTATATTGAAATTCTTTTTATTTCTAGTAACATGTTGATTCATTTCACTATCCACGTACTAGATTTGATTTTATTATAAAACTTAGTATATTTCTATGAATGAAGTTTCAAGAGTCTCTCTTGTAATCTCATACATTTTTGCAACATTACCATGAATTTGTAGAGGAAATATCTTCATAGCACATTGTTTGGCAAGGTGCCCCTCCTTTCCACAAATGTAACAAGTAATTCCTTGTCATTCTTTATACTCAAAAGCTTCAAGAGGTGTTGGTCTTCCTCCATAATTGCAATGTTGTCTTCCTTTTCCTCAAAATGGTGGTTGTTATAATTGGACAATAAATAATTCATCATTTCCCAATTGGTTTGCTCATATTTTCATTTTGTGTGATTCATTTAACAATTTGGTGTTTAATCATTCAAAGTTCACTAGTTGATCTTGACTACTACTACTGTTTTGGATCACACCTTCATAACTATGGAATAGTATATTCAAAACTAGTTGAACATCATTTTGTTTAGAATTGGTTGTTTCTATGTTGCTAACATGTTTATGAGTTCTTTCACATAATCTTCCATGGTAATCCCCTCCTTCATTTATAAGTTATGTAGTTGGTTGAAAACAAATATAATTTGTGCCGCATTGGTTGTTTGAAACATATTTCAAAGATAGACCCATGTTATTGTTGGATATCTGTTTTTTGCCACAACATTCAGAAGATCATTTTGAATAGACAACACCAAAATTAAATCTCATAACTATTATTCCACCACTTGAACTCCTCCAATTATTGTAGGGAAAATACTCGAATTAATTTGCGCATGGACGATGTCCCACAAATTTTCACACAATGTTGTAGTTTGATTCGTCCTCTAGCTTGTTGGCCTTTCCAATTGATATGTTATAAGTTTATGAGCTCCTATAAAGTCCTATTTGGATTTGCTACAAGAAATTGCACTAGACTATTGTATATCTTTATTTTTTGCAACAATCTAAGAGCATGGCCACACTAGAATTCTATCCAAGTGTTTCTTTCTATGATGATATAAGAACAAAGTTGCATTAAACTTTTATTCCTTAACTCAAAGTCACTTTGATACTATGAGATTTGATGGTTGCATACTCTTTTTATTGATGTATATATATATACTTGTAAATCAAATATGCCTAAAACAAATCCATATTTTAAACATCAATAATCCTAAAATTAATTTTGCTAAATATTGTTTAACAAGTTCGATTTATTGGTTTCTAGAAACAAGCATGCATCACCTAGCTTACATTACCAAGAGACCCGAGATATGGATGTGTTCATTCAACAATTTTCAATGGCAAGAAGTAATGAACTTTTCTTTTCAACAATTTAATTCATTTTTTTGACCAAAACATTGGGAATTTTGTGTTTGTCTCGTATATGTTGAATTAAGATTTCTATCTTATTAGGAAAATTTGCAAAAGTAAATAAATCTCAATAATCTGAAATAAAAGAGAAAAGAGAGGGGGGGAAAAAAAAAACCTAGGTAGAATTGTGAAAAAAAAAAGTAAAAATCACCATATTTTTATATTTGGTTTTCCATGTGTAATCAAAATTTAGAAGCATGATTAAAGATTTGCATTTCATATATGGTTTACGATTAAATTTGTCTAAATCTTCCTTCGAATGATCACCACTTTTTCTACATTTTCCTATAGTGTTTTTGTTATAGGGGAAGCTCTAGCGTGAGTGCGTTCTCTTGAGGGAGGCACCCGAGGGTGTTTACGAACCTCAAGAGAACACAAGAGTACAAGAACCTCCCCTTATACAAACAACTTTCTTTTGATTACATTGCTTTGAATGGCATTCTCTAAAATTTTGGTGAAATAATTGTCGAAAAACTCGCCCTTGCATTTGAACTGGATTTTGGCCATCCAGAGAAGACTTTTTTTCACTGGCGAAATAAATAATAATAGAAAATTTGAAAATAAGTGTTTTTGGAGGGTTTCAATTCAGAAACTACAAATAAAAATCTCCACAATTCTATATTTGATTTTCAGCCTGTAGCCATAAATATAGACTGTTGATTAAAGAGCAGTATTTCATATCTGGTTTATAGCAAGATTTGGCTAAATCTTGTTAGGGAAAATCACCATTTTTCTACATGTTCCTCTGGATAGCTTTCACATAGGCTTGGCCTTTATTTGCCTGGCTATATGTATATAACCAAAAATATATATTAAAAATAAAAACTGCTAAAATCAAGTGATATATTCAGTAGCCAGAATTTCACCAAATTTTCAGAAAAATCACCAGATGATTCTAGATTTTCTTTAAAAAGCATTAATTTCTTACTTTTTAATTTATAGTTTAGAGAAAATCTAGATTTTCTCTGAGAAGCATCAATTTCTTACTTTTTAACTTTTAATTTTTAGAAAATCTCATTCTCTTTAAAAAGCATTAATTTCTTAATTTTTAATTTTTAGAAATTTACATTTTCTTTAAAAAGCATCAATTTATTACTTTTTAAGGTTTAGAAAATTTACATTTTCTTTAAAAAGCATCAATTTCTTACTTTTTAATTTTCAGAAAATTTACATAATCTAGATTTTCTTTTTAAATATTAATTCTTACTTTTAAATTTTTAGAATTTCTAGATGTTCTTTATTTTTATTTTCTAGAAATTCTAGATCGTGTTTAAAAAGTATTACTTTCTTACTTTTTAATTTTTAGAAATTCTAGAGTTGCTTTAAAAATAATTAATTTCTTACTTTTTAATGTTCTAGAAATTCTAGATTTTCTTTTAAAAGCATTAATTTCTTACTTTTAATTTTTAGAAATTCTATATTTTCCTTAAAAAGCATCAATTTCTTACTTTTTAGATTTTCTTTAATTTTTAGGTTGTACTTTTTTGGCAAAAGGTGACAGCCAAGTTGTACTACTTCAATTGATCGTACAACGTTGGTACTTGGTACTAACGTCTTGTTTTAGGGTTTTGTGACGTAGCCAAAAGTGGTGATCATTCATAGGAAAGATTTTAGCCAAATTTGGCTACCTCCTAAATAGGACAGTAAATGTTTAAAAAGACATACTTCTGTAATTTCTAGCCACTCTACTTTGAACCCTGTATAGAAATGTGGTTGTTTTTTCTTTTAATTTTTTTCTAATTATGGCTATTGAATATTTGAAAAAGTACTTGATTTTAGCGCTTTTAATTAGAATTTTCTCTTTTTGGCTAGATATAGCGAGGAAAAAGCACGTTGGCAATTGTCCATAGGAAGATGTAGTCAACTTTGGCTTAAATATGAGATATGAACGTTTTTGAAAAAAGTATCCTTCTACATTTTTGGCTACCTATTGCAATCAAATGTAGAAATCTGGCGACTTTTATCAAATTATTTTCCAA
>Ga0116229_10015826_pt1 | contig 10210 bp, 11 predicted proteins | sample S1TSphgellanicum_3_FD_87313 | JGI IMG/M metagenome (GOLD analysis project Ga0116229, IMG submission 87313) | Host-associated microbial communities from peat moss isolated from Minnesota, USA - S1T2_Fc - Sphagnum magellanicum MG | ecosystem: Host-associated > Plants > Peat moss > Unclassified...
ATTCAAGAGATTCAGGGAGAGACCATGGAAGAAGGGGCGAAGGCCTTAAGCGATATCCCAGCGATCAATCGTTTCTTGAGCTACTGCCGCATTCGGACAGTCCCATCCAAGACCGTGATCATTCATGCCGGTGATTTGCCCGACATTTTGTACTACATCATCAGCGGCTCGGTCGAGGTCATGATCGAGGACGAGGATGGTAATGAAATGGTTCTGGCGTACCTCAACAAGGGCCAGTTCTTTGGCGAGATGGGACTGTTCTATGAGCAGCCGACCCGTAGCGCGTGGGTGCGTACGCGCCAGCAATCGGAACTCGCCGAGATGACCTACCCGCGATTCCGGCAGATCGCGGCCGAAAGCCCCGGGCTGATTTTCGAACTGGCAACCCAGCTCGCGACGCGGCTCGATCGAACCAATCGCAAACTCGGCGACCTCGCCTTCGTGGACGTCACGGGACGGGTAGCACACGCGATCATGGATCTTTGCGGCGAGCCCGATGCGATGACGCATCCCGAGGGCATGCAGATCAAGGTCAGCCGGCAGGAGTTATCGCGGTTGGTCGGCTGTTCCCGCGAGATGGCGGGGCGCGTGCTCAAGGTGCTGGAAGAGCAGGGACTGCTGCGCGCCACCGGCAAGACGATCGTCGTGTTCAACGCCCGCCCGAAAGTCAAAACCCGGCCCCTGATCGTCCCCGTCAAGGCGGCGGCCGGCTCGGCCAGCAAGCCCTCGCGCGCCGAACCGCCGGACGATGACGACGACGACGATGAGGACGACGAATAGGCTGAGCCGCCCCGGGTGGCCCTATGCGGCCCGCGGCGCCTTTCCGGCGCCGCGCTCGATCTCGGCGCGCATGGCGCGAATCGTCGCAGCATAATCGGCACTGCCGAAAATCGCCGAACCGGATACATAGGTATCCGCACCGTGCCTCGCGATCTCCGCGGCATTTTCCACTTTGACGCCGCCATCGATTTCCAGGCGGATGTCGCGGCCCGAGGCGGTGATCCGCTTGCGAACGTCCGCGAGTTTGGTCAGGGCGGCCGGGATGAACTTCTGGCCGCCGAACCCTGGGTTGACCGACATGATCAGGATGAGGTCGATCTCGTCCATCACATAGTCCAGCCAGTTCAGTGGCGTGGCGGGATTGAACACCAATCCGGGCTTGCAACCCGAATCGCGGATCAAGCGGATCGTCCGATCCACATGTTCCGTCGCCTCCGGGTGAAAACTGATATAGCTCGCCCCGGCCGCGGCAAAGTCGGGCACGATGCGATCGACGGGTGAGACCATCAAATGCACGTCGATGGGTGCGCTGACGCCGGCCTTGCGCAGCGCCTCGCAGACCAGGGGCCCGATCGTGAGATTGGGTACGTAGTGATTATCCATGACGTCGAAATGCACCCAGTCGGCGCCGGCGGCGAGAACGGACTTGACCTCATCGCCCAAGCGCGCGAAGTCGGCGGATAATATCGAGGGTGAAATGATGATTGTCATACGCCAAAAAGTTTATCACCGCATGCCGCGGGCTGCCCGTATCTCCTCATAGGCCTCCTGAATTCGCTGGGTTTTTTCCTTGGCCATCTGCGCCATCGACTCAGGCAAACCGTTCGCTACCAGCTTGTCGGGGTGATGCCGGCTCATTTGCCGACGATAGGCTTTGATCAACTCCGGATCCGTGACGCTGGCATCCACTTCGAGTTCCGCATAGTACTCGGCCATCGGTTTGGGCGCATGAGCAGCACCCGCATACCCGCCGCTCCACTGCTGCCGTGCACGCAGTGCCGCCTCCATGCGCGCGAATTCCAGTCGGGACATGCCGAGCCTGTCGGCCATGCGCGTCAGGATCACGCGTGCGGGCGGCGCGATGCCGTCGCCCGCGAGCGCGGCCCGCAGTTGCAGTTCCACGAACGCGCGCAATAAATCGTGCCGCAGGCCGCAGGCCTCGCGCAGCCGTTCGATCGCCAGTTCGAAGTTATAGGTCGCCGCCTTGCCGGCCCGGAAGCAGTCGATTGCCAGCGCAATCTCGACCTGCCCGAGGTTGAGTTCGCGCATCACGCGCCGCGCCGCATCGATTTCCGCCACGGACACGCGGCCGTCGGACTTCGCGACATGACCCATGAGTTCGAACGTCGTGCGGAAGAACACCTCGGAGATCGGCGGCGAGCCGGCGGCGCGGCCGGGCGCAGCGAATCCAAGACCCTGGTCGAACAAATGGCCGATGATCATCCCGATGACGGCGCCCCACGGACTGCGGGTGGTCAAAAAACCGAGCAGTGCCCCGAAAAATTTGCCTTTCCAAGCCATTCGCGTTGACCTATCCGAGCCACACCGCCACAATCGCCGGCCTTCTACCCGGCAATGGTAGCAGCAGGCAGGCCGCTCACTGTGGAACAGCTTTCGCATTCGGCACCGCTATTCGAGTCGCGGCTGCAGAGCTTAAAAAAGATTCACCAGGGGAAGGTGCGCGACATCTACGCCGTGGACGCCGCGCATCTGCTGATCGTCACCACCGACAGACTGTCGGCATTCGACGTCGTGCTGCCCGATCCCATCCCGCGAAAAGGCGAGGTTCTGACGCGAATCTCCTCGTTCTGGTTTGCAAAGACGCGTCACATCGTCCCCAACCACGTCAGCGATCTGCCACTCGAGGACATCGTCCACGATCCGGCCGAACGCAAGCAGCTGGCGGGCCGCGCCATGGTGGTCAAGAAGCTGAGCGCGTTGCCGCTCGAAGCCGTGGTGCGCGGTTATCTCGTCGGCTCCGGATACAAGGAGTACCGGGCCCGCGGCAGCGTCTGCGGCATTGCGTTGCCCGCGGGACTGCAGTTGGCGGATCGCTTGCCGGAGCCGATTTTCACGCCGGCCTCGAAGGCGCCCGCCGGGCATCACGACGAAAACGTCGACTTCGAAGCGATCACGAGGCTCGTCGGCCGCGATCATGCCAACGACATCCGGCGCATTTCCCTGCAGTTGTACCGCTTCGCCGCGGAGCATGCCTTGACCCGCGAAATCATCATCGCCGACACGAAATTCGAATTCGGCGTCGATGCGGGCGGCCGCTTGACGCTGATCGACGAGGCCCTGACTCCCGACTCATCGCGCTTCTGGCCCGTGGCCTCGTACAAGCCCGGAATCAGTCCGCCCAGCTTCGACAAGCAATTCGTGCGGGACTACCTGGAATCTCTGCACTGGAACAAGAAACCGCCGGCGCCGCATCTGCCGCCGGAAATCCTCGCGCGCACGAGTGAAAATTACCTCGAGGCACTCAAGCTCCTCGCGTCCTGATCTCCTCGCGTCCTGATCTCCTCGCGTCCTGATCTCCTCGCGTCAAGTGCATTCGCGCCGCGACGTCAATCCCCGGCGATGGTCATCTCATCGAGCAGCACCGATCCCACGCGGACCCCACCGCGCGTATCAATGTCATCGCCCACGGCGGCGATGCCCTTCAGCATGTCCGCCAGGTTGCCGGCAATCGTGATCTCGGCCACCGGTTCCTGGATGGACCCGTTGTCGACCCAGAAGCCCGCTGCGCCGCGCGAGTAATCCCCGGTCACGGTGTTGACGCCCTGTCCCATCAGTTCGGTGACGAGCAGCCCCGTGCCGAGCCGGCGCAGCAGGTCTTCCAAGCCGCCGTGACCCGTCGGTGCGACGAGCAGGTTGTGCGACCCGCCGGCATTCCCGGTCGTCTGCAGACCTAATTTTCGCGCCGAATAGCTCGACAGCATGTAACCGGTGAGGATGCCGTCGGCGATCAACTCGCGGTCCTTGGTGGCGACGCCTTCCTCATCGAACGGGGCGCTGCCCATGGCCTTCGGAATGTGCGGCCGTTCAGCGATCGAGAAACCGCGCGGAAACACCGCTTGACCAACGGCATTCAGCAGGAATGACGACTGCCGGTATTGGCTGCTGCCGCGAATCGCGGCGATGAAGTGTCCGATCAATCCGCGCGCAACTTCAGGAACGAACAGAACCGGCGCGCGCCGGGTACTGATCTTGGTCGGATTCAGGCGCGCGATGGTGCGGCGCGCGCTCTCGCGCCCCACCGCCTCGCCGCTCTGCAGCTCGCGCCAATCGCGCGAGCTGGTGTACCAATAGTCGCGTTGCATGTCCTCCCCCGTTCCGGCGAGGACGACGCAACTCAAGGTATGCGAAGTCGTCGGGTAGCCGCCGACGAAGCCATGCGTGTTGCCATAGACATGCAGTCCCCGATGGGTGCTGAGCGATGCCCCCTCGGAATTGTTGATGCGCGCATCGAAGGCAAGCGCCGACGCCTCGCACGCCCTGGCAATCTCGATCGCTTCGTCGGCGGTGACGTCCCAGACGTGGGCCAGATCGAGATTCGGCGGGGAGCGCGCCATCAGCTGTGGATCGGCGAGGCCGGAGCAGGCATCTTCCGCCGTGAACCTCGCGATGCTGCACGCTTTGGCGACCGTCGCGCGCACCGCTTCCAGGGAAAAATCCGCCGTGCTGGCGGAGCCCTTGCGCTGCCCGAAATACACGGTGATTCCCATGCTCCGATCGCGCTGATGCTCCAGGGTTTCCACCTCGCCCAAGCGCACGCCGACCGAGAGGCCGGTATCCTGACTGACGGCCGCCTCGGCCTGCGATGCGCCGCGCGCCCGGGCCTCCTGCAGCGACAGTTCGATGATCGATTCGAGGTCTTCTTGAGTGAGGCGTGACGGGCTGCTCGGCACGACGGCCATGGGTGTCTCCGGTTGGATTCGAGGATTCTTAAGGGAGATTCTACCGGCGCCGGTGATAGCATGGCGAATATGACCATCGAGACCGAAAACTCCGATCCCGCCGAAGACGAGGAGCAGCGCCGGAGCAAGAGCGCGCGCAAGCGCGAGGCGGCCTCGTTGCAGGAGTTGGGCGTGAAGCTGTCCGCTCTTCCGGACCAGGAGATCAAGGACCTGGATCTGCCGGAGAATTTGTTCATCGCACTGCGTGCGCTGCGGCGCCTGCCCTCGCACGGCGCGCAAGTGCGTCAACGCCAGTACATCGGCAAGCTCATGCGCGAAATCGACCCGGAGCCCGTGCTCGCCAAGCTGGCGGAGCGCAAGCAGCGCCACGACGTCGAGATCCGGCATTTCCAGCAGATCGAGCGTTGGCGCGACCGGCTGCTGTCGGAGGGCGACGACGCCATCGCCGCGCTGCTTAGGGAGGTTCCGGGCGCCGACCGCGAAGCTCTGGCGAGGCTGGTCGAGAAGGCCGGCAAGGAGCGGGCGGAACAGCGTTCACCGGTGGGTGCGCGCGAGCTGTTCGCATACCTGCGCCAACTGCTCGAATGATTCCTCTGATCGGAATCATCATGGGGTCGTCTTCCGATTGGGAAACGATGCAGGCAGCGGCGGACACGCTCGGCCAGTTACAGGTTGAGCACGAAGTGCGCATCATCTCGGCGCACCGGACACCGGACCTGCTGTTTGAGTATGCCGCAACCGCGCGCACGCGCGGCTTGAGAGCGATCATCGCGGGCGCGGGCGGGGCGGCGCACCTGCCGGGAATGACCGCCGCGAAAACCTCGCTGCCGGTGCTCGGAGTGCCCATCCAATCGAAAGCCCTGATGGGAATGGATTCTCTGCTCTCGATCGCACAGATGCCGAGCGGGATACCCGTGGCGACCTTTGCGATCGGCGCGGCGGGCGCCGCAAATGCGGCTCTGTTCGCAGCCGCCATCCTTGCCAACGAATTCGCCGAGATTCGTGCCGCCTTGGATTCCTTTCGTCAGGCCCAGACCGCCGCCGTCCTCGCCAAGCCCGATCCGCGGCAAACTTGAAGGCCCGGCAATATTCGCGCATCGGCATCGTCGGCGGCGGTCAGTTGGGCCGCATGTTGGCGCTCGCGGCAGAGCCGTTGGGCTTGCAATGCCTGTCTCTCGATCGCAGCGCCGACACTCCGGCCGCGCAGGTGGCGCCAAGCCTGATCGGCGGTCTCGAGGATCCCGAGCGGCTCGCTGAACTCGCGGCCCGCAGCGACGTGCTCACGTTTGATTGGGAAAACGTCCCGGCCGCCGCGCTCCGCAAGCTCAAACGGCTGGTTGCCATTCGACCGCCGCCGGGCGCCTTGCACTTCTCCCAGGACCGGATCCTCGAGAAGCGCCTGTTTGCGAAGCTCAAACTGCCGGTGGCGGCGCACGCACCGGTTGATGATGCGAACGATCTCGAGGAAGCAGTCCGGCGCTTAGGGCTGCCGGGCGTGCTCAAGACGCGAAGGCAGGGCTATGACGGCAAGGGACAGTTCGTCATCCGCAGCGCCGGGCATCTCGAGGAGGCCTGGCGCAGTGTCGGCGGCGCCGGGTTGATTTACGAGAAATTGCAATCCTTTTCCCGCGAGATTTCCATCGTGGGCGCGCGTTCCCGCGCGGGCGACTGCGTGTTTTATCCGCTCTCAACCAATGTCCACACGAATGGCATACTTCGCTATGGTCTCGCGCCCTACCTCGACTCCCGGCTCGAGCGCACGGCCAGGACGTATCTGAAGCGCGTCATGCATGCCCTGTCCTACGTCGGCGTTCTGGCGATCGAGTTTTTCGTGGTCAATGGCAGATTGGTCGCCAACGAAATGGCGCCGCGAGTTCACAATTCCGGGCATTGGACCATCGAGGGCTGCGTGACCAGTCAATTTGAGAACCATGTGCGGGCCATCTGTGAACTGCCGCTCGGAAGCACGAAGCCGCTGGGGCATACGGCCATGATCAATTTCTTGGGCAACCTGCCCGACCGTGCCCGCTTGTTGCAAATCGAGGGCCTGGCCTTTCATGATTATGGCAAGTCCCCGCGACCCGGGCGGAAACTTGGGCATTGCACCATTCTCCGCGGGCGTGCGAAGGATCGCAATAATGCCCTGCAAAATGCCCTAACATTGATCGAATGGACCTGACTGACAATAATTTTTTTATGAACCCGATTCCGATGGCCGTTTGAGCGATGTACCTGGAACTCTTCAAACTGCTCGAACTGCCGTTTCGCCTGAGCCCTGATCCGCATTTCCTGTACTTGAGCAAACAACATGCGCGCGCCAAGGCGTACATGGAATCGACCATCTGGTTCACGGACGGATTCGTCGTCATTACCGGCGAAATCGGTGCGGGCAAAACCACCCTGATCGAAACCTTCCTGCGCGAGCTGCAGACCGACGTCGTGGTCGCCCAGATCAACCAGACGCAATTGTCGCCGACCGCCTTCTTGCAGACCGTGCTGGTGCAGTTCGGCTTTACGCCGTTCCACATGAAGAAACCGGAGGTTCTGGCCACCCTCAACGAATTCCTGCTGGACCAACAGGCCAACGGCCGCAAGGTCATGCTGATCATCGATGAGGCGCAGAACCTTTCCAACCGCGTGCTCGAAGAGGTTCGCATGCTGTCGGGGGTGGAAACGACCAAGGACAAGGCGCTGCGCATCATCCTCGCCGGCCAGCCGCAGCTCAACGACAAACTCAATTCCGAAGAGCTGGTCCAGCTCGCGCAACGCGTGCGCCTGCGCTTCCATCTGGCTGCGCTTTCCAAGTCGGAAACCTCCGCGTATATCGACCATCGTCTCGAAGTTGCCGGCTCACAGGGCCGGAAAATCTTTGCCGAAGACACATACCCGACGATTTACCGATACACCGGCGGAACGCCGCGTTTGATCAACACCCTGTGCGACACCGCGATGATGGCGGCTTACGCCAAGGACAGGGACACCGTGTCCGTCGAGGACCTGGACGCCGCGATTCGGGAGCTGCAGTGGGTCGAATTCTCCTCCGGTACGAACCGCATGCGGATTGGGGGCACCGAATCCGCGGCGCCGCCGGCCGTGGCCGTGGCCGGCTCGGGCCAGACCGTCGGCCGCATCCTGATCGCCCACGAAGGCAAGACGACGATGGAACGCGAATTGAAGCCGGGACGGGTGGTGATCGGGCGCACGCCGGACAACGACCTGCAGATCGACAGCAAATTCATCAGCCGCCATCATTGTCAGATCGTCACGCAGGGCGACAGCTGCGTCATCGAGGATCTGAACAGCACGAACGGCATCTATGTTCAATTCAAACGCGTGCGCCGGCACAACTTGAATGACGGCGACGTGGTCCAGGTGGGCAAGCACGAAATCATGTATCTCGACGAGCGCACGCCGCGCGTACGACAGGCTCCGGACATGACCGAAACCGAGGTGTTCGACAAGACTTGACCGCGGCGCGGCCCGCAGGTCGAGAGCCTGCAGGTCGAGTGCCTACAGATCGAGAGGAAGCTGCCGCTCCGCCCCGGCGGAGGACTCCGCGGGTGGCACGTTCGCCGGTCCGTCGTGCAAGTTCGTGCCACCGGCGTACAAGTCCGTTTCGCCGGAGTACTCGCGTTGCAGATCACGGTAATCGCGGCGTCGCAGAAGCAAGGTCAGTGCCGCGATTTCGGCGATGATGCCGATTGCGAACGCGGCGGCCGCGCGCGATTCCTGCGTTTCATGGTACGAGACCAGCATCGCGAAGCCGCCGATCGCGACGTAGATGAACGGCAGGGTTTCGTAGACCGGACGCGCCAGACGCATGCACCTTCACTCCAGGCCGACAGCCCAGGACGACGGAGTATAGAGCCCGCATCCTAGCCCGCGGCCAGCGGTGAACGCGGCCGGATTTGACTTAATGCGCGAGTATTACTTAATGCTCGGGATTACTCCTTGCCGATCAGCGCCTCGGAGATGCGCGACAGCCAGGAGTCGCGCCACCCTTCGACCTGCAGCTCCTCTTTTTTCGGCGGCAGCTTGGGTGCGGCCGCGGCGAGCAATTCCTGCGGCAGATTGATCCGGAATTTACCGGTGAGGGAATTGTCGGCCATCATCACTCCTTGCGTGTCGTATGACGTGTTGCAGCGTAGCGAGATCGGTGCCCGCGGCAATGTGAAGGGGCGCACGCAATCGGAAAAAGGCATGCAGGAAAATAAAAAGACGCGGGCGGAACGCTCCTCAGGGTGTCGCCGCCTGCTGGCCAAAGCCCCTCGAGTGGCGAGCGCCGCCCGCGCCGCGGAGTTGCGGCATCCTGCCCCGCCTGTGCCTTCCTCCATGAAGAACCCGCACCGACACTCTGCATCAGCCTCGCGGCCGCGCACACCGGCAATCACTGCGCAAATCAGCAGATACGCGCGAGCGGATTCGTACCCGCAGCTACGTGCGAGCGGCTACGTGTCCGCGTCCGGCGACGGCGCCGGTGGTGTGCCAGGCGTCGTCTTGTCTGCCGCGCCGGACGTCGTGTCGCCTTTGCCGTCACGGTGATACGGCAGCCAGCCGTAAATCTCCGGCGAGGTCTGCGGGTAGGTCAGGAAAGTCTCGCGCGACTCGACGACCCGGTCGGCCTTCCGGCGCGACAGGCGCCAAACTCCGAACAGCGTGAACGCGAGGGTGAGCACGATCACGTAGACGAAAAATGCGCTGGGCGTCGTGAGCTGGATGGCATAAGTTCCGGTGGTCGGGCCTATCGCGGCGCCGAGAGCCCAGACGAAAAGCAGCGTCGAGGACAATGCCACGTAATCGGTCATCACCGCGCGGTCATTGGCATGCGCGACTCCAACGGCATACAGGCTTTCGGCAAGACCGCCGAAGGCGGCGAACAGCACCGCGAGAATCAAGAACGGCGTCTGCCGGTCGACCGCCACGAGGGCCGCGGCCACCGCGAGAATGCCCGCCCCGAGGCCGATCAACGCGTACAGGCGGTCGACCTTGTCGGAGAAGTAGCCGATGGGCCACTGTAAAAAAAGACCGCCGAGCGACACGCATGCCATCAGCAAGACGATGTGCCGCTGATCGAAGCCGATGCGCTCGCCGAACAACGGCCCCACCGTCGTGAACGCCGTCAACACCAGGCCGTTAAGCAGACAAGCGAGCACGCTCACCGGCGAGGTACGCACGGCCTTCAGGATCTCCAGTTTCACGCGCTGCGGCAGTACGGGTGCGCGGACGTTGATCGCCACCATCGGCACCAGTGCAAGGGTCGTTGCGATTCCGGCGATGAACAGCAAATCCGGACCCCGGACGTTGAGATTCTGGCCGAGCAATTGGCCGGCGCCGAAGAACAGGCCGTAGACCAGCACGTAGATCGTCAACACCCGGCCCCGCTGCTCGTTCGGCACCAGGGCGTTGAGCCAGCTCTCCACGATGATCGCAAGTCCCGCGGCGTTCAATCCGATCAAGCAGCGCAATGCAGCCAGCAGCGGTGCACTGTCGGCGAAATACAGCGCCAGAAT
>Ga0116229_10015827_pt1 | contig 10210 bp, 7 predicted proteins | sample S1TSphgellanicum_3_FD_87313 | JGI IMG/M metagenome (GOLD analysis project Ga0116229, IMG submission 87313) | Host-associated microbial communities from peat moss isolated from Minnesota, USA - S1T2_Fc - Sphagnum magellanicum MG | ecosystem: Host-associated > Plants > Peat moss > Unclassified...
TAAAAGGGGTTTGGAGGAAAGAAGGAGGGAATGGGGCTTCTAAAAGAAAAATAAAGAAAAATAAAAGTTAAAAAAAAAAAAAAAAAGGAAAAGAGGAAAGAGTATGAACTGAATTTTTTTATTTGTGTGTGTGTGTGTGTGTTATTTTTTGAATAAGAAAGAAAATAGGAAAGAAGAACATGCATTTGTAAATAGTTCTCCCATAATTTTAAAGTTTGATTTGTGTGGTTTTGAAGAGGAAAATGGAAAAGGAATATGTGGAAAACATGTTTTTTGAGTTGTAAATATTTTTCATGGGTTTGGACATTCTTAAAAAGATGAAACATTCTTGTCTTTTGAGGGTTTTCTTGGTCAAAAGAAGCTACCGGGGAAGAGGAAATTTTGATTTTTAGGGTTGTAAAGCTTGATGGTAAAGGTTGGAAAAAATTGTTAGTATTTTTTGTAGATGAACTTGATTATCAATTTTTGATTACCAAAATTTAGTACCAAAAACCAACTATTAAATTAAATGACTATCGAAAAAAAACTATTGAAATAATTACTAAAAATCTTTTACTTATTTTTAATACCAATTTTTAATGATGAAATGAAAACTACTAGTTAGGATTTCTAAATTGTAGATAAGATTTTTTTCTAATTTAAAAAAGATTATAATTTTTTTGTTATTCTTGATGCAATCATTGTTTTAAACTTGGAATTTGATAGTTATTTGGATGTACTTGAGTTGGGCTTCGGTATGTTCAACAAAACTTGTGGTTTATGGTGTATTTTGTGTTGAAACACTACAAGTTATTTCATTGTTTTTTAAAAGTTGTTTTTCCACTACAAAATTTTGGATTCGTTTTCTTTTAAATTTGTCTTTGTTTTGCAACTTGAAAGTTTGGAGGTTCATTTGTTTTTCATAGGTGTGTGCACTATAACCCTATAACCCATGGATGGGGACAACATGGTTATTTTTTACAATGGTGAACAAGAGAAGCTAAAAGATATTACTAAGACAACAAAATTAGAAACTAAAATCAATCTACTATTGAAAATCGGTGGAAAAACCTTGTGTCAAAAAAAATACATTAGAAGAAATTTTGTCCATTCCAACAATATGATTATGACTATAGATGCTACTAGTGTCCAAATCAACTACTTTTACAACCACAATTGGGTTAGTCTTATGTGTAATTTTAGTCATAAATGTGTGTAGTCATATATGTAACTATTGCAGTCACACATGTGACTATAGTGTTAACATAATCTAATGAAGTTGCAAATGCGACTATATTCTGTGGCTATTACATGTTTGGATGGAAAAGTAAAATGAAAGTGCACATTTTTCATCCAATATTGTGAATGGATCCTTGGATGGATGAAAACCTAGTTATTTGTCCAATTGGTCATAGTTGTTTTGGCAACTAGGGCCAATAATTTTTCCATTTACAATATTTTGATGATTAAAAGATATGTGGAATCTTTCGAATTACAATATTTGTTTGATAATCAATTTGTGTCTAACTATTTATTGGTATTTTGTATTGTTTATTGACATTGACAATACAAATTATTATATTTTTATTAAATATATTTGAGTTATGATCTATTTATAAATATTATATATGATGATTATTTAATTTTATACTATACATGTAAATTGAATTTTATTGGTAAAATTACAACTATTATAATCATAATCAATATGATTTTTTAAAAAATCAAATAGAGGTTTAAGATGTCTGAGAAATATATCACTTATTTGATCATAAGGCTTTTACCATAATTTTAAATAAAATTTATATGTTATATTTGTAAAATTATAAAACTTAAAATTCCATCAAATTCATTAATTATCTAACATTACTAAATGTGATTTAGATTAAAATTTTAAAATAATAATTATTATACATCATAAATATTATAACTGATATTTAGAAAAAAGTTTTTGTTTGAAATGTGATAGATATATTATCCATTTATAAAAATTATATGTGAATTAATTTATATTATAATATATTATAATCACATTGTATAGAATTTTTTTTATGAAATGAAGGATTAATTTGTGGGAGATAAATTATTTATTTATTTACTATTAAATATTAGTCGTAAAATATTTTTCATTTATAAATCATATGCTTGAAAAAAAATTCTAGCAAATCATCATCAAAATGTAATCAATTTCAAAAATTTCAAAAAAAATAAATTCAAATGAATGTGCATTTTTGGAAGAAAAATATATTTAATTGTGTATGTCATTGAAAGTACTTTAAGAATCAACTTAATTTTTTTTCCATTTGGACAAATATCAATAAAATATGAAATATTGAAATTGATGTTTGTGTAATGTTTAAAATCAAATATGGTTTAAATAGAATGCATTCCAATATATTTGCACATCAAGTGGGGTGGTTTGATGGCAAAGGAGTTGATATCCATCCTTGGGGTTTAAGGATCAAACCTCATAAATTACATAGTTGTGGTCAATGATGGTATGCTGAGTATGTACCCTACATAGTTAGGCTACTTAACCTAGGTGCCTACCTAGGCCTGCCTAGGTATTTAGACTAGGTGGCCTACCTAGTTACTTAAATTAGATTTATCGCCTAGCTTAAGTAATGATACATATCAACAACTCATAGGTTAAAATTTTATGAAATTACCAATAATATGAATTATTATATTATATTATTTATATAAATATAAATAATTTGCTTAATATATGTGATTTAAAATATATTAAATCATTTATTTAATTATTTAAAAAATGTTGCCCAATATTTCATGTAGTCGTATATATAGTTGCATAGTCCTACGACTAATCAATTGATGAAAAATCCTTGCAATTGCAACTAATATGCGACTATAGGGGTGATTGTACATGCCACATGGAGTTTTGTGCGACTACTTGTCTTTTGTCACTTGTCCAAAACTAGTACAAGGTTTGTAGTTGCTTGTGTCCGTTATGACTAAAAAAATTTCTTTTGCAACTAAAATTGTAATCATTTATTTCCAAATTTCTTCTAGTGGTATAACTACATCACAATTAAAACTTTTCAAGAACATGTTTGAAAGAATAAAAATTTTCAACTCTAAAATAATTGGAGGAAATATGATAATTTCAAAAGAAAGAAACTTCCAATTGTGGACCTAATGGTTTTTCATTAAAAATGAATTTCACATATGAGAAAAAAATTCACCAAGAAATTATGGTAATTCTTATTTTCAGCATAGAAGTTTTTTCCTTTTATATTTCACCACCTTGTGATTTTTGCCATGGGACTAATTATGTTATAGGAACCTACCCTTGTAGATTACCTAAAAAAATTATAACCACCAACCTTCAACCTGGTTTTATTCCAAATTCTTCACGTATCCTTTTTCAAGTTCCTTCTTAGATAATTGTACACCTACCCCTTGGAACAACTAGTCTGTCACCCATAATATTAGAATTTTACTAGGTTCAATTTACCTTTACCTAACATTTTTAGAATATCCCATGTGATTGCCAAAATTTCAATTGATAGAAATCTGACAATGTCTTTTATCAAAATCATTTTTCCCAACCTAAGGACATATTTCCCACCTTATGGTCCCAATTTTGCAATATTAGGAAAAGTTTCTACACCATTGTCCATGATGGGCAACTTTTATTTTGTTGGGTACCCTAACCTTGTCTATTTAAAACCACTTCCATCAATGACTTGATGTTTATAGTTTTTAATGACTATATAGGCAACAATAGTTAGAGGTGATGATGAAAGACCTCCAAATAATGTTGGATATTTCTCCAATGATGAATGGAACTCAACAATGAAACTTCCATGTGGAGAAGCATATAAATTGATGGGTAATCTACCTACCAAAAATTTATGACCACCTCCTAGACCACTTAAGGGTACCATTCCCTTTGAAAGTGGTAGTGGACCTCCTAGGGGAAGATGTCCTTAGGGTTGGTAATGGACCTCCTAGCAACAATAATGGCCTCTAGGTGATGGTAGGGAACCTCTCAAGGAAATAAATGTACTTACACCATGAGGATTGTGGACATGATTTTCTTAAAAGCCATGGTATTTGGTACCTACTATGGCCCCAAGTACCTCTCATACAAAAAAATCATTACTTGAACCCATCTGCACTTTTAGTATTGACTTTGATTCTCATGTCAAAATCTTAAAGAAACTTTTTCAATCTAATGGGGAGGAGAATGATTTTGATATAATGAATTTTTTTGTTTCACTTTAAAAGATGAAAATTTAAAATAGGGATAAAATTTTATGTAATATCACATAAGCTACAATTTTGAAAAGTTGGAAACAAAAGATATAAAAATATTCAAACTAATGAATAGGTCTACATGGCATCTAAGGAGGTCAAAAACTTCAGATGAAAAAACAAAAAAATATTATGAGTGCATATTTGAGCTTACCCACTACCTTCAACATAAGGCAAACAATTATTTTTTACTATTTTTTTTGAACTTGGACTACTGCCTTATTTGAAGGTTTTTGCAACAAGAATGAAAAATGACACTTTGTTTCACCACAAGGAAGTTATTATTACATGTGAAGAGAGCATGGGTGATGTTAATGACTACCCAAATTACTTGAACCTCGAGCAAAACTTGAAAAATTAACTAAGTCCAAAAGGGCAAATGTCATTTGCAATCACTATCACAAACCAAAGGCATACCAAAGAAAGATGCCACTAGAACCCTGATAATCCCAACAATAAGTTGGAGGAGAAAGATGTTTTAGTGAATTAAGTTTTAACAAACAATGTTTTAGCACAACAAACCAAAGGAACCATGAATTAGAACCAAGGAAGTAAAGGTGGCCCAATAGTTTATCATTGTTTCATATGTGGATCAATTGACCACAAGATCTATGATTGTCCACATAGACATGAAACCAAAAAGATGTTCAAAATTAAAGAGGCAACCACAAAACCTAAAACAAAAGATGTTCCCATCAACATGGCTTTAGTAATCATTATTAGGAACAAGGTAGCAAAAATTGTGGCTTTCAAAAATTAAAAAACCATGTAAAACTAAAGTTTGGAATTGATTGGGACAAGGAGGAGAAGCTTCAAAAATCCTTTGAATTTGTTTTTCGGTAGATATAAAAAAAGAACCCCCTTTGTAACTAAAACAAGAAACCCTTGGGACAAGTAGCTTGTCATTTACAAAACTTCCCACCAAAAATGGAACTACAAGAAATGTTCCTACAAAAAATATTGCTACAAGAATTTTGATATTACCAAAACATCCATTACATGAAATTTTCATGTATTATAGAAAATTGAGCAACAATTGCTAAACAACGAGTATACTTTCACTATGAGACAACTTTTTTTTTAGCCTTAAACCTAATGAAATAATACATTATTGCTAAACTTTCTCCTATCAAAAAACCTATTAATCTTTAAGATTTAATCTTGTAATAACTTCGATAGGCATAGATCTTCATGTGGTTGTTATCCTTGAGTTCACATGGGAAGATGTGTTGTTAGATCGAGGATCTGGAATGACTAAAGATTTAAGGAATAAATTAGGGTTACCTACCCCTATACTAGCTACTTATACTTTCATGATGCAAATTCAATGCATACCAAATTAGTTGGGTTGATTAAAGACCTTAAAACTCTTCATGATTTTTTTACATTGTTACTTTTACAATTACAAAAAAAAAGTATTGGATGTTATTTGAATGCCTTTGATTGTGTAATGTTAAGGTCACCCATGATGGGGATAACACTATGATCACCATTGAAGGTAATGGGATTGTGTAGACAATAACAATAACAAAATGTTTTGGATAATAATACCAAATGCCCGGAAGTTTTTATTATGACTATTATTAAAGTCACATACAAGGAGGAGGATTTCCTAGTGAAAGCAAAACTAGATTTATTCATAATTGGGATCATCACATTACCATAATCAAAAAAATTAATTGCCATAATAACTAACATGAAATCGAATAATGATGATATCACTTATGAATTTCCTCGCATCCTATGTGAAATTCCAGTAGATGCAACTCTTGCTAGAATCAAGGTACATGAATTGAAGATTTCTAAATGGACACTATTGGAAAAGGTCTAGGTTTAAAACCTCAATATTGAAACAAATCCACAATATGGTGAAAGTTAATGCAAATTTGGATTTAAAAATGTAATCATCACTACATGTGTAAAAAAAATATCCCTCATTAACACATTTTACCATGCTTTCACCCTTTTGGATTAAAAAATGCTCCTTCTACATATTAACAAATAGTTAATATGGTTTTTTGAAAGTATCTTTGAGTGTTATGCAGCTATTTTTAGATGATTTTAACATGTTCAATGATTAAAAAACTCATATCAACAAATTTTGGTTGCGTTTCGACAAGTGCTGAAAATTCAATATTAACCTAAATCCCAATAAATGCAAGTTTATAGTTTATTCAAATATAATCCTAAAATATATTATATCCAATGGAGGGAAGCAATTGAATCATAAGAAGATTTCTACCATTGTCAACATGCCACCTCCAAAGATTCTCAAGGACATACAAGTTTTCAACAATGTCACCCAATTCTATCATTGTTTCATTTGGGATTTTGCTTTCATCAAGGCCTCAATTAGCAAGTTGTTGATGAAGGTTGAGGCATTTGATTAGACCCCATAATGTCAAGCAACATGGAATACTATCAAAAAGAGGTGCATGGATGTTCCAAGGTGGGACCTAAAATTCCATGTACACACAAATGTTTTTAATATGCAATTTGACTTTTAAAAAAAATTATGGACTATGCAAAATAGTCCATCTTTTATGAAAAATACCCATTAGAAAAATGAAAAAATCTAAAACAAAAACTTATCGAAATTATAAAAAAAAAGTTTATAATCCAATATTAAAAAAAATTGGATGATATTTTTGTTTGTTTTAAATTTTGTTCAATTATTCTTCAAGCAATGCAACTAGTAAATCATAAAAAGATTTATGTTAATTATAAAATGGTTAATATTCATGGAATTATAATAGTTTAAAATCCTACTATAAAATGTGATCAGCCAATTGCGTATATACCCCATTTTTTCAATAGTGTAAGGACTAACTACACCACTACCGAAAAGGAGGCTTTAGTTATGGTTTATGCCTTGCATAGATTTAGACATTAGTTGTTAGGCAATTAGTTTGTTTCTTTTGTGGATCATATATTTTTTGATAATATATAAACCTAGATGGTTTCATTTAGTGGTAAATGTTATGTTCATATTGCTAGATGTTATTAAAAAAATTTAAATCCCATGTCAAATTTTAAATGCCCCTTTGCTTTTCATGCAACCTATTTAACTACAAGAAATTTTATATTATTTCATTGTTGGAAATGTTTTAATACAATTTTCTTAGGAATAGAAAAAAAAATTGGCCTTAAAAGCCTTGCCATTTATAATGGTTCTTAAGGATAACTAAAAAAACAAGGGCATGGTTAGTTGTTAAAGATATATGTGCATATACACAAATTCCAATTATTTTACAAGAAATGTTAGGAAGATTATGGATTCCAAATATTGGTGGCCAACTTTGCATAATAACATTATACAATGTTGTTAACCTTGTGATGACTACCAATGTATAAGAAATTTGGTAACTATTAAAATTATTAAATCAATTGGATTTTATTGGCCCTATCAAGCCTGATAATAAGTATACTATAAATAAATATATTTTGGTAATTATTAATTGTGCTACTAAATGGTTGGAAGTTATAACCATTAGAAAAATATATAGATGTAGTTACAATAAAATTCATTCTTGCCATATTTGGATGCCCACTCATATTGGTGAGTGATCAAGGTGTGCATTTTATCAATGTGGCAATTGAAATTCTCACTACTCATTTTTTTAATGAAACAATAATTCCCACACTTACTATCCATAGGGCAATGGCTAAGCAAAATCAATCAACAAGGTGATTAGACTCTTATTGACAAAGCTAATCAATGACAAAACAACATATTGGGATGAAAATTTGCATACATTCCATCATGTGTATATATTACACTTTAGTGACATAGGTTGAGTGACACATGTCATAGTGATATAAACCTATGCCCTAATGATAGAAAATGAGTGAAAAAGGACCTAATATATAAATCTAGGTCCTAGTGATAGAGGTTGAATGACACATTGTTAAAGGTAGAATTATGGGACCTTTGGTTGGTTTTTTATTATTTATCATAGTCTAATATTGCAAAATTACCAAAAGTAGATTTAGAATTAAATGTTTGAAAAGCCATTCTATCCCTTGATCTAAGTCATGGTTGATTTGATTCATCCATCAAATCTTAGGTTAAAATGTTCTATAATGTTGGAGTTAAATACAATTTGAGTTTAGCTAAGAAAAATGGGATTTGGGTTGAGTTTGCAACTTGACTACCTTAATCTAGGAGATAATTACTATAGTAGTGGTAGTTGAAGGGAAAAGTGGAAAAGAAATAGGATCAAAGTAGTGTGTTGGCCACCATTTACCTTGGTGGTGCATGGCTACTTGAAGGAATAACATTTTAAAATTAAAGCTAATAGGAAGGGGAGAAAAAAACATTTGTGTTTGTGTATGTGTGGATGTTTGTGAGAGAAGGAGAAAAGACTTGAAGCAGAGCCACAAGGCTACAACAAGGTAGTTCTAGTAATAGAAGTGATTATAGTAGCGGAGGCTACAATTGTACTTGGATTTTGTTTTAAATAAAGTTTTTGTTTGGGCTTGAATGAAAAGAGGTTGTTGTTCACACCTTGTTGGACATATTATTGCCTTGCATGTCATTTTTCTAGCTTTTATTTGTTGTTATAGGACATAGTCAACTTGCTAAAATTTTATTCACAAAGTACAATAGCCTTTTCTCAGGGCATAACTTTGTGATAGTAGTTCAAAACACATTGCAATTTCTTCCAATAGTAATGCAATGGTGAATATAATGTCCATTTTAATGATGGGGTAGCATTCATGTGATATGGCCATCCCATTTAATAATAATATACATAAACATTTTCACCAATGTAATTATGTTTATGGTGGTTTCAATCATCTTATGTTACTCGAATCCATATATACATGTTAGATTTCTCATGATTAGATCAATGTCTTCAAATCCATTACTTGAGTTTTCGTGGTACAAATACATTCATAAGTAAATTACACATGATCTTAGGGCGTTATGGAAAATTTCACATAATACATTAATGCACATTCTATATGACAACTTGCCCATTGTCCATCCCATGCACATGAGATTTCTTGAATTTCAATTTAGTTCCATTACAATTTAGCATGTAATTATAGTTGCATGTGACATACATATAAACAAATTAAATATTTTAAATTTTATTTTTGTACATAATCAATGGTGAACATGCCCATTCACCCTCCAATCAAGCATCCAAGAAATGGGCAGTATGACAATTGCCTTCCACTATAATCTATGTATGGTGGAACGGAAGGAGCCCCACCCATTTAGAGAGTCAAGAAGGTGACATTGTAATGTCACTTTCACTATAGTCCATGAACAATGGAATGGGGTAAGTCCCATTCCACTCAAATTGGATTTGAGCGGAAGTGCGTAATGGTGTTGGACCATGTTTTTTAGTAGTGCATATAATAATTCAAAATAAGATAAGTTAGAATAACTTAAAATAATCAATAATAACTTAAGGTAGTGTAAGGTAAAATAACTTGAAATAGCCTAAAATAGTGTGTGGTAAAACAACCTAGGGTATTTACAACAACATGAAAAAATCTATCTATTATAATTAATTACTTCAATTAATAGTGTAATATGTTAATTAGTAGTGAAACACGATGATTACATAATGATGTTATAATGACATAATTTTAAACAAGGTGACATGACTAAGGTGAGTGAACCTATTTCATTTTTAAAATTGCATAATGATTTAGGCTAGTGATTTGTGATTTGCACCCAACTTTTGTACTAGTATAGTGTAAGTCTACACGTGGTGTTCAAAACCTTTAATCTTTTTTTTCGTCCCTAAATTTTAAATTCTCCCCATATGATATTTAGGTTCACAATAAAAAATTTAACAAGTTGCATAAAATGTTCTTTCATTTTTTTCATTCACGTGAACAAAAATAAAATGATTTATGGAAACATAGATGATTAGACATAACAATGAATTTAGCTTAGAGTGAAAACATGGTAAAGAAAAAAAAAAAAAAA
>Ga0116229_10015830_pt1 | contig 10209 bp, 9 predicted proteins | sample S1TSphgellanicum_3_FD_87313 | JGI IMG/M metagenome (GOLD analysis project Ga0116229, IMG submission 87313) | Host-associated microbial communities from peat moss isolated from Minnesota, USA - S1T2_Fc - Sphagnum magellanicum MG | ecosystem: Host-associated > Plants > Peat moss > Unclassified...
GAGGCTCTCGGGCCACTCTGTCATCCTGAGGCTCTCGGGCCACTCTGTCATCCTGAGGCTCTCGGGCCACTCTGTCATCCTGAGGCTCTCGGGCCACTCTGTCATCCTGAGGCTCTCGAAGGATGGGCATGCCACTCACGGTTATCTCACGCCCATCCTTCGAGAGCCTCAGGATGACATGGTGGCGGCTCACGTTGACATGGTGGCGGCTCGCGTTGACATGGTGGCGGCTCACGTTGACATGGTGGCGGCTCACGTTAAGGCCGTGGCGGGGTGCTTGGCCTAATGTTTAAGAAGCGGGCCGGATGGCCGATACTACGCGAAAGGCCATTCGCCGCGTCGGAGACGACAAGGACGTAAGTGGTTTTCCAGGAGGTCGGATGACGGAAATTTCGGGACGGACGCTCGTGCTTCGCATCGACGAGGCGACGCTGGCTGCCAGCGACGAGACGACGCTCTTTTCTGATATTGCGTTTCTGGGCGAGGTCGGCGTGAGTCCGGTGATCGTCGCCCCATCGATCGAGTCGGCACGGACGATGGTCCGGCTGATGAACCGGACCGGGAATACGGCGGTTGGACTCTCCGGTGCGGATGCCGGGATGATCCCCGCGGCCGCGGGCGAGACGGTCGGCACGGTGCACACACGGCTGCTGCACACGCTCATGGGCGAGCGCTACGTGCCGGTGATCGAGCCGGTCGCGCTCGGGTTCCGCGGCAACGACATCGCGATCGGACCCGACGAGATCGCCAGCGCTCTCGGGCGCGCGATCGGCGCGACACGCGCGATCTTCTTTCACGGCGCCGGCGGCGTCGTCGATCGCGAAACGCAGCAACTCATCGACGAATTGACGCCCGCCGAGGCGCTGACACTCGCCGATGCACCCGATCTCGACGATGACTTGCGGTCGGCGATTCGCGCGGCCGCCTTCGGCGTACGCGGGGGCGTCGGTGCGGCGCAAATCGTGGACGGCCGGATCGCGCACGCGACGATCGTCGAGTTTCTAACCGCTCGGCACCTGGGGACGCAAGTCGCGGGTACCGTATTCACGAGTTGATGACCAATAGACGCATGTTCGCGAGCGCACTCGCGATCGGGATCTTCACGGCGCCGTTCATCGGCGCCGTTCCTGTTTCTGCCGCCGACGGCGAGCGCGCGAGCGGCACGATCGTGCTGACGACCGCGATCAGCGGCACCCCGCTCACGCTCGGCGCAGACGTCGTCCTGTACCGGCGTGGCCCGCTCTACCGGCTCGACCTCGTTTCGCTAAAAATTCCGGGGGCCGATGCGACGACGGCCGCGATGATCTCGGCACTGCTCGCGCCGGGCGGCGCGACCGTGATTTACGATGGCGCCACCGGAACGCTCAGCGCGTACTCGAACGCCAACCACAGCTACTATACGCAGGCACACGATACGTCGACCGCAACCGCGCTGCCGCCGGCCGCAACGAACGCACCGCGCACCGGCGGCGATCCGCTCGCGCTCCTCGGCAACATCGCAAAGGCCAGCCGCGATCTGCAGCGCGCCGCGATCGTCGTGACCGGGGCGGGCTCCGTCAACGGCCGCCCGACGACGAACATCGAGGTCACCCTCGAACGCCGCGCATCGACCGATCGCTTCCACGCGATCGTGGCACTAGCCAACGATCTCGACGGTTTCCCGCTCGACATCGATGCCGAAAGCCACGGCTGGTCCGGTTTCACCGGCCACTTCAAGCTCGACTTACCTTCGGTGGAAGCCGCGACGCCCAGCGACGACACCTTCGCAATTCCCGCCGGCTACAAACGCGTCGGCGACCTCGGAGAGGTCCTGCGCCCGCACTAAACGTGCTCGATTCGCGTTATTTGCAAGGAGGGCATCGACGATCGTCTCCGCCCAGCGCGGCGGTCCGGGCTGGCAATGTCAGCGCCGAGTCATGGCCATTTTCAAGATTGTTCACGCCCGCCTGCGACGCGATGAACCGACCGATGGCGAGTGTTCGGGTGGAGATTCGGGCAGATCGCTCACGGCACCCAGCAAGATGGCTTCGTTCCGTTCCTCATCCATCACGGCAAAGACGAAGGGGTGATCGACGACGAGCTGTTTCGGCGGAAGCACGTTGACCTTCAATTTTCGGTACGCGATCGTCCGGCTCGACGCGACGAGTCCGCCTTCCGTGACGTCGAGCGTGGCCGATTGAATGAGATTACTCGGCGGTAAACTCGAACGGACCGGTGGAATTCCGAAACTCCCGAGCAGATCGAGCACAGAACGTCCCGTCTGAACGATCCGGAACTTCGGCAACTGCAACGCGACACGATGCATCGCTACCGGTGGGTCGAACAACGGCATGAGGATGGGCGACCACCGCGCCCCGTGGAATATGTGGCCCGGCGATGGTTCGAAGATTCGCAGCGAAAAGCCGCTCCGCAACGGGAGGATCACGAACGTCCCGCTGGCCGTCTGCGCGTACGATAACGACGCGACTAGGTGCATAGCGACAACATTCGTCGTGCGAGAACGACCGAAGAACGGGCTCGGCCGAGTAGCCTGCGTATCGAATGGATAAAGCCAAGGCAACGACAAGGCCCAATTGCTTACGATCAGATACTCTGCCACACCGTTCGATGGAACCAGCCGACGATCGTTGCCGAGCAGGGCGCCGATCTTGCGAAGACCTTCGGAGGTGCTTGGAAACCCGTCGATCGTCAAACCAAAGAGCGCCGAGAGCTCGGCCTTATTTGCTGCCGTCGCCACGAGCGACGGCCGTAGATAGGCGCTCATCTCTTCGCTCCATCGCCCGCCGGCGCTGGAGACGCGTTCACGCCGCTCTGCCTCGATGGCTCCGAGCAAACGGGCTTCGCTTCGAGTCGTGCTCTTCGCCGGGAAGAGGCCATCAATGATCGCCACCATTCGCCGAAGCCCGGCCACATCGTAAAGTTCATTTGGCGCCGTCGACTCGGCCGCGCCGGCCGGTGCGATCGAAAGCGACAGGCTTACCGACATGCCGAGGATGATACAGAAGCGCCGCACGTGCGATATCATTACAGCACCTTCGTCGCGGGTGGCACCGAAAGGTTCAGCGTACCGCTTCGCGCGTGCGGAGGGCGTCGTGGACGAGGTCGGTTACGAACATGTAGCCGGGTTCGTGCGTGATTGCGAACGGGAGGCGGCTCGCGACGATGACGGATTGCGGGGTGACGCCGCAGCCCCAGAACACGGGGACGTCGCCGGGTTCGAGTAGCGGTGGGTCGCCGTAGTCGGGGCGCATCAGATCGTCGATACCGAGCTGCGCCGGATCGCCCCAGGCGACCGGCTCGCCGTGGCCGATGCGGAATGGACGCGTGACGTCGCGTGCGCGTTCGACCTCGTCCGCTTTGTACGGTCGCATGCTGACGACCATCGTGCCGCGCAGGCGGCCCGCCGGCGCTAGCGGCACGCGCGTCCGGTACATGGGCACGTTGCGACCGAGCGCGGAGTGGCGCGGGATGAGTTGCGCTGCGGTGAGTGCGTGATCGAACGTGAACGAGCAGCCGATCAAGAAAGCGACCAGATCATCCGACCAATGCGCGAGCACATCGCGCGGTTGCTCCACCAGCTCGCCGTCGCGCCACACGCGATAGCGGCCAAGGTCGGTGCGTAGATCGGCGCCGGGCGCGCTGCGCGGCGCGAAGGCGCCGGGACGCAGCGGTGCCTCGACGAGCGGGCATGGCGTCGGATTCCGCGCGCAGAGGTCTTCAAGTTCCTCGGCATAGTCGCGCGGAACGACGGCGAGGTTTGCCTGCACGTGGTCGGGCGCGAGCCGGTCCGTCGGCGTGTCGATGTTGCCGGCCCGAATCGCCGCGCGAACGTCCGCGGCGGTCACGCCGAGCGAGCCTTCACGAAGATCACGACGCGCTGCCGATCTGATCGCCGGCGTCGCGTTCGCGGGCGTGTGGATCGCGTTGCGACGGTTCGCCGTAGCCGCCGCCGCCGGCGGTGCGGATCACGACCGCGTCGCCCGGCTCGAGGAACACCGTCGTCTTCGCCGGCAGGGCGCGCGACGTTCCGTTGTGCGCGATCAGCGTGTGCGTCGCGCTTGCGCCTGGTTTGCCGCCGTGCGTGCCCTGCGGACGCACCGCGTGACGCTCGCCGAGCAGCGAGGCCGTCGCGGTTCCGGCGACGAGTTCGAACCCGCGCACGAGGCCTGAGCCGCCGCGAAACGTGCCGTCGCCGGAGCTGCCTTCGGCATATTCGTAGTTCGTGATGCGCATCGGCATATCGCGTTCGATCGCTTCGATCGGCGTGTTGAGTGTGTTCGTCATATGCACGTGGATCGCATCGATGCCGTCGGCGGCGGGACGCGCGCCCATGCCGCAGCCGTTGGTTTCGTAGAACGCCCACGAGCGGCCGGCGCCGTCAAGGCCGCCGATCATCACGTTGTTCATCGAGCCGCCGCTCTGTGCAGGGACGCGGCCGGGCGCGAGCTTCGCGAGCGCGCCGAGCACGAGATCGGCGTTGCGCATCGAGGTCTCGACGTTGCCCGCGCTCACGGCCGCGGGGCGGCGTGGATTGAGTAGCGTGCCCTCGGGGACGCGAACGTCGACCGGGCGGAACGAGCCGTGGTTCATCGGGATGTGCGGGTCGGTGACGGCGCGGATCGCATAGTACGCGCCGGAGAGCGTCACGCCATAGACGGAATTCAGCGGCGAGACTTGCTGCGGGGCCGTGCCGGTGTAGTCGAGCACGAGCGAATCGCCGTGCTTCTCGAGCCGCACGCGCAACACGATCGACGGTTCGCCGTGCGCGTCTTCCATCACGTCGGAATGTTCGACCACGCCGTCGGGCAGGCGGCGCAGTGCGGCGCGCGTGCGACGCTCGCCGTCGTCGAGCGCGCGGTCGAGGCCCGCTTCGACGACCGCAATCCCGTAGCGGTCGATCAGTTCGAGAAAGCGGCGTTCGCCGACGACGTTCCCGGCGATCTGCGCGCGCAGGTCGCCGATCCGTGCATCGGGCGTGCGCGAGTTCGCGCGCATCAGATCGACCGTCGAGTCGACGACGCGATCGTTCTCCAGCAAGAGCAGCGGTGCGATCACGCAACCCTCGGCGAACAGGTCGCGCGCGTCGGGCGGCATCGAACCCGGCACCGCGCCGCCGACGTCGGTATGATGCGCCTTGTTGGCCGCGTAGCCGACGAGCCGTCCGCCTGCGAAAATCGCACGGATTACGGTGACGTCGTTGAGGTGCGTGCCCGAGAGATACGGATCGTTCACGACGATCATCTGACCCGGCGCGAGCTCGCGGCCGCGTTCTTCGAGCCACGCAAGCGTGCGTCGCAATCCCCACGGCAGCGAACCCAAATGCACGGGGATGTGCTCGGCCTGCGCGACCAGCCGCGCGTTTGCGTCGAAGAGCGCACACGAGTGGTCGAGCCGCTCCTTGATGTTCGGCGAATACGCCGCGTCGCGCACGGCGATCCCCATTTCTTCCGAGGCGTAGATCAGCGCCGACGCGACGAGTTCCGCGGTGATCGGATCGAGTTTCGTTTGAACGGACGACATCAGCGCTCCAAGACCAGATTGCCGAACCCATCGACGCGCGCACTCCAGCCGGGCGCGACGTAGGTCGTGGCATCGTATTGTTCGATAACGGCCGGGCCGGCGAACGCATCGCCCGGCTGCAGGCCGGTGCGCGCGTAGACCGGTGTCTCGACGAACGCGGCGCCGTCGTAGACGGGACGGCGTTCACGCAGCGCTGCATCGCCCGGCGGCCGCGCGAGCGGAACGTCGACGGCGGCGAGTTGCGGTTTCGGCGTCGTCCCCACGCCGGTGACGCGCACGGTAACGATCTCGACCGGATCGTGCCGGGCTGCGAAGCCGTACCGCTGCTCGTGGCGCGCGTGGAACGCGCTCGTCGCGGCGGCGAGCGAGGCGGTGGCGGTTACCGCGAGTTCGGTGGATTGTCCCACGTAGCGCAGGTCGAGCTCGCGCACGAACGAGCGCTCCGGCGCCGCGATCCCTTGCGCGGCGAGCGCGGCGTCCGTTTCGCCGGCGAGCACATCGAAGAGCGCGGCCACGCGCGCGTAGGTCGCCTCATTCGCCGGCGCGACGAGCGACCGCACCGCCGTCGCGCGCACGTCTGCCGCGAGCAAGCCGTATGCCGAGAACACGCCCGGATAGGCCGGAACGATCACGCGCGCGACGCCGATGTCGCTTGCGACGGCGCACGCGTGCAGCGGTCCGCCGCCGCCGAATGCGAGCAGCGTGAAATCGCGTGGATCGTGACCGCGCTCGACGGAGACGATCCGCAGGACCTTTGCCATCTCCGCGTCGACCAGCGCCACGATCCCCGCCGCAGTTTTCTCCACGTCGCCGTCGAGCGGAGCGGCGACCTGCGCGATCGTTTCGTGCGAGCGTTTTGCGTTGATCGGAAACGCACCGTCGAGCAGCGCGCGTGGGTTGAGGCGCTGCAGGACGACGTTCGCATCGGTCACGGTCGGCTGCGTCCCGCTGCCGTAACACGCGGGCCCGGGATCGGCGCCCGCGGAGACCGGACCGACGCGCAGCGTCCCCGCGACGTCGACCCACGCGATCGTGCCGCCGCCCGCGCTGACCTCGGCCAGATCGACGAACGGAAACCGCACCGGATAGCCGCTGCCTTTGACGGAGCGGCCGCTATGCGTCGCGCCCGCGGCCTCGAACGATGCGCTCACCTCGGGAACGCCGCCGCGAATCGTGCCCGCTTTCGCGGTCGTGCCGCCCATGTCGAACGAGAGCACGGAGTCGATCCCGAGTGCGCGCCCGACGTAGGCCGCACCGATCACGCCGCTCGCCGGACCGCTCTCGATCAGCGTCGCCGGCCGCGACGCCGCGACGTCGAGCGCCGCCATCCCGCCGTCCGAACGCATCACGAAGATCGGCGCGCGCACGCCGCTCGCGCGCACGCCCTCGGCGACGCGTTCGAGATACGCGCGCACGATCGGCGCGAGCGCGGCGTTCACCACCGTCGTCGAAAAGCGCTCGTACTCGCGATATTGCGGATCGACCACCGACGAGAGCGAGACTTCCACATCGGGCATCGCCGCGTGCAGCGCTGCGCCGACGGCACGTTCGTGCGCGCCGTCCACGTCCGCGTGCAGCAACCCGACGGCGACGGCGCGGATGCCGCGCGCGCGAATCGTCTCGACGGCCTCGGCGACGCTCGCCGGGTCGAGCGCTTCGAGCACCGCGCCCTCATGCGTGCGGCGCTCGCGCACGACGAGCCGGTCTTCGCGGCGCGCGAGCGGGCGCGGCCGCGTGACGTTGAGATCGTAGATCGCGCTGCGATTCTGACGGCCGATTTCCAGCACGTCGCGGAAGCCCGCGGTGGTGATGAACGCCACGCGCGGCAATTCCAGATGGACTTGACCCAAGAGGGCGTTGGTCGCGATCGTCGAGGCGTGCGCGACGAGCGCGAGCTCGTCCGGCGCGACCTCGGCGAAGAGCGCTTGCAGCGTTGCGAGCAGACCGTCTTCGGGGGCGCGCGGCGTCGAGGGGAGTTTGTGGCGCACGAGCCGGCCGTCGTCCGCGAGCGCGACGAGGTCGGTGAACGTACCGCCGATGTCGATGCCGACGCGCCAGCTCATGCGGCACCGAGTCCGAGGAAGGCTTCTTGCACGAGAGGATCTCCGATCAGCGCGGCGGCCGGGCCGCTCAAGACGACGCGGCCGGTTTGGATGACGTAGGCGGTGCGCGCGGCGCGCAGCGCCTCGCGCACGTTTTGCTCGACCAGCAGCACCGCCGTCCCGCGCTCCGCGATCGCCGCGATACCGGCATAGATGTGCGGGATCAGGATCGGAGCGATGCCGAGCGACGGCTCGTCGAGCATCAAGAGGCGCGGCCCGCTCATCGTGCCGCGCGCAATTGCGAGCATCTGCTGTTCCCCGCCCGAGAGCGTCGAGGCGCGCTGATCGAGCCGCGCGCGCAAGACGGGAAACGAAGCGAACGCCGCTTCGAGCCGCGCCTCGCGTTGCGCGGCATCGCGCTCCACGTAGGCGCCGAGCAGCAGATTGTCGCGCACGGTCGCGGAGGCGAAGACACGGCGGCCTTCGGGGACGTGTGCGATCCCGGCACGCACGATCGCATGCGCGGGCATGCGCGTGATGTCCGCACCATCGAAGACGATGCTGCCGGACTGCGGCCGCACGAGGCCGCTGATCGCCCGCAAGAGCGAACTCTTCCCCGCACCGTTCGCACCAACCAGCGCGACGACGCTGCCGGCCGGGACCTCGAGCGAAACCTCTTGCAATGCGCGCATCCCGTCGTAGCCGACCGCAAGATTCGTCACCGTGAGCAGGCTCATGGCGTTCGCTCGATCTCGCCGTGTTCGAGCGGCGCGCCGAGGTACGCTTCGACGACCGCCGGATCGCGCACCGCGGCGCGCGCGTTGCCGGCGAAGATCGTCTTCCCGGCCGCGATGACGACGACGTGCTCGGCGATCGGCATCAGCACCTCCATCACGTGCTCGACCATCAGGATGGTGACGCCGCGCGCGAGGATGCGCCGCAAGAGATCGACGGCATCGTGACATTCAGCGGGCGTGAGCCCGGCCATCACTTCATCAAGCAAGAGCAGCGCGGGGTCGGTTGCGAGCGCGCGCGCGACCTCGAGGCGTTTTTTGTCGGCGATCGTGAGCGCGCTGCCCAGGCGATGACGCTTCGCGCCGAGCCCGACGAAGTCGAGGATCTCCTCGGCGTGCGCGGTTGCGGCACGCACGCGGGGCCGATGCAAGAGCGCGCCGGTCGTGACCGCTTCGAGTGCCGTCATGTCGGCGAACGTTTGGACGATTTGATACGTGCGGCCGATGCCCAGGCGTGCGACGCGATGGTACGGCAGCCCGGCGATCTCGCGATCGCCATAGCGCACGCTGCCCGCGCTCGGTTTGAGCGCGCCCGCGATGCAGCCGAACGCGGTCGATTTGCCCGCACCGTTGGGTCCGATCAGGCCCGTGAGACGGCCGTAATCGACGGTGAGATCGACTCCGTCCAGAGCGCGCAGCGATCCGAAGCGCTTCGAAAGACCGGACACGGTCAACAGGGCGCTCATACGGGCTCCGTCGCCAACGCGCCGGAACCCGCAGCGCCGCGCCGGCGGCGCGCCGCTTTCACGATCGTTCCCACGACGCCGTCGGGACGCAGCGCGGCGATGAGGCAGATGATCGCGCCGTAGATCACCAGATCGTAGCCTTTTCCGCTGCCGCCCACATGCAACGCGACGCCCTTCGCGAGCACGACGTACACGACCGCACCCGCCGCCGGTCCCCACAGCGTGCCGATCCCGCCGACCACGCCGATGAGCGCGATGTCGATCGACACCGAGAGCGCGAGCACCGAGGGCGGATCGACGAAGAGCGTATCCTGTGCGTAGAGTACGCCCGCTGCCGACGCCATCACCGCCGCCGCCGCGAAAGCCCAGAGTTTCCAGCGCCGCTCATCGATGCCGACGCTGGCCGCGGCGGCGTAATTCGCACGCAGCGCGCGCAGATAGAAACCAAGGCGCGAGCGTTCGAGGGCGATCGTCGCGAGCTGAACTGCGGCGAAGAGCACCAGGGCCAAGAGCACGTAGTTCGTCTTGCTCGCGAATTCAAGCGCGCTCCAGCCGTTTCGGATCGGTAACTCGAAGCCGTTCGCGCCGTTGAGCCACGGAACGACGCGCACGCACGCTTCGACGAGTGCCGCGACGGCGATCGTCGCGATCGAGAAATAATGGCCGCGCAGCCCGAGGGTCGGAAACCCCGTGACGACGGCGAGCACGATCGCGGCGAGCGCGCCGGCGACGAACGCGAGCCACGGCGACCAGCCCGCGCTGACCAGCACGCCCGACGCATACGCGCCGCATGCGAAGAAGATCGCGTGTCCGAACGAGATGTTGCCCGCGTAGCCGCTGATCCAATTCCACGATTGACCCAGCACGGCATAGAGCAAGAACGTGAAGACGAGTTCGAGCGTCACTTGATCGCGCACGCCGAACGCGACGGCGGTGAGCGCGACGACGATCGCGCCGAGCGCCGTGAGATGCGCGCGCGTCGCGCTCATCGGCGGCCGAGCAAGCCTTGCGGCCGCACGAGCACGACCACGAGATAGGTGAGATACACCGGCACCATCTTCAGTTCCGGTGAGAGATAGTAGCCGCCGAGCACCTCGAGCACCCCGACCACGAGCGCCCCGAGCAGGGCGCCCGCGATGCTGCCGAATCCGCCCAGCGCGACGACGA
>Ga0116229_10015831_pt1 | contig 10209 bp, 6 predicted proteins | sample S1TSphgellanicum_3_FD_87313 | JGI IMG/M metagenome (GOLD analysis project Ga0116229, IMG submission 87313) | Host-associated microbial communities from peat moss isolated from Minnesota, USA - S1T2_Fc - Sphagnum magellanicum MG | ecosystem: Host-associated > Plants > Peat moss > Unclassified...
CGGCCGGGTAGTTGAACAGGCCGCCCATGGTCGCACCGGCGTTCGTGGCGGCCAGTTCGTTGGGCAGGCTCGCCAACGGGGTCAGGCCGAACACTTCGTCGATGAACTTGATCACCGAGCTGTGTTCGCTGTACTGGTGGCTCACGGTGTGGGCCGCGGCGAACGGCGAGAGGACGATCAGCGGGATGCGCGGGCCGCCGGTCTCGGGCTGGCCGTCGGGACCGAAGGTCCGGAACTGCTCGGGCTGGTGGTCGTAGAAACCGTCGCTCTCGTCGTAGGTGATGATGATCGCGCTCTGGGCCCAGATCGAGTTGCCGTTGGCGTCCGTGGCATTGGCGATCGCGTTGACCGAGTCGGCGACCAGGGCCTCGGCGATCTGCGAGTCGGAGTAGCTGCCATGGTCGTCGTTGCCGACGAAGTCCTGCACCACGGTGGGGTTGGCCGTATCGGCGGGGCTCATTCCGTCGTTGTTGAAGTAACCGCCGCGCACGTAGAACACGCCGCCCGCGGCCGGCAGCTTGTGGCCGGAGAGGTCCGTGTAGAACTGGCCCAGCGAGTGCAGGTTGCCGGCGGCGACCGGGTTGTCGCCGATGTAGCCGAAGTACTGCGGGCCGTTGTGGTGGACGATGTAGGAGGCATGCTCGACCTGGCCGTCGGGGCCGTTGAAGTTGCCCTCGTCCGTCTTGGCCGGCTGGCCGTCGAACGGTTCCGGACCATAGCCCTGCTGGTACCAGCCCCAGGCCACGACCGGGTTCTTGACCGCGATCTTGGCGATGTCCTGCTGGACGTCGACGAGATCGAGCGCGGGGTTCTCGTCGTTGGCGGTGATCGACGCGATGTTATGGCCCATGAACGACAGCGGCAGGCTCGCGAAGGTCAACGGGAAGGGCGAGGTGGCGCTGCCGCTGCAGCAGGAGACGGCCGTACCGGCGGTCCCGGTCTTGCCCGAGGCGTTGATGAACGAGCCGTCGTCCGGCCCGTAGGGCGGCTTGACGGCAGCGGTGTCGTTGGTGCTGCCCGGGTACGGGTGGCCGTCGGTCAGCATCGGCAGGTAGGGGCCGCTGGTGTTGGCCTCGGACGGGTGCTTGACCCACTGGGTGTCGCCGACCTGGCCGGCGATCATGGCGATGGCATTCGGCGACGAGGGGCCGGTGGCGGTCTGGTGCATGTTGTCGAACAGCACGCCGACGTCCGCGTAGTTCCACAGGAAGGGAATGGTGTCGCAATCGATGTGGGCCAGCGCGGCTTCGCCCTTCTGCTTCTGCTGCAGGGTCGGGTAGGTGCTCAGGGTCGGGAGGACCGGGTTGGCCGGGGTGCCGGCGTACGCCAGGCCTTCCTGGTCGAGCGCGTAGCCGTCGTTGCGGGGGTTCCAGTTGGCATCGACGTGGAAATCGTTCAGGTACCCGCCATGCGAGTGGTCGACCGAGAAGTGGGACTCGGGGAAGAGCTGCACGGTCACGCCGGGCACGGTCGCGCCGGAGGCGTTGACGCTGGGGGCGCTGACGATGGTGCGCGGGGCCAGGAACGGCGATACGGTACCGAAGGTCCCATCCGGCTGGGCAATCGCCTGGGTATAGCTGCTGAAGGCGGTCGCCGGCTTGGCGTAGGGATCGCTGAGATTAGCGCCGGGGTAGGTCGCGACCAGGCCGTTGGCGCCGGGGTAAGTGCCGAAATAATGGTCGAACGAGCGGTTCTCCTGGAACAGCACGAACACGTATTTCACCTGCTTGCGCAGCAGCGCGATCTTCCCCGCCGTGGTCAGCGGGGTCTGGGCGGACGGCAGCGCGTGGAAGAGCGGGGCGCCGGCCGTGCCGGTCGACGTCGCCTCGGTGAGGACGGGTTCTGCAGAGGGGGCCGGGATGACCTGCGCCAGGGCCGCCGTGAACGCCAGTTGATTGGCCATGGCGGCGATGCAAAGCCAAGCCGTCCCCTTCTTGAAAATCGATCGCTTCATCATGAGTTCCTCTTTTCTTCGTTTTGCTTCGCGTGTGGCACGGGGTGGACTGTGCGCAGTGCGCATGACGCATTGGTTACGCTTGCGTGAATCCCGTAGTCCTAAGGGATCAGTGCGGGGATCCATGCGTGGATACGGGGATTGCTGCACCTGAGGGCACAGCACGCGTCGCCCCGCACACCGGCCAGCGGCGCAGGCGGACAAATCCCCGCACGGTCGGGAAAACCGTGCCTTTTCCGGGCGCCGCCCGGGAGGTCGGCCACTACTATCGAGCGGTTTCCCCTGCCCGTACCAGGCGCCGCCCCGATGCACGCTTCAATCGTCATTCCCGCCTACCTGGTGACGGCGGGCGTCATGCTGTTTGCCGGTGTCCAGGCGGGCCTGGTATGGCTGACGCGACGCGAGTCGCGCCTGTACCTCGTGTTCTGCGTGATGTGCTTTTTCGCCGCCGCGTACCAGTTCGCGACGGCCGCCTACTACCTGGCACCGGACGTCGCCGAGGCCTGCGCGGCGCTGCACTGGCAATCGCTCTCGCTGTGCGTCTGCATGGTGGCGTTCTATTGCTTCGTCTGCCTCTACACCGGCCAGCAGCGCCTCAGGCCCTGGCTCGCCGTGGTCGTGCTCACGGCGGCAGGCCTGCTGGGCGTCGACCTGCTCTCGCCCTATTCGCTGCGCTTCGCCCTGCTGGAGGCAGCGCCGCCGATGCGCATGCCCTGGGGCGAGGAACTGGGCCACGTCGCCGGGCACGGCAGCCAGCTCAGCCGCGCCACCATGTTCCTGCCGGCGCTGTGCGCCTGCGCCTGGGGCCTGTACCGCGCGCGCGTGCAGTACCGCAGCGGCGCACGCTGGCGCGCCCAGGCCCTGGCGGTGTGCATCGGCCTGTTCGTCGGCGCCGGCATCTGGGGCTCGATGATCGACGCCGGCTACGTGCGCTCGTTCTACGTGGCCGGGTTCGCGTACATCGGCATGGTGCTGCTGATGGGCTTGAGCCTGGGCGTGGCGCAGTCCGAGGCGCTGGCCCAGCTGCAGCAGGAGCGCGACCGCCTGGACGCGACACGGCGCGAGCTCGAGCGCAGCGAGTTGCGCATGAGCCTGGTGCTCAAGGGCACCAACGACGCCTGGTGGGACCTGAACCTGCTCACCGGCGAGCAGTACTGCTCGGACCGCGGCTGGGAGATGCTGGGCTACGAGGGGCAGGCGCTGCCCTACGACGAACACCTCCGGGAGCGGCTGGACTTTCCCGAAGACCTCGAATTCGGCCAGCGGATGATCACCGAAGCGATCGACAGCGGCTGCGAGCACTTTGCGTTCGAGATGCGCCGCCGGCACCGCGACGGACATGCGGTCCCGGTGCTGTGCCGCGGCTACATCCTGCGCGACGAACGCGGGCGGGCCATCCGCGTTTCCGGCACCGACACCGACCTCACCGACCGCAAGCAGGCGCTGCTGGCGCTGCACTCGGAGCGCCAGCTCAACGAGCAGATCTTCGCCCATTCGCCCGTCGGCATCTGCATCTTCGACGGCGACGGCGATTGCATCGCCGCCAACGAGGCGATGGCCGGCCATGTCGGCGCCACCATGGCGCAGCTGCTGGCTCAGAACTTCCACGCCATCGCCTCCTGGAAGGACTCGGGCCTGTACGAGCTGGCCATGACGACGCTGCAGACCGGCGAGCCGACCGCGGGCGTGCGCGAACTGCGCACCAGCTTCGGCAAGCACATGTGGGTATCGGTCAACTTCCGCCTTCTGCCGCCCGGCGGGGCCGGCCGCCTGATGCTGATGACCGATGACCTCACCGATTTCAAGCGCACCGAGCAGGCACGCCAGGAGATCCAGGATTCGTACCAGTTGCTGTTCGCCAGCAGCATGGACGGCGTGGCGCAGACGCGGCCCGACGGCACGGTACTCGCCGTCAACCCGGCCCTGTGCGCGATGCTGCAGATCGATGCGCAGGAGCTCGTGCGGCGCGGCCGCCAGGGCCTGTTCGACGAGAACGACCCGCGCCTGCACCAGCTGCTGCGCGACCGCGCCCGGGACGGCCGCGCCCGCGGCGAAGTCACGATGATCCGGGGCAACGGCGAGCGCTTCGAGGCCGAGGTGTCCTCCGCGACCTACCTGGACCGCGAGGGCCGGCCGCTGGCCAGTTCCATCGTGCGCGACATCACGGAACGCCGCAAGGCGCAGGAGGACACGCACCGGCTGGCCTACTTCGATGCGCTCACCGGCCTGCCCAACCGGCGCCTGCTGCTGGACCGCATCGCGCAGTCGCTCGAGTCGGCCCGGCGCAGCGGACACCAGGGCGCCCTGCTCTTCCTGGACCTGGACAACTTCAAGCGCATCAACGACGCGCGCGGCCACGCCGTCGGCGACCGCTTCCTGGCGCAGGTGGCGCAGCGCCTGCGCCAGGCGCTGCGCTCGGCCGACTTCGTGGCGCGACTCGGCGGCGACGAATTCGTGGTGCTGGTCAACGACCTGGGCACGGACCTCGAGTCGTCCGCGCGCGTGGCCATGGCCGTGGCCGAAAAGGTGCGCTCGGTGCTCGAGAGCCCCTACGCGATCGACGGCACCGTGTACAGCGGCACGGGCAGCGTCGGGCTGACGATGTTCCCCAAGGAGTTCGACGCGGTCGACGACCTGCTGCGCGAAGCCGATACCGCGATGTACCGCGCCAAGGCCATGGGCCGCAACCGCATCGCGTACTACGAGGCCGCCATGCAAGCCGAGGTCGAGGAGCGCCTGGGCCTGGAGCAGGACCTCAACGAAGCCATCGAGGCCGGCCAGATCGCGATCCACGTGCAGCCCCAGGTCGACAGGGACGGCGCGCAGACCGGCGGCGAGCTGCTGCTGCGCTGGGATCATCCGCGGCGCGGGCCCATCTCGCCGGCGGTGTTCATACCGATCGCCGAGGAATCGGGCCTCATCCTGCGCCTGGGCGACCTGGTCGTGCGCCGCGCCTGCGAGGCGCTGGCCCAGCTTCCGCCGGCCGATGGGGCGATCACGCTGTCGGTGAACATCAGCCCGCGCCAGTTCCGCCGGGACGACTTCGTCGCGCGCACCCGGGCCATGCTGGCCGAGACCGGCGCGCCGGCCACCCGCCTGATCTTCGAGGTCACCGAGGGCCTGCTGATCGAAAAATGGGAGGACGTGGCGCAGCGCATGTCCGAGCTCGCCGCCCTGGGCATACGCTTCTCGATCGACGATTTCGGCACCGGCTACTCGAGCCTCGCCTATCTGAAGAAGCTGCCGCTGCACGAACTCAAGATCGACCTTTGCTTCGTGCAGAACACGCCCACCGATGCCAACGACCGTGCGATCGTCCGCTCGATCCTGGCCGTGGCCAAGGCCTTCCGCCTGACGGTCGTGGCCGAGGGCGTCGAGACGCGGGAACAGGCCGACTTCCTGATCGGCCTGCAGTGCGACCAGCTGCAGGGTTATCTGTTCGCCCGTCCGCGCCCGCTGGCCGAGTGGCTCGACGAGCGCGCGGCCAGCCTGGCGAGCCTCTGAGTGCGCCCCCGCTCAGGCGACGAGCGCCACGCCGGCCAGCACCAGCGCATCGGCGAGCAGCGCATGGCGCACGCCCATCGCACCCTGGAAGACGCGCCCGATGACCCAGAGCCCTGCGGACATCGCCGCGACGTAGGCGGCCGCCCGGGCAAAGCCCAGGTCCTGCGCGTGCCACAGGTACGCCGCGCAGGCGCCCAGCAGGGCGACGAACTGCAGGCAGCCGAACCAGAGCGCACCGCGGCGGATCGGCGGGTCGAAGCGGCGCACGGCGGCCAGTTCGAACGGACCGTCGGGGTAGCGCTGCGCGACATCGGCCGGCCGCCACCCGGGCGGCATGAACCAGATGCGCAGCTTGTCGCGCCAGCGGCGCGCCCGCCACGCGTCGCGCAGCAAGGCGCCATAGACGGCCAGGTTCGCGTGCAGCGGATCCCAGCTGTCGAGCGGCTTGCGCGTGCCGTAGACGCAGGCCTCCGGCCCCTCCGGCACGTAAGTGCCGAACAGGCGGTCCCAGATCATCAGCACCTGGCCGAAGTTGCGGTCGACATAGGCGCCGTTCACGGCGTGGTGCACGCGGTGGTTCGAGGGCGAGGAGAAGATGCGGTCGAACCAGCCGAGCTTGCCGACCTGCTCGGTATGGATCCAGACCTGGTAGAGCAGGATGGCCAGTTCGGCGACCACGTAGTTCTCGGGGGCTACGCCCGCCGCCGCCAGCGGCAGGTAGAAGACCGAGGCCAGGATGGGATAGGCGCTCTCCTGGCGCAGCGCGGTCGAGAAATTGAAGTCCTGGCTCTGGTGGTGCACGACGTGTGCCGCCCAGAGGATGGCCACGGCGTGCGACGCGCGGTGGGCCCAGTAGGCGAAGAAGTCGACCAGCACCAGCGCCGCCACCCAGCCGTACCAGGCCTCCCAGAACTGCGGATGGTGGAAGACGGGGAGCGCGAGGTAGACGGCCGTGTAGATGCCGACATGGAACACGCCGGTGAACAGCGCGGTGATCTGGCTCAGCACGCCCTGGCTGAGGTTGCTGACCGCATCGTTGATGCGATAGGGGTTGCGGCCGCGCGCGACGCCCCACGCGAACTCGGCCAGGATCATCAGGCCGAACACGGGAAAGGCGTAAACGATCAGTCTTTCCATATCAGTCCTCGAGGTGGCAGCACGCCCCGGATGTTCGATCCGCGCCCGTTTCCTGGCACAGCCTGGAGCCTATTCGACCCAGCGACCATCGGCGAAGGAAGCGCAGCCCCTGCCGCGACGGCAGTCCTCGATTGTATCGAGACTGAGGGCACCGCCGGTGCGACGGCCGACCTCATGCGGGTGCCCGGGATGGACGCGGGCGCGGGACGGGCGCCGGTCTCGCCTTCCCAGCCTGCCGCGCCAAGTGCATAATCGCGGAATGGAACGCGGGCCGTTCGAAGAAAGCATGGCATGACCACAAGGCCACAAAGCGTGGAGACGAGGGGAGCAGCCGCTGGCGATCCGGTAGAAGAAAGTCAAACTCCGCTCGAGGAACCGACCTTACCGCCGGCACCGTCCGGGCGCCCCTTTCTGGCGAGGCTCTGGACCGCGCTGGGCAAGGAAATCCACGACATCAACGTACGGCTGCTCATCGCGAATCTGGTGGTGATATTGCTGCCGAACTCGTACTTTTCGTATTCGCGAACCGCCATCTACCGGCTCGCCGGCCTGCAGATCGGTGCACGCTCGCGGATCCTGGGCCGGATCGAATTCACCGGCAGCGCGCGGGCTCAGGAGCGATTGCGCATCGGTACCGACACGATCATCAACGCGCACTTCTTCGTGGATCTCAATGGCGATGTTCACATCGGCAACTGGGTCAGTATCGGCCACCATGTGACGCTGATCACCTCCGACCACCTGCAAGGGCCGGCCTATTGCCGCGCCGGCCTGCTACGGCCTGCGCCGATTTCGATCAGTGACGGATCCTGGATCAGCGCCGGCTGCACGCTGCTGCCCGGCGCCATCGTAGGCAAATCGACCATCATCGCGGCTTGCTCGCTGGTCGCCGGCAACGTTCCAGCCAACCGCGTGGCCGGTGGGGTACCGGCGCGTGCCCTCAAGAATTTGCCCGAGGTACCGTGAGACGGGATGTGGTGCTCCAAGCGCGGTAGCGGTACCGCGCAGGTCCGTGCACGTGCACTCAGGAACGGTCAGGAACGGTCAGTCGCAACTGCCGTGCTGGACGATGCGAAATGCACCCGCGTCGATCTCGAGCAGGCCTTCGGTCAGATGGACCCAGAGCGTATTGCCCTTGAGGCAACCGTAGGCGATGTTGCCGGTTCGGGCGTTTTCGCGCATTTCGGAGGTCTTCACGGTGCTGTTGAAGCGCGACACCTCGTCGCAGTGGATCTGGCACACATAGCGCTGCTTGGAGCGGTCGTCCTTGAAGAACCGCGCGGTGATGCGGAACGAAGCACCACGATCGTCGATCTGGAACGATAGGTCGTCCAGCGTGCCGTCGTACCAGTACAGGGCGTTGAGCGCACGGGCCGCCTCTTCCGGGCGATAGCTTGCGGTCTGGCCCTTCGCGCGGCGGCCTTCCAGGCTGCTCAGAATGGCGTTCATGGTTTCTACTCCCTAGCGGGCCGCGGCGCTGCCCAGGCCCCGCGCAGCGCCCGCGGACCCGTGTACCGGTTCCGTCTCGCCGCGGCCTGATCGCCCGGTCGGCGCGGAGCCGACAGGCGCAACAGTATCAGTGACGGCCGCCGACACTTCTGCGAAATTCGATGAAGGTAATTGCTTTCGTGCGCGCGCTCGCCCAGCGCAGCACCCAGGCGGCAAGGGAAAGCGTGACCCAGGCCGCTTGATCCAGGCCGCGCGAGTCGGGCCGCGCGGCACCGCCGCGGTCAGGCCGGCTTGGCCGCTTCGGGCGGTACCGTGTCCAGGAAGACGCGGCTGGCCAGGATGTCCTCGCCCTCGATCGTCATCAGGTCCCGGCGCGTGAGCCGGGCGCTGCGGCCGGCGAACAGGCGGTTGGCCTGGCGCAGGCGGGCGCGGTCCAGCGCATTGCGGACCGAGCGCGCGTTCGAGAAATGCTCCTGGCGCATGCGCAGCGCGATGTACTGCCGGAACGCCGTTTCCGCCTGCTCGCTGAAGCGGTAGTTCTGCTCGGCGAGCATGAGCTTGGCGATGACGACCAGCTCGTCGGCCGAGTAGTCGGGGAAGTCGATGTGGTGGGCGATGCGCGAGCGCATGCCCGGATTGCTGGTGAAGAACCGGTCCATGCGGTCCTTGTAGCCGGCCAGGATGACGACCAGGTCGTCGCGGTTGTTCTCCATCACCTGCAGCAGGATCTCGATCGATTCCTGGCCGTAGTCGCGTTCGTTCTCGGGCTTGTAGAGGTAGTAGGCCTCGTCGATGAAGAGCACCCCGCCCATGGCCTTCTTGATGACGTCCTTGGTCTTCGGGGCGGTGTGGCCGATGTACTGCCCGACGAGGTCGTCACGGGTGACCGACACCAGGTGGCCCGTGCGCACGTAGTCGAGCCGGTGCAGGATCTGCGCCATGCGCATCGCCACGGTGGTCTTGCCCGTCCCCGGATTGCCCGAAAAGGACATGTGCAGCGTGGGCGTATGCGCGGTGAGCGCGAACTTGGCCCGCAGGCGGTCGACCAGCAGCAGGGCCGCGATCTCGCGGATGCGGGTCTTGACCGGCTTGAGACCGATCAGCTCGCGGTCGAGCTTCTCCAGGACCTCGTCGACGTTGGACGCGTCCATCTCCGCCTGCAGGTCCACGCTCTCGTCGTCGGGAGGTACGGGATGCTCCAGTGCGCTCATCGATGCCTGCTCCCAGATTTACTCGGTGCCGTGTCATGGTACCCCGCCCTGCTTCGCTCCCTTCGGGAGCTTCGCAGGGCAGGCCCTTCGACGCCCGGCGAGCGATCGAGGAGCCCGCGCCCTGCCAAGCAGGGCCATCATTTGTAGCGGTCGCCCTCGGCCTTGTCCGTGGCGTAGGAGTGCACGGTGTAGCTGATGTTGCGCCCGGGGCCCTCGGTGCGCACGATTCCGAAGCCCGGTTCCTTTTCCGGGCGGTTGACGAGGTACGACATGCGCGGCGTCTCCCAGCCGCGGCCCGAGTCGAACGCCGTCACGCGCACGTAGTGCTTGGGGAAGGTCTTGCGGCAATTGTTCACCTCGAGCAGTACGCCGGCGGGGTCCTTGAGGTCGAACATCGGGTTGCCGTACATCTCCCAGTACGTGTTGCGCGGATGCGGGTCGTCGGTGTACTCGACGCTGACCGACCAGCCCTGCTTGAGCGCGTACTTTATCTGCGCCGTGATCTGCTGGTCGGTGAGCTCCGGCAGGAACGAGAACTGGCCCTGGGTCAGGCGGCTTCCGGTGTTGGTCATCATGATGGATTCTCCGATTCTGGGTTCACATGCTGGCGGTGGGCGTCGGGACGAAGTCGGGGGTGTCGGTCGACTCGTAGTTGAAGCTGATGTCCTTCCAGGTGTCGAGCGCGGCCTTCAGGGGGGCGCACCACTTGGCGGCCGCTTCGAGGATCTGCGGCCCTTCGTTCCAGATGTCGCGACCCTCGTTGCGCGCCTGGATCATGACTTCCAGCGCGACGCGGTTGGCGGTGGCGCCGGCCTGGATGCCCATCGGGTGGCCGATGGTGCCGCCGCCGAACTGCAGGACCACGTCTTCGCCGAGGTAGTCGATCAGCTGGTGCATCTGGCCGGCGTGGATGCCGCCCGAGGCCACCGGCATGACCTTGTTGAGGCTCGCCCA
>Ga0116229_10015834_pt1 | contig 10208 bp, 7 predicted proteins | sample S1TSphgellanicum_3_FD_87313 | JGI IMG/M metagenome (GOLD analysis project Ga0116229, IMG submission 87313) | Host-associated microbial communities from peat moss isolated from Minnesota, USA - S1T2_Fc - Sphagnum magellanicum MG | ecosystem: Host-associated > Plants > Peat moss > Unclassified...
CAGTATTTCGGAACAACCCCGCAATACCAGGGCTCCGGCTTCATCTCCCCGCCACGCACATTCGGATTACGGGCGACATACCGTCTTGATTAGGCAGCGAGTCCTGCGACCACAGGTTCAGCTATGGGCAGGAGATGCAAAGCCACGGCAACGCGTACAATGCAATCTTTCAAGTCCTGCGGCAAGCAGACTGCGACAACAAAGCGGTCCGACCGCAGCTAACGATGCCATCCGGCTAGTTAAAAAACCATTGCTCGAGACGGCCCTGGGTATCGCCAATGGTCGTGTCCCCGGTCGTGGTGTAGGAGCTGTGGGTAAGTAGCCCGCCGGAGCGACCTTCTAAGAGTCTGGCGCAGGCGGGCTACTTATCCACAGCGGTGGTCATCGCGGGTCTTCGGTAAGGTTGGAGTTGCAACCCGCCAACCCTCCTTGGAGACACCGACGATAACCGACCCCACCATGGCCCTTCGTGCCCTGCTGGAAAAGAGTTCGGATGCCGATCTGCTGCGTGAGATGGTCGGCTTCACCGCCCAACGCCTGAAGAAGCTGGAGGCTGAAAGCCTGACCGGCGCGCCCTACGGCAAGCGCAGCGAAAACAGGGTCAACCAGCGCAACGGTTTCCGCTTGAAGACACTGTGCACCCGTCACTAGGTCTTGCGGACGGCTTTTCAGCTTGCGCACTCCTGTGCTTCTGCCACAATCACAGCGCTCCCAAGGCAACTTGGACGTGCAATTTGCGCTAGGTGCTCGTCAATATGTTACCTGCCCGCTCATGAATGGCTTCCAGCGAGCTAGCCCTCTCCGCGGCGCGCAGCGATGGCTACTTCCAAGCAGATGCGCTGCCTGCAATACGACAGTTCGTCCAAACTTAGCCTAGGCGGCGGTCAGGTCCGACAACCCCGCATCCGCCGAAACATCGAGCGCTATGGCCATCCAGTCGAGCTCGGCACGTCCCTTGGCAAGGGCCGCAAGGTAGCGGTCGTTCAGCAGGCTGGCGAAGGGCAGTGGCGTTTCCTGTTCGCGTCCATTCGCAAGCACCAGGCCGATATCCTTCGCACCAAGCGCCAGCTTGAAGCCCGCGGGCGAGAATTGGCGGCTGAGTATCAGGCGGCCGTAATTTTGGTAGATGGGGCAAGCAAATATGGTCTGTGCCAACAAGCCGTGGAACGCTTCGGCGCTGCCGCCATTCTTGGCGACAAGGGCGAAAGCTTCCGCCATGGCTTCAATGGCCGCGGCGATCAGGAAATTGCCTGATATCTTGGCGACATGCGCCGCCTCCGGCGCCATGCCAAGGTCGAACACACCTTGGCTCAGGCAGGCCAGCACCGGCTCAATCCTGGCTTTTGCATCGGCATCGCCGGAGAGCGCTATCCAGAGACGGCCGGCGGCTGCGGCCTCCGGCCGTCCAAAAACCGGCGCCCCGATATAGGCACTCCCGGACGCTGAATGCAGCGCTGTCAGCCTTCGCGCAAGGGACGGGCTAATGGTGCTCATTGAGATATGCACGCCTCCGGAGCCAAGCTTCTCCAAAAATCCGTCACGCCCCGTGCAAACCGCTTCGAGCGCCGTATCATTGGCCACCATGGTTATCGCCAGGCCGCCGGGCGTTACCGCTTCCGCCGGCGTTGCGAACACCTTCGCACCTCGCTGTTCCAGTTCGTCCGCCGCGGACCGGCTGCGATTGTAGACGGCGACATCGAAGCCCGCATCGATCAGGCGGCCGGCGATACCCCGCCCCATCATGCCAAGCCCGATCATGGCCACCGATGTTCCGGTCATGCGTTGCCTCATTCGTTGCCGCCCACACATGCGCGGGGTTCCTTGCAGTGCAATACCCCGGCATTGCTTCCGGCGCCACGCCCCCACGGAAATGAGTTCAACGAACTGTCGAAACGTGGCAGGGTAATTTGATCGAAACTGTATCTAGTCGGCCCTCCCCGACACCGTAGCCTGAAATATGCCGGGTGGGGCGGCTTAGGCGCGCCGCGCCTTCCGAGGTGGACTGGAAAGCGGTTTTTGGATCTTATGACATGACAGGCATTCATCTGGTACGGCTGGTTGCGATTGCTGCGATGGCGGTGTGCAACTGGACGCCGGCTGCCCTGGCGCAGAGCACCGCCGGGAATGCGCCGCAGAGCGCCTCTGGCACGACACCGCAGGCCGCCACCGCCAAGAAAAATGGCGTGGAAGAGGTTGTGGTGACAGGAACCAAGCGGGCGCTGGCCATTACAAAAGTGCCCATGAGTATTGTCGCCTTCAGCAAGGCGCAAATGGATGTGCAAAGTGTGCGGACCGCCGCCGACATCGCGGCATTGACGCCGGGCTTCGACATCCAAACGCAGTCGAACCCGACCGGCGGCGGTCCAAGCAGCGGCGGCGCCACGGAGGTGTCGATCCGCGGTATCGCTTCGCTTAACGGCGATGCCACAACCGGCATCTATATCGACGACACGGCCATTCAGGTGCGCAATACCCTGAACGGCACCTCCGGATCGACCTTCCCGCGTGTGTTCGACCTGCAAAGTGTCGAAATCGATCGCGGACCGCAGGGCACCCTGTTCGGCGCGGCGGCGGAAGGCGGCGCGGTGCGCTTCATCACGCCCGAGCCGAGCCTGACCGACTACACCGGCTACGCCCGCAGCGAAATTGCCGGCACACTCGGTGGCGGCCTGAGCGACGAGGCGGGCCTGGCGGTCGGCGGCCCGATCGTGCCCGACAAGCTCGGCTTTCGCATCAGCGCCTGGTTCCGCGATGACGGCGGCTATGTCGATCGCCAGAATTGGGAGACCGGGCAGACAACCCCCAACTCCAATTGGCAGAATACACAGGCCTACAAAGCGGCGCTGACGCTGGCTCCGACGGACTGGCTGAAGATTACCCCATCCTTCTACTACCAGTACCAGCACAGCAACGACACGTCGGTGTTCTGGACGTCGCTTTCGGATTTCGACAGCGGCAAATTCGTCAACGGCAACGCGGTGCAATTGCCCTATACCGACAAATACTCGCTGCCCACATTGAAAGCGCAGGCAATCTTCGATGATCTCACGATCACCGGGATTTCCTCGTATTTCGTGCGCACCAACACCGCGGTCGCCGACGAGACCAATTCCGAATACGCCTCCGACGGTTTTGCCTCCACGCCTTCCTTCAATGTGTATTTTCCCACCGTGCCGAACGGCTATGTCACGGCACCGCTCAACAACACCACCACGCAAACCGAATGGACCGAAGAACTTCGCCTGCAGAACACCAACAAGGACGACCGGTTTAACTGGCTGTTCGGCGCATTCTATTCGGACTACACGCAGCACGACGTGGAATACGAAAGCGACAGAAATCTTGCCCAGGTGCTCGGTGAACTGGGCACGTCGCCGGTCGGGTATTTCGGCTTTAACCCCCTTCCCGGCAACATCTCCTACTTCGCCAGCGAAAAAACCGCGGAATACCAACTCGCGGCCTATGCCAACCTCTCCTACCGGGTGTTCGACGGCGTCACCGCCTCCGCCGGCGTGCGCGTGGCGCGCGACCGGCTGGCCTATTTCCTGTTCGGCGATGGGCCGGGGAATGGCGGGCCGGCCACCACCACCGGCGACCAGAAGGGCACGCCGGTGACGCCGCGGTTCAGCCTGACCTGGCAGGTTACGCCGAATGACATGCTCTACACCACCGTGGCACAGGGTTATCGCATCGGCGGCGTAGATGCGCCGCTGCCTGTCCCGCTCTGCTCCCAGGATCTGGCGAATATAGGGCTGACCCAGGGCCCCAAGACGTATGGGTCGGACTCGCTGTGGAGCTACGAAATCGGCGAGAAAAGCAGGCTTTTCGGTGGCCTGGTGCAGATCGAGGCGAGTGCATTTCACATCGATTGGAGCCAGATCCAGCAGAAAGTCGTGCTGCCGATCTGCACGTTTGCCTTTACCGAGAATTCGGGATCGGCCAGCGTCAATGGTTTCGACTTCAAGGCGACGGCCCGCGTCACGCCGCAACTCCTGCTGGGTCTTTCGGTCGGCTATACCGATGCCACGTACGATAATACTTTGAACGTAGGCAAATCCATCGCCATCGCGGCCGGCGATACGCTGGGCCAGACGCCGTGGGATGTGATCCTGTCCGCGGAATACGATTTCATCGTCGCTGACGGCAAGAACGGCTATTTCAGAGTAGAAGATATCTACCATAGCGAGAATTCCGGCCCCTACACCTTTCAGCACCAGGATGCCTATGATTACGACCCGACACTGGAACCAAATCCGGCGACCAACCAGTTGAACATCCGCACCGGGACCCGGTTTGGCGGCTTCGATATTTCACTCTTCGGCACGAATCTGCTGAATGCGCATCCGCGGCTCGATCTGGCCCATGCCACGATCACCTCGCCGGTCTATGTGGCGACGACGCTTCGGCCGCTGACGGCGGGCCTGACGGCGACGTATCACTTCTGAAAATGTGTCAAGGAAGCACTTCTTTTTTGAAAAAAAGAAGCAAAAAACTTTTGTTTCTTATAGCGTATCTTTCGGCAAAACGTATCCTAAGAGACAAAAGTTTTTTGGTTCTTTTTTTCAAAAAAGAACATTCTTGCTTGCCGTCTTTATTTTCCGCGAAACCTGGCCGCCGGGTGGCTCTCCGCAATGCGCGGATACCCAAAAATATTGCCGCGCAACGTGCTGGCCTCGTACTCCCTCCGGTACCGCCCGCGGCGCTGCAATTCGGGCATGATGTAGTTGGTGAAATCCACCACCGTGCCGGGCGTGGTCAGTTGGCGCAGCAGGAACCCGTCCACGTCCATCGCATCGGCCCATTCCTCCACGCGGTCGGCCACATCGGCGCCGGTGCCGCAGGCGAACAGGCCGAGATGGTCTGAAATTCTGCCGGCAGCTTCGATGATGTCGCCCACCGTCGTGCCGGGGAGATAGGGATAATTGGCCAGATGCGCAGTGCCGGGCCCGCCGCGGCGCACGATGTCGGCGATCAGTTCATCCGTGCCGTATCGCTTCAGGTCGGTACCTGAGCCGAACATGTGAGCCACATAGCCGTCAGGGCGGGTCATGGCCTGATAGTCATCCTGCAACGCCTTTGCCGCCTCCCGCGTATGGGCGGCGATCAGGGTGCAGCCGACCAGCACGCGGATATCATCCGGGTCGCGCCCATGGGCCAGCGCTTCCGCGCGCACATCCCGTACGTTCTGCCGGATCGCATCCACCGAACGGCCGCCGACGAACACCACCTCGGCGTGGGTGCCGGCAAATTGCTTGCCTCGGCCGGAGGCACCGGCCTGGAACAGCACCGGGGTGCGCTGCGGCGAGGGTTCGCAGAGATGCGGCCCGGCCACGGAAAAATATTTGCCCACGTGATCGATGCGGCGCACGCGGCCCGGATCGACATAGATGTTGTTGCCGGCGTCACGAACCACAGCGTCCTCGCGCCAGCTGGCTTCCCACAGCTTGTAGCAAACCTCCATGAATTCATCCGCGCGGTCATAGCGCTCGTCATGGTTCAGCAGGCCGGGGGGCACGCCAAAATTCTCTGCCGCATTGGGCAGATAGGAGGTGACGATATTGAAGCCGATCCGGCCGCGGCTGAGGTGATCGAGCGAACTCATGCGGCGGGCCAGGCCGAAAGGCATTTCATAGGAGGTGGAGATGGTGATCGCGAAGCCGATATGGCTGGTGGCCGCCGCCATGGCGGCCACCGGGATCATCGGATCGTTGATCGGCACATGCATGCCTTCGCGCAGCGCGATGTCGCGGCTGCCGCCATAGCCTTCGGCAATGCCGAGAATGTCGGCGGTGAACAGCGCATCGAACCGGGCACGCTCGCAGATGCGAGCGAATTCGGGCCAGAACCCGGGCGTGTTGTAGCGCCATTTGGTATTGGCGGGATGCTGCCAGAGGCCGTAATTATTGTGACTGACCGTGCTCATGTCGAGCAGGTTGAAGGAGAGTTGCCGGCGCCTGCCGGCCTGTGCAGGCCCGGCCGTCATGCCCGGATTTCCCCGGCGGGAGCAGAGGCTTTCCTTCGGTAGAGGCTGCCGGGATGTGTATCCGCGAGGCGCGGCCGGCCGAAAATCTGTTCGCGCAACGTGCCGCCGCGATAGGCCCCCCGATGCAGGCCGCGGCGCGCCAGTTCGGGGATCAGGAAATCGCCGATGTCGCGGATGGTGGCGTCGGTTTCCAACTGGCGGCACAGAAACCCGTCGAGATCATAGGTCTCCACCCATTCCTCCACCTGGTCCGCCACCCGCTCCGTGCAGCCGACGCAGAGAAACGGATTGCGCTCCAGCAACACGGCCCGGTCCATGATCTCGCCCACCGTGGTGCCCTTCGGATAATTATAGCGGCTCATATGCGTGGCACCCGGACCGCCCAGGGCGATGATCTCCTCCTGCGTGGTGCTGCGGCTGAAACGGGTGAGATCGAAGCCGGAACCGGATTGGTGGGCCAGATAGCCATCCGGGCTCGACAGGGCCTGGTAGGAAGCCAGCCTCGCCTGTGCCTCAGCATCGGTGCGGGCGACGATGATGCCGACATCGCTGATGACACGGACATCGTCTTGCGACCGGCCGGCGGCGTGCACCGCCGCACGCGCGTCGGCCACGTTGGTCTTGATCGCCTCCCAGGTGCGTCCGCCGACGAAGATCACTTCGGCATGCTGGCCGGCAAAACTCTTGCCGCGGCCGGAACTGCCGGCCTGAAAGATCACCGGCGTGCGCTGCGGCGAGGGTTCGCAAAGATGCGGGCCGGCACAGGAGAAATAGCGTCCCTTGTGGTCGATCCGGTGCACCTTGGCCGGATCGGTGTAAATGTGGTTCACGCGGTCGCGCAAAACCGCGTCCTCCTCCCAGCTTGCCTCCCATAATTTGTAGCAGACCTCCATGAATTCGTCCGCGAGATCGTAACGTTCGTCGTGTTGATACTGGCCCGGGGCCACGGAAAAATTCTCGTCGGCGTTCGGCAGGTAGGTGGTGACGATGTTCCAGGCGACTCGGCCGCCGGTCAGATGGTCGAGGGTAGAAAACCGGCGTGCATGCGCGAAGGGCGGCTCGTAGGTGGTGGAGACGGTGGCGCCCAGCCCGATATGGCGCGTGGCCGCTGCCATGGCCGACAGCACCATCACCGGATCGATATTCGGTACGTGCATGGCCTCGCGCAGTGCCACGTCGTTGCTGCCGCCATAGCCGGCGGCGACGCCGATGAGGTCGGCAAAAAACACGCTGTCGAACAATGCCCTTTCCGCCGCCCTGGCGTGGTCGATCCAGTACGACAGATCGGTGTATTGCGTCTTGCGGTTGGAGGGCAGGCGCCACAGCCCGTAATTGTTGTGGCTGACGGCCGACATGTCGAGCACATTAAAACTCAGCTGTTTGCGGCGTTTGCCCGCGTGCGTGCCCGTCATTGTTCGCTCCGTGATTGGCCCGTGCCGGCCGCACGGGAGCGCTGCAGAAATTCGGTTGCCAGTATGGCCGCCACGCAGAGCGTGACGAGCAGGGTAGAGACCGCGGCCAGAGTGGGGTCCATCTCGTCGCGCACGTTCGACCACATGCGCACCGGCAGGGTTGCGCCATCCGTCCCGGTGAGGAACAGCGCCACGGGCAACTCGTCGAAAGAGAGCAGAAAGGCGAACAGCATGCCGGTGAGAATGCCGGGCTGGATCAACGGCCGCGTCACCCACCAGAAGCTGCGCAGGCGGTTGGCGCCGAGCCCGGCGGCAGCCAGTTCCAGGTTTTGATCGAAGGTTTCGAGCGCCGCATTCGTGCTGATGACCACGATCGGCACCACCAGGCAGACATGGGCCAGCAGGATCGACCAGAACGAGCCGATCATGCCCAGACGGGCGAAGAAGACATACATGCCGATGGCAGCGACGACGCCCGGCAGCAGAAGCGGGGTGTTGACCAGAAGCAAAGCCACCCGGCGCAAGCGGAAACGTCCGCGCATCAACCCGAAGCTGCCGAGCACGCCCACAGGGGTCGCGACCGCAACGGTTGCCAGCGCCAGCCGCAAGCTGTTGACGGTAGCGAGCATCCAGCGTGCAGAGTGGAAATAACTGCCGTACCAATGCAGCGACAGGCCGGCCGGCGGAAAGCTGAGATAGTCGCCGGCGCTGAACGACATGATCGCGACAACGACGATCGGGGCGTTCAACATGATGATGGCCGTCCAGGCCCAGATGCGAATGGCGCGGCGCATCAGGATTTTAAGAAAGACTCTTCTTTTCTGAAGAAAAGAAGCAAAAGACTTTTATTTTCTGGCAGCTCCCCATGAGGAGGCCATGGCCAGGATCTCGCCCCGAGCGCAGGAATAAAAGTCTTTTGGTTCTTTTCTTCAGAAAAGAACATCCTTGCTACAAAGTCTTGCTCCGACGACGTAAACATCCTGCCTAACCCCCGAACTTTCCGGCCAATCGCAGCATCGCCAGCACGCCGGCCAATGTGCAGGCGAGCAGCAAGGTGCTCAGCGCCGCGCCAAAACCCCAGTCAAGCTGCCCCTCGAACTGCGCCATGATCAGCATGGCAATGGTCACGTCGCGCCGGCCGCCCAGCAGCGTGGGCGTGATGAAGAAACCGAAGCAGAACACGAAAACGATCAGCGCACCCGCGAACAAGCCAGGCAGGCTCAGCGGCAGATAAATGCGCCGAAACACCTGCCAGGGCGGCGCGCCCAATCCGCCGGCTGCCTGCAAAAGGGAACCATCGATGGTGCGCAGCGCGGCATAAACGGGGAGCACAAAAAACGGCAGCAGAATCTGCACCATTGCCAACTGCACCGTCGCCGTATGGAACAGGAATTGCGCGGGCCGATCGATGATGCCGGCCCACAACAAGGCGCCGTTGAGCACGCCGGTGCGCCCGAGTATGACCATCAGCGCGTAGGTCCGCACTACCGTGCTCGCCCAGAAAGGCACGAACAGAAGTCCCAGCGCGATCCGGGCCACCGCCGGGCGCGCGATCGTGAGATAGTAGGCCACCGGAAAACCGATAAAAGCGGTCCCCGCCGTCACCACGCAGGCCAGCCGGAACGTGCGCGCCAGCACCTCGAGATAGACCGGATGGTCGATCAGGCGGCGGTATTGCTGCAGCCCCGCGACAGGGTCGGTAAAACTATCGGCCAGCAAGGCCCCGACCGGGCAGACATAGATTACCGCCAACAGAACGAGCAGCGGCAGCGCCAGCAGGCCGGCGCCTGCACGCAGGGTGTGGAACGCGGCTGGGCGGGCGGTGCCGCCTGCGAGCGCCGCATCCATCATGGCGCCGCGAACACCAGACAATCCTCCGGTGCCATGTGCAGGACGACTGGATCCCCGATGCCAAAAGCGGCGGCGGATGCCCGCAGATAGACCCTCGCGGTCAGCCTGGCACTGTCGAGATCGATTTCGTATTCGATGGCGCCGCCCAGGAAATTCACCAGGTCGATGCGGCCGTGCAACTCGTTGGCAGCTTGCCCGATGCTGCCGGAAGCCGGATAAACATGAAGTTTTTCCGGCCGGATCAGAATCGAAACGGCCTGGCCGGCCGGCATCGCCGCCGCCGGCCTGCCCCGCAGCTGCCTGCCGTCCGGCAATGTGACGAGAACCTGACCGTGTGCCGCCTCCGCGACGGTTCCGCCGAGAAAGTTGGATTCGCCCAGAAAACTGGCGACAAAGAGCGATTCAGGCGCATCGTAGAGCACCGCTGGCGCGCCGCATTGGACGATACGCCCGTTTTGCACGATGGCGATCTCGTCCGACAGAAACATCGCCTCTTCCTGATCATGCGTGACATAGACGATCGTGAGATCAAGCTGGCGCTGCAATCGCTTGATCTCCGATTGCACCGATTTGCGCAATTGCCGGTCCAATGCCCCGAGCGGCTCGTCCATGAGCAGCAATTGCGGCCGGAACACGATGGCCCGCGCGAGTGCGACACGCTGCTGCTGACCACCGGAGAGCTGACGCGGCAAACGCGCCGCGACACCTTCAAGATGTACCAGCGCCAGCGCCTGCTCCACCGCTGTCTCGATGTCGCGGCGCGAGCGCCCACGCATGCGCAACGGAAACGCGACATTGTCGAACACCGTCATGTGCGGAAACAGTGCATAGTTCTGAAACACCATGCCGATGTTGCGTATATGCGGCGGGATGCAGGAAATGTCGCGGCCTGCCAGGGTGATACTGCCGGAATCCGGCCGGTCGAAACCGGCGATCATTTTGAGCGTGGTGGTTTTTCCCGA
>Ga0116229_10015835_pt1 | contig 10208 bp, 3 predicted proteins | sample S1TSphgellanicum_3_FD_87313 | JGI IMG/M metagenome (GOLD analysis project Ga0116229, IMG submission 87313) | Host-associated microbial communities from peat moss isolated from Minnesota, USA - S1T2_Fc - Sphagnum magellanicum MG | ecosystem: Host-associated > Plants > Peat moss > Unclassified...
TGAAACACACTTTTGAATACATTTTGTTGTTTACATGTTTATGTTATTTATTTCCATTCATTTGTGTGTTTTGTTTCAAGATCTATGATCTTCAACAATCAATTTTCCATTGTTTTCTTTTAGCTTGATGCACATGAATCAATCTAGTTCATTGAGTCTTAGTGTCTTTTTCAATATCATCCTTAATGAATTTCTTACATACACATGGTCAAGATCAATTAGTGCACCTTCATAATTTTTGTCACAAGAGGTGTCAAACCACTAACTTTTTTAGAAACCAAGGTGTGGTTTCAAGAATTTACAATCCTTAATAAGTCCTAGTACAAGACCTTATAATTTTCCAAAATATAGGATATTTTGGAGGGAAATTAATTAAATCCTTTTGAATTGGGAATACGAGTCCTTAATTTTGTAAGAACATTTACCACCTAATAGTTCTTAAAAAATTGGATCCATGATTTAGGATCCTCAATTCTTCATTAAGACATGCAATCTTGTGTTAGGAATTGGATTATTGGGTTACAACTCCACTTTTGTTTTATGAAATCCAATCTTGCATATTGAACTTAATTAAGTCTTATATATATTTTTTCGATCCCACTTCAAAAGCGTGGATCCTATATTAAGAATATTATGTCTTATATTGAGGAAAATGCATTCCATTTTTTATCATTTTATTAGTAGGGAAAGTAAAAAACATCATTGGAAATACAATAGAAAGCTTTGGCATTAAAGATGTTTCACCATTTGTCCCCAAGATTTTACAAGATTTGACTTACATCTTGCCAAAACAAAGCACAACAATTCATGACATAAAAGAGGATGGTAGGGTAATGTTTCATGAACTTTTACCACATTCATCAATAGGTGAAACATTCAATCCAATTGGCATAAACACAAGAAATCATGACAAGCTATCCAATGTCGCATGTGTGTACACTTCAACAAACTAGTGATAATTCTTGAACATTTGGACATGGAGCAATGAACATTCCCATTTCAACTATTGAATCATGGGATCATTTACCAAAACCTAGTTTATTGGCCCAAATGCCCCAACAATGCATATATTGGCTATATTTTTTTGGTGTATGATGCGTATGTGGAGTTTCTATAATAAAAGGTTTCGCCCTAAAAAGTGAAGGTGCCAATATATACTATGTAGGTGATGGTCATTATTCCTTCTAAGGAATTTTTGTTTGTAATAAAAATAACTATCATCCCTAAGAAGATTTAACAAAATTTGGCTAGAAACCAAATATGAAGTACAAATCTTCAATCATTTTTTATATTTTTGACTACAAACAAATATTAGAATGGTGATTTTTATTAAGTTTTTTCTTCACTTATAGTCCTTAAAAACCTCCAATATTTACCTGTGAAAGAAAGTAATTTATTTGATTTGTTTGTCACATGGAAATCTCCCAAACCATCGTGCGTCTTGTCATGTTTTTGGTGTGTCGTTGGCAAGTTTTCAATGAATAAAGATGTATCAAGTTGGTTTCATAACATTTCAACTTATAATGAAGAAGTTATTGAAACAATTTTTTCATTGAAATTTCATTTAAGTAAAAAAATTATAATGGAATTTAGGCACATTTTTGTTATTGTTAAAAAACTTTCAATTCATAGGATTTAATGAAGGTGTTTGGATTTGCATAAATTCAATGGCATTTGTGAAAAATATTGAATTTTGAGTAGTTTTTTTGTTCAAAATTCAATTAAATTACAAAAAAAAAAAAAATTGGAAGGAAGAAATGGGTAACCAATTCACATTTAGGCCAAATTTGGGCTACACCAATACATTTGAATTATAATCTTTCATCAACAGTCATAGTGGAAAAGTAATGGTTAAACTTCTCACAAAATCTAGGTATGAAAAATAAGACTACCTTAGGAAGGGGAATGGAAGTTTAGGACTTAAGAATTACATATTTCCATGTTATTAAATCTTTGCCTTCATTTTACATGCAGAGGGTGTCAATTGTAGTGTGCATAAACAACCTCTATTTTGAAGTGTGTTATTATTATAGGTGAAGGTTCGTTTAAGCTAACATTCTTTTAGGTGTTCCTCCTTATTAACAAATATGAGAGCTAGTCAAGTGCAAACATAATTCTTTATTAAAAGGAAACTAAAACATGATGCTCACAACATGGAACATAACATCAAAAACTCCTCAAGGCTCTTGTCACTTGAAATAAGCAAACTTGTGCAATGAAAAAAAAAGAGCCAAACGAACAACACCAAAGTATTTAATTAAAAGACCAAACCACAAATAACCAAATTAATATAAGTAAAGAAAATAATTCAACCTTATGAAAATAACCTAGTTACTTTCTTATTCTAGTAACTAATGAAACCTAATTAATTGAGTTTGAATTTTCAACACTTCCCTTCAAGTTAAAATCCACTTCTGGTACACCAAACATTTTTCTAAACTTCCTTAACTTGTATGTACCTAAGGCCTTTGTGAAAATCTCAACAACTTGATCTTTAGTACTGACATGAATAAGGTTAATTTCTCTTCTTAGAACTTTTTCTCTAATAAAATGGTAATGCACCTTAATGTGCTTTGTCCTAACATGATAGATCGGGTTGTTAGTAAGTAGTATGCTACTGATGTTATCACAATAAATGACAACATGAGCATCCATTAATTGTCCCAAATATGAAAGTAGTTTTTATAACCAAACTACTTCACATGTAACAATTGATGCGCTTCTATATTTTGCCTCTATGCTTCATAGTGCAACTGTTGGTTGTTTCTTAATCCTCTAAGTAATAACACCATTTCCAAAAGAGAACATGAAACCACTGGTTGATCTTCTATCTGAAACATTGCCAGCTTAATTAGCATCCATGTGTCCATATACTTTAACTCGCTTTTGGCAACATAATCTTGGACCCTCCTGTGGCAAAAAAAAACATTGAACTTAAACCTATGACTTGAACAAACATTTCCAAAATACACGGGTAGTAAGGCTACCTTAGCTAAGCAAATTACATCCTAGGTTTTAATGGGAAAGTTGCAAGGTGTGCGTTCATATTGAAGGCAAATATGAACTCATTATTCCCAAATTAGATTATCTATGGAAACATGCAAGTCATTGTAAGGCTTTGGAAGCCATGTTAAAGGTGAAAAAAAAAAACATTATTTCAATGAAAAATAATATTTTGCCCCAACTTGGTCTCAAAACAATGTTGCAACACGTCATTCATGGTGTAATTTAGATTAACAAGAAGAAAAAACTTGTCCAATTTACTTTGATTTTTTCATTTGTTTAGTCATGGCTTTCATGCGATAGAATATATAACAACATAAAAGTTGTTTATGCAATTGAATGTTCTTAATAATCCCATGAAATATGTTGTGGTAGGTTAGTTGGGGTAGGTTGTGGGATGGTAGATTGATAATTAATCAAATGGATATTAGTTCATGTCTATGTGATGTAGGCATGGAGAAGAATGCATGTCCTTTTCACTCTTCAACATGTTGTTGAAGGTGGTAATGTAGACAACTTGACCCTTTTCATTACCCAATTCTATATGTAGCAAAGAAGGCTAACTAAAGAGGAGCTAGGTGAAAGGCTCATTTGTTTTGGTGCAAACGGAGTCTCCTTTTCAAGGTGACCACACTAGAATGACATCACAATTAAAGGATAAACATGTTCCCTCCACAATGGAGTAGCATTTTATGGCCCACGAAACGAAGCTTGTTGTGCAAGCTTGCCAATGAAGTTTGTGAAGTTTGTTTAGCTTGCCAATGATGACCAAATTGGAAGATTTGCTCCATTCATTATAATCCTAATTCTCAAGCTCCCTTAAGTAGCATTTGGAATCCAATGAAATTGTTAGAATTGTAGAAACAACAAGACTTAAGATTTTGCAAAATGTCAAGACTTAATGAATTTTAACATTGGAGCTTTTGAACCAAATCATGGTAGAATTCAAGATTTTGATTGTGAAAATGTCATAGGACAACCCTTCAATTGCTTAAAAAAGGTTGAATTTTGACCTTTTTTTGTGACATTCACACATTATTAGCCTTGTCTTCTTCGGGTAGCCACTTTTATGGCCAACATATGCATTTTTCTCTATTGTTGGTGGGGCATGTTGTCCATGTTTCCTTCCATTCATCCTTTGTGCCAAAAACAATCCCATGAAAAAAAATAATGGTCAAGTTTGGATTATCGGAATTGCAAGTGGGATTTAAATCATGTACTAGATATTTCTGCAAAGAAAATGAAAAAAGGTCAACACAATTCTTCAAACATCTCTTGAAAATTATTTGACTATACAATAAATTAGAGAAATGCAATATACAAATTATAGTAGTTGGATAAAGACAATATTTAATTGAAAAGATTAAGTTTAACAAAAAGACAGTAGTAGATGAATTGGAAAATACCAAATCTATCTTGCATGACTAACAAATGAAGATCGTTCACATGTGTCATCAACTTCAAAGTTTCAAAACATAGTTCAATAAGTAAATATTGTTCATAGTAGGTGGAACTAATGCCAATCAATAAAGGTTAATGCTTAGAATTGGATTCTTTCAAGTTCGGGTTGATTAACCAAGTCATGTAGTTTGGTTCATTTGTATTTCATGACATTTTCCCCAACATTTGGGTCATTAAGGCCTCCAACTCCTAAGGAATTGGGACACAAACCCAATAAGAATGTCCAAGAACATTTTAATAATTTGCTTTAGGTTGTTGGATTAAGGCTACACATTGAACTTAACTCATAATCTATAATGAAAGTTCCAATCCTTACAAGTTCAATATTTTCTTGTCATTGCCAATTGACAAATTTCCCTTTCACCAATTTTACTTGTTATAGCAAGTGAGTCCCTGGCCTAATGTAAGAGGCTATAATGATGACTACATTTCCTATTGTTTTAAACATCATTTCATTTTGTTTTTATCTAAACAAACAAAAGATGGGAACTAGAGAAGGCGATGTCAATTTATTTTCACCTTGATTTGTAGCGGAAAGGTCTCACAACTATTTTAAAGAGTTTTGTCAATAAGATAGTTTAATTTGAGCTTGACATTCACCTCCACTCTAAGGTGTGATATAGGCTTAGGATTGACAAGCTAGCACTAATTTAGGCCCACTTCACACGAGGGCCCAAGAACTGGCCAAACTCTGGAGAATTCCAATTTGCTAAATTGCCCATTGGTTTTAAACTTGGGCACAATCCCAAAAACCGAAGACGATGTAATTGCCATGACAACATTATTTTGATGTTCATGAAAAATAAATGCTCGTATGATGAGGAAGAAATTTCTTTGTCTTGGCCCAAGAGTTGTATCATTAAATTATGCATATTTTCATTGTTGATGCATTTTATTTTTCATACAATTAGGGGTCTACTTCTTGGACCATATCCTTAGCTTGCAAGTCCTTGGGTCAAGAAAAGACTTTTAATTACAACCTCAAGTTGGCCCAAGAAATCAGCATGGGTTAAGTTGGGCTGTAGATTTTTGGGCTTGGGCCTTAGATAGTTTTACCTTCATGGGTTTTGCTGATTATGTACATATAATTTTTTTGGTAAAGTCTCTTGTCACATGTACTCCCGCCACCTATAGTGCACCTGGGGTTGGTCATAAGCATCTAAATACAATCATTGATACTAGTCATGGGTTAGTGAAGTGGGGTTTAGGGTTTAATTGAAAATCCGTTCAACATCAAAATTTAGGACCCAGCCTACAATTATCAATACCCAAAACTGTAGGCTAGGTCCTAGCCTATTCCTAGCCAATGTGTCTAATCTACCCTTAAGGGCTGAACCAAAAAATGGTTTACAATAATACATAGTGTCACATAGACACATTAGATCCAACTTTTGAAAGAAGGGAATTTATTAAATGTCAGTATGAAATGAGGAAATTCAGCATTAAATGCACAAGGTTCGAGAGTAATTATCGTAGGTAGGAGTAGTGAAAATATGTGTAGCAGCACTTGAGGTGCTCATGAAAAAGGAAAGACATGATGAAACTCAATTTACCACCAAAATTGGTGGAAAAACTAATTTGGGTCCTAGTTATTTCGCTGTGTAAAATTTTCATTCCCAATTACATGTTTGGGTGTGTTTTCCTCAAGAAGTAAAAGTGCAGACCTCGATTGTAGTGGAACTCAATTGTGTCTCCCAATAGTTTTTGCAAAACTCTCATGGACTTCAAAGGACCTTCTCCATTGGATCATCATGTCACCATCTAAGGATGTGAAACCTTTATTATTTATTCCTGTGTTTTCCTTTGGAGCCACAGTGTGATATTTCTGGAGATTCTCCCTCTTGTAAACCATGTGTGTTGTATACCCAATGCTCGGAAACACATAAATCTTTGGCATGGGTTTAAACCCCATGAACTGGGTGACTGGCAACTCGAGAGATTGACTCAGATTTGCTTGCAGGTACCTTAAAAATATGCTTTGCATCCTTGATAGTAATCTCAGCAATCCTCAGTCATTTTTCTAAGTTGAAGATTGATTATTCCACCAAATGATTATTTCATCATTCATGACTCATGTAAGACATTCCAAGATTTTATTGGGTATTTTTGGATGTAGCCAAAATAGGTGATGGACCATAAGAATATAAAGTCAAATTTGGCTACACGAAAAGCCTTTTGCTGCTTTTGTAACACTAGGAGGTGCAGGATTTATAAAGCCAAATTTCCAAGGAGTTTTGGTTGTTTATAGAGCATTCCATAAATTCATTGCTGCTTCATTGAGCAATTTGTGTGTGCCTCATCCATTGGCCTTATGTAAGGCAACTCCCTCGGAGTGAGAGTAGGATCCTACCGCTCCAAGGGAGTTACCCTTTGCGTAAGATATGAAAATGAAAAAAGTTAAGCATCCTTCCATTTTCTTGGATACCTAATATTAAAATCTGACCGATTCTATTTAATACTTTTTGAAATCTGAAGGTTTAAAACCCTAATAACCATTTTTTTTCTTTTTTTCCCCTCCCTATTGCACACTGCCTGCTATCCTCGTTTATTTCCACTCTTTGTGCAAAAAATCCAATCAAGGAAATGCATGGATTTGCATGGATTCTTTAATAAAAGATGACATTTGAAAAATTGCTACCTGATCACAGGGTTTGTCATGAAAGGCCTGTGCAATGAGAGAGAGAGAGAAATATATATATATATATATATATATAGGCACATACAAAAGGGTAGAAATCAATGGTAGTATTTTGGGATTCCTTTGCTGAAGCTTAGTTACGAGCATTAGCAACAGTTCACATTTGAGCAATTTGGCAGTGTTGTGTTGAAATAAAAATTACTCATTGGTCCATCATGCCTGGAGCTCGCACTTTGGGTTTACATTAAAGTAATTTGAGGCCAACACCAAAGCAAGCAAATGAGAGTGAACTAAAAATTCACATGGAATCTTACTTGGCTGAAGTGGATAATATTGGCCTAAAGTGAAGAAATATGTGCTGGGATTGTAATGGAATTTTTCAGGCATACATCAAAGAGGTGGGCCTGATGGTATATGCAGGACCCATGCAACCAAAAAACTTCAAAGTCAATTTTTTCTTGTATTTTGTATTGAATTTTTTGGGAAGGCCAAGTTGGAAGGAACTTTTGTGGGTGTGTTGTGGCCCCCTTTGTTCACAAAATTACTACCACTCCAACTATAAGGTTCTTATGGTCTATCCCTTGGTCCATTTCAGGTTGATACCCATGTTCGTTGCTTATTGAGTTTTGATCCAATCATCAATTTCGTTCTCCAACTTATCAATTGGTTGTTGAATTTTTTATAATTGATTAAATTGATAATTACATGGTATTGAAATTTCAAATTTTAATAACCTACTTGGATGACCTGATTATCATCTAGGCAAGTTATCAATCTTTAAACATTAAAATATATTTCCAAAGCTAATGATTTACAAGTTAATTGATAGTCCTCAATCGATTATCTGAAAACCTAGCCTTTTGGGTAATAATCAAAACCTACCATTTTGATTTCAGATAATCGGTAGTACGATTATTACCCAAATTTCTTTTAATACCCTAATTGGCACCCATTTATAAAAGATTGATATTGATATTCTGTGTGGTCTCAAAAAAATTTCGAATTTTTTTTTGTAAAACAAGAAAAAACCACTAATAAAGGCCAACACAAGTTTACACTAGGAACAAAGGCTCTTAGGCCATGGCTCATGGGCTTTGCCATGGTCTCATCTGAAAAGGAAGTGCCATGAGTTTCATACCCTAACATTAGGTTTGCCCATGGATGTCAATGTGGTCGGTACAAGAGTATTGCTACAATTACCCCCCTTAGTCTACCCTTTGCCCTTTTTTCACCCTGTTATGTTTTACGCCGATAACATCTTGTGTTGTTATGCATACTAAGGGGCACATACCATGCCAAGTAGCATGTGCCAAGGGTCTTGCAACATGTTACATATCCCTTACCACCCATAACATGGGCAAGACGTGTATGAAAACATGGACCCAAAACATGTCTAGAAATGCCAAGGTGAAAAAAAATGGGGCAAAACTGGGGCAGATTGGGGGAAAAAGAATTGTAGCAATACTCTTGTACATTAACAACTAACTATGGGCATACGTAATGTTAGGGGGGGTTTCATACGCCATGACCCAATAACTATTAAGTGTCAACTAATCCTTAGTGCAGGTGGATATCAACTTGCTTTGTTGGCCTTGCCTACCAAGGCAAGGATATTGTGTTTAGATTCCTTATAGAGTATAATAGCTTAAGGGATTTTGGCGCCTATGTAATAGGTCTACTTTTATATGAAGATTTTTGAAAGATGATATTTTGGCTTGTGTTGAAACTTGAGATTAAATAGGGAGAGTTATAATATCTTGAAGTATTTTGGCTTTTTTTAAAGGATTTTTTGAAGATTACATTTTTGCATGGTGAAATATTTGAGTTTTCATAATTCTTCTTTTGCCTTAAGATACCTTTTAGTATGTAAATGGCAAGGCCATAGTGTGACACACCCCTTGTTATAGACCACTTTTAGCCAATATTGTACTCACATTCGCACACATCAATGTGTGCTCAAGATGTGGAATACCAATTCTTTGAAATGATAAAAGGGCAAAGCTTGTTCAGACACTAGATTAATGAACTTGACAAACATTAACTTAAGGAAGAGAACACGAGAAGAAAGAGAAAAGGCAAAAAAGAGAAACGTACCAAAGTCATAATTCAATTACCAAGATTTTTTGAAAAAAACCTCAATTACAAGGAATAAGTATATGAGAAATCAATTGCTTAACTACCACCCACAAATAACAAACCAATTTCCAATTTCCTTGTTCAACTATGAATAAACTGTAAAGAATTTAACAAATCGGATAGTTAGAATGAGAGGCAGGCTTTAATAAAAAAATAATTTTTAATAATTTTTTTAAATAAAAAAACTGGCGAAATTTAAAATAAATAAGAGAAATTAAACATTACAAAATCAAAACATTGAATGATTTTGGAGGTTTTCAATTGTCAGAAGTGATAAAATTTTTGGTAAAAAGTGCCAGATATATTTGGTCTTTCATTTTGTAGCCAAAAATACAGATGGATGATTGTAAAATTATATTTCATATTTGATTTATAGCCAAATTGGCTAAATTTTCTTAGTGATGATTGTCACTTTTTTTTACATCTTCCTATGGATGATAGCCACTTTGGCTACAAACAAAAATTCCTAAAAGAAGCACTAAGATTCAGAGGTAGATTGAGAAGGAACAAGAGTTATGAAAATTATGAATAAAATTAGGAATAGTGCAATTATTCCACCTCTTTGACTTTACCCCTTTAAGACCTAATTAAGTTTCGACTTGTTACAAGCACTTGATAAGTGAATTGAGATTTGGATTAATTTTACAGTAGAGATGTTCAGATGGGACCTCAGGCTTCTGTCTCTTTATGTATTTCTTCTAGTCTTCTGGATTGTTATATGCTTATTAATAAAGTTTGACAACTTGTTTTAAATCAATGCTCTAGCTGAACTAGCAAGGATAATGAGCAAATCAGATGTGCTACAATTCTTTTTTCTTAACTAGTATCTAATAATCCTCACTCAACTAATTACAAGCAAGCAAGTGCCGATTGAGTATCCTAATTCAACAACTACAACAAGCAAGTCCCAATTGAGTTTCATAACCCAACTATGAAATGGAAGTAACAATTCAGTTGCAAGAATGAGCAA
>Ga0116229_10015836_pt1 | contig 10208 bp, 10 predicted proteins | sample S1TSphgellanicum_3_FD_87313 | JGI IMG/M metagenome (GOLD analysis project Ga0116229, IMG submission 87313) | Host-associated microbial communities from peat moss isolated from Minnesota, USA - S1T2_Fc - Sphagnum magellanicum MG | ecosystem: Host-associated > Plants > Peat moss > Unclassified...
ATGGATGCCGTGCTAAAGGCTTACACTCAGGCGGCGGACTATCAGGTCGCCGAGGTGACCACGGCCGCGACCTACGAGAGCGCGGAACTGTATCGCCAACTGGGCAAGGACCTGCTGACTTCGCAGCGGCCAAAAAACCTGTCGAAGGATGAACTCGAACAGTACGACGTCTTACTGGAGGAACAAGCCTTTCCGTTCGAGGAACAGGCCATCAAATTGCACGAAGTCAACGCGGCGCGCGCCAAGGACGGGACCTATGATGAGTGGGTGCAGAAGAGCTTTGCGGCCCTGGCACAGCTGAATCCCGGCCGGTACGGGAAGGTGGAAGTCAGTGAACAGTTGGTTGAGTCGATTCATTAGTCTCGGCAGCGTGAGCGTCGGCGCCGCGAGTCTCGGCACCGTCGCGCTGCTGGCAGGCTGTGGGACGACGCCGAGCCGCCCGGCGGGTGCTGCTGCGGCGCAGTCCCCGCCACCGGCACCCGCGGCGGCCGCCGCGAATGCTGCCGCGGCGCCCGCGCCCGTGGCGGCGGCGGATGCTCCGGTACCCGAACCCGCTGCGGCGCAGTATGCGGCGGCGCTGGAACTGATCAAGAGCGGCAAAGGCACCGCGGCGGAACCGCCACTCGCCCAGCTCGCGCAAGCCTATCCGCAGTTCGCTGGCCCTGAGTTGAATCTGGGCCTGATCTACCTGCGTGACGGACGTCTGCCGGAAGCCGTGGCGGCCTTCAAGGCGGCGCTCGAACGCAATCCCCACAGCGCGGTGGCCGGCGACGCACTGGGCATTGCGCTGCGCCGATCGGGTAAATTCGCCGAGGCGGAAGCCGCCTATCAGGCCGCGATCGCCGCCGATGAGAATTACGCGCCGGCCCATCTGAATCTCGGTGTTCTATACGATCTGTATCTCGCCGAACCGCAAAAGGCGCTGGATCAGTTCGAGCGCTATATCGCCATTGCTGGCGAGAACAAACAGGTGGCGGGCTGGGTCGTAGAGTTGCGCAAGCGTGTCGCCGCCCCGGCGGCAAAAAAGGAGCCCGCATGAAGTTGAAATTTCCGATCCTGTGTCTCGGGTTTTTGTGCACTTGCGCCGCAGCGCAGGCCGGCGCCCAGGACACATCTGCGCCGCCCGCCGCCGCGGCCCCGACGGCACCTTTGGCTCCGATGCCCGCCGCCCCGGCTGCGCGCCAACCCGACAAGACCGCACAAATCGAGGCGGGCGAGCCGCGCGTGAATACCTCGGCTCGCGGCACGCCTGCCCCGGCCCCGCGCGCCAAGAATGCCAGCGACCGGGTCGATCTCGACCCGACGACCGTCACCGGTAACCAAGAGCTGCCGAAAGTCATGTATATCGTGCCTTGGAAGAAATCGGATATCGGCGATCTCGGCGGCAAGCCCATGAACAGCCTGTTGGACGAGGTGCTTGCCCCCGTCGATCGCGACGTCTTCCGGCGCGAGGTTATCTATTATCAGGCGATCAAGGCCGATGCGGCGGACAATGGGGCGCCTGCAGGGGGGCCCGGCGGGCCGGCCGAGAAGCAGGTTGAGAAGTAAGTCATAGCCGATTTTACTGAATGTGGTTGAATCGTCGGTTGAAAGCGGAAATTGCATTTTCCAGGAGCGCTTAGATGAACATCAATTCGATCATCAACTTCTTCAAGGACGGCGGCGTGTTCCTCTATCCGCTCGCTTTGATATTCGTCGTCGGCGTATCCATCGCGATCGAGCGGTATGTCTACCTGACGCGCGAGACCAGCCGCAATCGCAGCCTCTGGGATGGGCTCGTCCCGGCCTTGAGCAGCGGCAATTTCAAACAGGTCGTGGCGCTGACGCAAAATTCGAAGGCGTCGATTGCAACGATCCTGAATTACGGCGTGGCGCGGGTGACCAGCGCACGCAGCCGCGACGACATCGAAAAGGCCATGGACGAGAGCCTGCTCGAGGTCATTCCGCGGATCGAGAAGCGCACGCATTATCTGTCATCGCTCGCGAACATCGGCCTGTTGATCGGCCTGCTCGGCACGATCAGCGGGTTGATCGGCGCGTTCAGTGCGGTGGCGTCGGCGAATCCCGCCGAGAAGGCCAGCCTGCTGTCCCTCGCGATTTCGGTGGCCATGAACAACACCGCGTCCGGTTTGGGCGTCGCGATCACGTTGCTGCTGGCTCACATGTTTCTGGAATCGAAGACCACGGCGCTCATCGACAGCCTGGAAATCGCCTCGGTGAAATTCTTGAACTCCATCACCGAACGCCAGACGCACGACACGAGCGCGCCGACCGCGGCGCCGTCCACAACCCCACCGCGGGCGGCCGCCGCGGCCCGCGGCAGCATCTGACGGGCGGCCCGGCCGCCACACGCTCACCCGCCAAGGTGTCGCAGTCATGAAATCAAAATCCGCGCGACTCGTCCGGCGCAATCACGCGCGCTATCATCAGGGCCGCGACGATCTGAACATCGTGCCCATGATCGACATGATGGTGATCCTGGTGTTTTTCCTGATCTTCACCGCCGTGTTTTCCAAGACCAATGTGCTCGAGCTGAATCTGCCAGCGGGCGCGGCGGCCGCGGCGGAATTGCCCAAGGGACTCAAGCTCGAGATCATCGTCCGCCCCGGGGACATCGTGGTCAACGACCGCAACTCCGGCCCCTTGAAGACTCTGCCCAATCTCGCGACCGGCTACGATTTGGATCAGCTGTCCGAGTTCATGCGCCGGGTCAAGGCGCAATATCCGGAAATGACCGACGCGACCGTTCTGCTGGAACCCAGCGTGCCGTATGACTCGCTGGTCCAGGTCATGGACACGGTGCGGCTCTATCAGCTGCCCGTTGCGCCGTTTTCCAAAGCGGAACTGTTTCCGGACATCTCGCTGGGGGATGCGCCGGCGCTGGGAGATGCGGCGACGCCGGCGGACGCGCCGAAACCGGGGAACGCGCCGACATGATTTCCCGCCGCATCAAGGCCTACCGCAAGCGCCATCACGGGGCGAGCCACTTCGCGTTGATTCCGTTCATCGACATGATGACCATTCTGGTGGTGTTCCTGCTGGCGCACACCGCCGAAGTGGACATTCTGCCGAACTCGAAGAGCATCGCGATTCCGCAGTCGCTGTCCGACCGCAAGCCGCGCCCGACGGTGGTCGTCATGGTCACGAAGGATTCGCTGTTCGTCGACGGCCGGCTGATCGGCGCGATCCAGGATCTCACCGCCGGGACCGATGCGGTCATCGTGCCGCTCAAAGAGGCGCTGCTCGCGCAAAATGACCGGATCCTGAGCACCGCGCAGAAGGCGGACGTCGCGCAGCGGGAGGTCACCATCATGGGCGACAAGAACACGCCGTACAGCGTGCTCAAGAAGATCATGCTGACCTGCACCGAAGCGGATTTCGGCAAGGTCTCGTTCGCGGTCGTCGAACGCGAACGGGCGGCGACTTAAGATGTCGAGTTCCGCGCAAACCACCCCGGCGTCCGTCATGACGCCGTATTTTCGCCGCTACGATCTGCCGTGGTCGCCGAGCGAGGAGATGGAGCGGCGCTTTCGCGTCATTTTGCGCAACCTCGCGATCGTGTTCGTGATCTTCGCCGTGCTGATCCCGTTCCTGCCGAAAACCGAGCAGGTCATCAATACCGATTCCCTGCCGGAGCGCGTCGTGAAGCTCGTCATGGAACCGCCGCCGCCGCCACCCCCGCCGCCACCCAAACCTGAACCGAAGCCGGTCGAAAAGGCAGCCGTGACCCAGCCGACGGCGGTGCCCAAACCGGTTGATCCGCACGTCAAGGCCGCCAAGCTGATGAACAGCATCACGGACGAACTGGCCAACCTGAGGGATCAGGTCGATCTCGACAAATTCGCCAAGAATCAGCCGAAAACGACCGACCCCGGCGACGTCAGCACGGTGACCCGCTCGCTGATCACGAACAAGGCGGGCAGCACGAGCGGCGGCATCTCCGCGCCGACCAGCAGCGGCCTGGCGGCAGGGTCCGGCTCGCTGAACGGGATTCGCACCGCTCAGATACAGGATCCGACGCTCGCCGCGGGCAAAGGCACGGCGCATTCGGGCGGCAGCGGCAAGGGCTCGCGCAGCCCGGAGGAAATCGCGCTGGTGTTCACCAAGAACAAGGGCGCCATCGACATGCTGTACATGCGCGCGCTGCGCGATAACCCGGCATTGCAGGGCAAGATGGTGGTCGAGTTGACGATCTCGCCGTCCGGCGACGTCACCGCGGTGCGCGTCGTCGCGGACGACTTGAGCGACGCCGAATTCGAAGCCAAGCTCAAGGCCAGAATTGCACTGTTCAAGTTCGAGGCCAAGGACGTCGCACAGACGATCGCCACCCGCACGATCGACTTCTTCCCCGCCGGATGAACATTCAATCCGAAATCGATTATTTCAGCGACTTGGCGCTCATCGACAAGGCCCGCTTCGTCATGCGCATCATTTGCGAATTGGCGGAGGAGGCCAAGACCGGGGCAAGCGACGCCAGCGAAGCGCCCAATCTGAAATTCATCGCCGAGATGTGTCAGCGCCTCGCGCGCTTCAGCTACCAGATGCTCAGCGAGGACACGTCGCGGCCGCCGGACGACGTCGTGATTCGCATGCTGCTGGGGACCCGGGCGGACAAGAATACGGAGCGCATCGTGCAGAGCGCCTACCGCCGGGTGCTGACCACGTTCGAAAGCTTCGATACGACCGTATTGTTGAATTCTCACTAGCGCGGACTATTGAGACAGCCAGCCGGCGGGCTCATGTTTCGCGACCGCATCCAATTTCCCGTCAAGGACGTCGCATTGCGCGAGGACGTTCACGCCCTGGGCGACTCCATCGGCGAAACGCTGCGCGAGCAGGGCGGCGAGGAGTTCTTTGCGCTCGTCGAGGGTGACCGGCGCGCGGCGATCGAACGCCGCGAGAGCGGCGCGTCAGGCGAGCTCGAGTTCGAGCAGCGCACGGCCGGCAGGTCACCCGCCTTGGCGCGGGACCTGGCGCGCGCGTTCTCCATCTGGTTCCAGGCGGTCAACACCGCCGAAAAAGTCCATCGCGTGCGCCGGCGGCGCGACTATCTCAACGACGCCGGCCAGTGTCAGCCCGGCGGCATCGGGGATTGCATCGCGCGCCTGCGGCGGGAGGGTTTTTCCCTGGCTCAGGTCCTCGAGTTGATCGCCTCGATGAGCATCGAGCCGGTATTTACCGGTCATCCGACCGAGTCGACTCGCCGTACCCTCCTGCGCAAGCAGCAGCGCATTGCCCAGGACCTGCTCGACCGTCTCAATCCGGCCTTGACGCCGGCGGAACTCGACACTCTTTGGGCGCGGGTGCGCCTGGAAATAACCACCATCTGGCAGACGGAGGAGCATCCACGCGAAAATGTGACCGTTGCCGACGAACGCGAGCATGTGCTCTTTTATCTGATCGACATCCTGTATCGGGTCGTACCGCTGTTCTACGAGGAGATCGAGGCCGCGGTGGCGGACGCTTACGGCGTGCCGGCGGAATCCGTCGATATTCCGAAGATCCTGCGCTTCGGCTCGTGGGTCGGCGGCGACATGGATGACAATGCGGATGTGCACGGCAAGACGATCCGCGAGACCCTGCAGCGGCATCGCCAGATCATCCTCTCGACCTACTTCGATGAATGCCGGAATCTGGCGGAGAACTTGAGTCAAAGCGCGAGCCGCGTCGGCGTGAGCAAGCAGCTCGCGCAGCGCATCGAGACGTACGCGGCCATGTTGCCGGCGGCCCAGGCGCTCACTCCGGTGCGCCATGACCGGATGCCGTATCGCGCCTTTTTCGGTCAGATCAGCGAGCGGTTGAAAGCCACCTACGACGCGCGTCCGAACGGTTACCTCAACGCCGAGGAGCTGCTCGGCGACGTCGATCTGGTCGCCGACAGCCTCATCGAAAATCGCGGCCGCCACGCCGGATATTTTCTGGTGCGCCGGCTCAGCCGGCGGGTGCGCACCTTCGGCTTTCACCTGGCGGCCCTGGACGTCACGCAGCACGCACACGTACACGCGGCGGTGATCGCCCAGGGCATCGACAACCCCGGCTGGCCGGCGCTGCCGCCGCAGCAGCGGCTCGCGCAGTTGCGCGATCTGCTCGAACGCGACCAGGGACCGGTGGCGGCATTCGATGCGATGGCGCGGCGCAGTCTGTCGGTGTTCGAGGCCATTGGTCAGGCGCGGCACAAGTTCGGTGTGCGTTCGATCGGTGCGTACATCGTCAGCGGCGCGGAGGGGCCGGAGGACGTGCTGGCCGTGCTGCTGCTCGCCCGTTGGGCGACGCTGGTCGACCGGCGCACCGGCGAGTGTCCGCTCGATGTGGCCGCGCTGCTCGAGTCGATCCCCGCGATCGAAAATGCCGGCGCGATACTGGAAGACCTCTACCGCGAGCCCGCCTACCGCAAGCACCTGCTGGCGCGCGGCAACGCTCAAATCGTCCTGATCGGCTATTCGGATTCCAATAAACAAGGCGGCATCGCCGCGTCCCGGTGGGCCATGCAGACCGCACAGACTCAAGCGCTGGCCGCATCGCGCGAGGCGGGCATCACGGTCACGATCTTTCACGGCCGGGGAGGCACGCCGGCGCGCGGCGGCGGGCGTACCGAACATCTGGTCGAGAGCGCGCCCGCGGGCGCGGTCCGCGGCAAGCTCAGGCTGACCGAGCAGGGTGAAGTGGTCAATCAGAGCTACGGTCTGCGGCCGATCGCGATGCGCACGCTGGAGCGCACGTTTGCCGCCGTTGCTCTCGCCAGCGCGTACGCGGACAGGGACTTGGGACCGCCCGCGGAGCAACGCGCCGCCATGAACACGATCGCGGCCGAATCGCTCGCCGTCTACCGCCGGCTCGTGTTTGCGGACCCGGGATTCTACGATTATCTGCGGGCCGCCACGCCGCTCGATGTGATCGAGCGCATGCATATCGGTTCGCGGCCGGCCATGCGCGACGGCGGCTTCAGCCTCGTCGCGCTGCGCCCGATTCCGTGGGTGTTCGCCTGGACCCAGAGCCGCCACATGCTGCCGGGCTGGTTCGGGTTCGGCACGGGATTGCAAGCCGCGTTCGATCGCCATGGCGAGCCCATGGTCCGGGAGATGCTGGCGCAATGGCCCTTCTTCCGGCATCTCGTCGACGACGTCGAGGCCATGCTTGGGCGCACCGACCTGCAGATCGCGCGCCATTACGATTCCCTGGCGGGCGAGTCGTGCGGAATCCGCGCGATGAGCATCCAGGCGGAATATGCGCTGACCGTCGCCAACGTGCTGCGGCTGAGGGGCTGCGAGCGCCTGCTCGATCATGACCCGACGCTGCAACGCGCGATTCAGCTGCGCAATCCCTACATCGATCCGATGCATCTCATGCAGGTCGACCTGTTGCAGCGCTGGCGCGCGACCGGACGCACCGATGGCGAAATGTTCGCAGCGCTGCGCGCCACGATCAGCGGCATCGCCCTCGGCCTGCAGGCGACCGGATAGAGGCCGGGCGCGCCGTGCCGATCAGCGCTCCGTGACGTTGCTCAGCATTGCGGTACGTCGGTCAGCATTCCGGCACGTTGACGGCGAGTCCGCCCTGCGAGGTTTCCTTGTAGATCGTCGACATGTCGATGCCGGTCTGGCGCATCGTCGCGATCACCTGGTCGAGAGACACCTTGTGCGAGCCGTCGCCGCGCAAGGCCAGGCGCGCGGCGTTGATCGCCTTCACCGACCCCATGGCGTTGCGTTCGATGCACGGTATCTGCACCAGGCCGGCGACCGGATCGCAGGTCAGGCCGAGGTTGTGCTCCATGCCGATCTCGGCGGCATTCTCGATTTGCTCGTTACTGCCGTTGAGCGCGGACGCGAGACCGGCGGCGGCCATCGAGCAAGCGACGCCAACCTCGCCCTGACAACCCATTTCGGCGCCGGAAATCGAGGCGTTTTGCTTGTACAGCATGGCGATCGCGCCCGCCGTCAGCAGAAAGCGGATCACGCCGGCATCGTCCGCGCCCGGTTCGAAGCGCCGGTAATAATGCAGGACGGCCGGCACGATGCCGGCGGCGCCGTTGGTCGGCGCGGTGACGACCTGGCCGCCCGCGGCATTCTCCTCGTTGACCGCGAGCGCGTAGACGTTGACCCAATCGAGCGCGTGCATCGGGCTCGACGGATCGCCGCTCATCAGCTGGCGGTAGAGCTTGGGCGCCCGGCGGCGCACGCCGAGCACGCCCGGCAACAGTCCCTGCGCGTCGAATCCGCGCCGCACGCAATCCTGCATGACCTGCCAAATCCGCAGCAGTCCCGCGCGCAATTGCGCGTCGGTACGCCAGGTGCGCTCCCGCGCCAGCATCAGCTCGTGAATCTCCAGACCCTGCTGTGAACCCAATTCGAGCAGCCGGGCGGCGGATTCGAACTCGTAGGGCGGCGTCGCCAGGGTGCCGCTCGCGGACATTTCCGCGCCGGCGCGCACGATGAAACCGCCGCCGACGCTGTAATACTCCTCCCGCGCCACGACCTCTCCCGCGGCATCGTGGGCGGTAAAACGCATGCCGTTGGTATGACCCGGCAGCACTTGATCGAAGTGGAACAACAAATTCAGGGGCTCATCGAAACTGATCTCATGCGCCGACCCCAAACGGATGGAAGCGGTGCCGCGGATGCGCTGCAACGTCGGCTCGATCACGGCGGGATCGATGGTGTCGGGCCTGAACCCCTCGAGTCCCAGCAAAATCGCGCGGTCCGTACAATGACCGCGGCCGGTCAGGGCGAGCGAGCCGTACAGCTGCGCAAATACTTGCGCCGTGCGATTCAAAACACCGCGGGTCTGCAGCAACTCGACGAAATCGCGCGCCGCGTTCATGGGCCCCATGGTGTGCGAACTGGACGGTCCGATGCCGATCTTGAAAATGTCGAAGACGCTCAAAGTCATGGGGCGCATGATACGATGGCGCGCCAGGAGGGGGTGGCTATGCCGGATAAAATTCACGCGCGGCTCGTGGCGGCCGTTTGTTTCGTTCTGTGCGGACTCGTCGCGGCCGCCGCCCGCGCCGCCGACACACAGTCCGCGATCGCGGCCGCCGTCGCGGATGGCGGCCGTCCGGATGCGGACGTACAGCGCGATGTGCTGCGCAAGCCCGTTCAGACTCTTGCCTTCGCCGGCGTCAAGCCGGGGGACTCCGTCGGCGAGCTGCTGCCCGGCGCCGGTTATTACACACGGCTGCTCAGCAAACTGGTGGGCCCCACGGGCCACGTCTATGCGCTGGCGCCACCGCGTCCGACCGATGCGTCGCCGGAAACACCGGATTTCGCGGCGCGGGTGAAAGCAATTGCCGCGGATCCCCGTTATGCCAACGTGAGCGTGGTGCTGGAGCCGCTCACCGACGTCGTTTTCCCCAAGCCCCTCGATCTCGTGTGGACCTCGCAGAACTATCATGATTTCCATAATGTTCCCCATCTCGACCTGCCGGCGCTCAACCGGCAGGTGTTCGATGCCTTGAAACCGGGCGGTGTCTATCTCATCCTGGACCATGCCGCGGCGCCTGGTTCTGCCGACCGGGATACCTCAACCCTGCACCGGATCGATCCGGAAACTGTCAAGAAAGAGGTTCTCGCAGCCGGCTTCGTGCTGGAGGCAAGCAGCGATCTGTTGCACAGTGCCCAGGATCCCCACACGGCCAACGTGTTCGACTCCGGGATCCGCGGCAAGACCGACCAGTTCATCCTCAAATTTCGCAAACCCGCGTCGGCGCGCTAAGGCACCACCCGGCGGACCCCGCGAACTTCGTCCGTGGCTGCGTTGTCAACCAGTACCGGCGCCGGACGTTTTTTCCTAGAGTGAATACTGGAGGATTGGCTCATGAATCTTGAATCTGTGCTGCGCAACAAGCACCGCTGGGTGCTGCGCGCGGCCCCTTTGGTCGGGGTGGCCTTGTTGGCCGCTTGCGTCGAACAACCGGTGCGAACCGTCGCCGTCGCGCCGCCGCCACCGCCGCCAAAGCTGTTCGTCTATCCGGCCAACGGCCAGGGTCCCGAGCAGCTCGAACGAGACCGCTATGAATGCCACGTCTGGGCGGTTCAGCAGACCGGCGTGGATCCGAGCCTGCCCAGCACGCCGCAGGCCGAGCGCGTGGTCGTGGCGCCGGCGCCCGGGACGGCGACCGTCACCGGTGCCGTGGGTGGTGCGATCTTGGGTTCGCTCATCGCCGGCCCCCGCGCCGCGGGCGCGGGCGCCTTGTTCGGCGGTGTGACCGG
>Ga0116229_10015837_pt1 | contig 10207 bp, 7 predicted proteins | sample S1TSphgellanicum_3_FD_87313 | JGI IMG/M metagenome (GOLD analysis project Ga0116229, IMG submission 87313) | Host-associated microbial communities from peat moss isolated from Minnesota, USA - S1T2_Fc - Sphagnum magellanicum MG | ecosystem: Host-associated > Plants > Peat moss > Unclassified...
AATATGTACATCCTCGAGAGCTCAAGCAATTCTGGCCATTAGAAGCTCGCATAAAAAAGAAGAGGGTCCTGATGGTGCCTCAACATATTGTTTTTCATTTTCCTTGATTCCTCTCATTCAGTTTAGCAACAAGAGCTCAACTACACATCAAACGCAGCGGAAAAGTCTCAAACTCAGCTAAGCTCTCCTCACCAGCCTCCTCACTATCAGCTGCCTAACTCCAAAAAAACAAAAAACTCCTCCCACTCCAAAATGCCCCTCCTGATCTTTTCTTCCGCCTTCCGTTGGTCCTTCCAGAAGCTTCTCCCATTCTCCAGTGCCGCCTCCCTCACAGTCCAAGCCGCCATTCTCCATAATTGCATTGCCGACCTCAGTCATAATTTGGAGCTGCCATTCAAGCTCCATACCCATTCAATGCAGCCGTCATGCAAAATTCCTCAGTACAACTCCTCCCCCCAATCCAGCAAAGCTTCTCATGTAAAAGCAGCCGTCATAGAAACCAACGGCTTAATTAACAAACGACCTAACTTCCCTGATCAATGACATCCAGGAGTCTGATGTAACCTGATTTCGGGTTACAATACATTATAGTTTACCATGAGGATTATATTGAAATGACCAAAACTCTTAAGACTCCCAAGAGGAAGTATTGAAAATTCCCAATTCTCTCAACCTATGAGTCTCACAACTTTGCTAGCTTATAATGGAAGCATACAAATTTGGTCATGGAACTTTCAGAAGAAAATGTGTAGCCATTGATGAGAGTTTCCTAAGGCATATTAAAAGCTCAATCTTGAAGTTGTTTGAACCATATTTCTTTAGTTTTAATGGTTCATAGTCAAATTATTAGTTTGATTCCAATCATTTTGTTGGCCATATAACCTTTGATTGATAATTCCAAATGGAGAATGAAAGTTCAATTTCAAAACCTTTTCCAATGGTATATTGAAGGCCTAGTTTGAACATTAACTTCCATTTGTAAGCATTTTTGTTATAAGAAAATCAAGATTATTACTCCCAAAATGTTTATCACTTAGAAGTGTTTAAAACTCATTTCCTTGCATTTTCCCATGCTTGTGGGAGTGTGCTAGAGTCCTCATATAGTCATTCGATTCACCCCCATTTTCATTTCAAGTAGCATTGGTTGCAACCCCGAAGACATGTTTCATAAAAATATACAAAGATTAACTTCATTTAGGTCCAATCTAACCATTTGTGGAAAAATATAAAGCCTCCCCCACAATGGAAGACAAAGCCATTATATGTGTTATTTGGTTTTGTTTTTTGAGAAGTGGCATCAATTTGCATTAGCTCATTGATTGTGTACAATGCTTGTTGACCGAACAAGATGTCATACGTTTGAACAATACACCAAAACACAACATCCATTATTAAAACATTTGTGTGACTACTTTAAAATTGTAATCATGTACAATCATGAACATTACTTCACTATACATTGTTAACCATCCAAGTTATCATTGTGACCACATGACTCAAATAGTTTGAATGTATATCCCATTTGATTAAAATTTAAAAAGTGAAAGTCCAATTCAGAAACTACAAAAATATATAAAGAATTCCAAATGCATTCAAATATGTAATGGCAAGTTTTTTCAACTAAAAGGTGTGCAAAATTAACCTTATTTGATTAATTATCAAATCAAACCAAAAAACAAGAATTTTATTTAGAAAATCAAGGAAAACGTATATGGGCATTGGTACTAAATTCAAAATTGAAATTCAAAAGAAGGAAATTTTCATTTACAAGAAATTGACCCATATACCAACAAAGAATATAATCAAAATTTGAACAAAATAACAAGATAAAAGGCATTGATTTATAGATTTGGTGCTCCTTATTTTTTATGAAACATTATATATTTCTTTCAAAATATCAAAAAAAATTAACTTCGACCATGACATTCTTATATCATAAATGTTGGTTTCTACATATTATGTCTAGTGAAAGAAGACTATTGAAATTCATTTTGTGAAAATACCTATTACAAATTAAATGTCATGAAATTTTATATTTCTTTTCAAAAACAATTGAACTTTATCACTAGATAAGAAATTTTCAAAGAACATTTGCTCCCCATAAAAACACACTTTAAAAATTTAAAAAAACCATAATCAACTTTTTCTTGCTTTATTTTATCATGATTTTAAATCTATATTGTAGCTTTAGTTTTGTGAACTATATTTGAATTTTGAATTTTCTCTTAAACTTTTATGTATAATTTAAAGAATACAACCTAATTCAATACATTGACCTTTCAAATATTTTTTTAAGATGTTTTCATTTATCTTGAGCAATATTTTTAAAAAAGAAAATACATTTCAAGTTTTATTTAAATAATAAAATTTTAAATGGACACATGTTTATAAGTTCAAAATTTATATTTTAAAGATTATTTTGTTCATAAATTATCTCAAAATTTGATAATTTAGCTTTATGTAATGCATAGATCATTGAAAACTCTTTAAAAACCCCATATTCATTTGTGTTATTTGAAAAAAATGAATATGAGAAATAATTTTGGAGTTTAGATATACAAAAGATATGGACAAATTTTATAAGTTCACAAGTAGTATTTCAAAAACAATTCTTAAAAATCATTTAGAATTTTGAATATTATGTTTAATTCAATGCACATATCTTTGAAAAATCTTCTTGAAACATATTAATTCACATAATTTGAATAATACATGACAAATTATTTTTTTCAAATTTTAAATTGTAAATGGCACTTTATATAGATTTGCATTGACACATTTTGTCAAAGATCAAAGTTGTGGTAGGTTGGTATAGGTTTTTTTTTTCAATTTTATTTTGAAAATTTTGATTACAACTATAAATTTTCCTCCATCCCCCACATGTACATAATTCTTCAAACTATTTGATGCAAATAAGCCAAACACTATTTATAATACAAGATACTTACATTTCACTTAAAGGTCCCATTTAAAATAACTTTGGAAGTGATGTGCAAATGCACATTAGCATGAAAAAATTTCCATAAAAGAAGGAAATTTTTTTATCAAACAACAAACCCTTAGTGATTATTAAAAATAAAAGGAATTCCTCCTTGATTTAGAATATGGATGCAAACTAGATAAAAATAGCCACATGGTCCATCATTTTTGGTGAGTGTTTTTTGGAATATTCTAATAATATATTTTTAACACATTCAAATCTTATTATGAACTAAAAAATGCTAATTATATGTGTGTGTGTGTTTAAACAATCTTCTCCAAAACATATCACATTGAAAAAAAATCTCAAAAAATAGGAATCGTTACAATGTTTTCAAACATTTGTTATCGTGATTAATGAATTTTTTGAATATTTTACTTTCATTAAATTCATTATAAATCATATCACGTGTTTCCTCAGTATATTATTAACATTTTCATGAATGCTTTTGGATGACTTACAATATTAGCACAAAATTTCAGCCAAAAATGTGAAAGCCAAATCACTTATTACACTTGGTTAATTTGGTTATTACTAACACAAACACACTTCCTACATACATGCCTAGATGGCCTACTAGCCTCTATGCCTCGTGAATTTTATATTAATAAATAAATAATATAAATTATAACTTTTAATTTTCCCAAAAAAGGACCCATTGAAAATATCTAGTATGATAGACAATCATGGCCATTTTTCCTATAGTCATGAAAACAATTAACATATGGTTAGTTGTAATTATCATGACATAAGTAACAAGTTTTAATTTGAATTGTGTATGAATTGTGTGGTCATGGATGCCATGTTTTTGGTGCAGTGAATAATTCATGATCATACATTTTATAATAATGATAACGCATGAATCATTGCCCACTAAAAATTACAATTATAATGTCATCTGTTGATAAACATACTAATTCACTTGCCAGTTATTGACCAATCATGACAAGTTGTGTTTTAATGTCTAGTAATACATAGTTAAGGAACACACATGTCAATTTTGCATGTGAAATATAAAAAATATGGTCAATGTTAACAAAATGCACCATATCAAGTTTAACCCAAGGCATAATTTTGCTTGTCATAATCTAAATCGAAACAAGTTCAAAACTAACTTGTTTTGATTATTGTTTAAAAAACAATGGGAGTTGTAACACCTTGTGAAATAAAACTTTGACCACCTCATTGACAACTTCCTTGAATTCATTATGAAATCTCTAATTGTCCTTCGAACATTATCATGTCAAACAAGCCAGAGTTTAATGGTAACATTGTTTGTCCATTATTGTTAGTAAGACTTTGCACGTTTAGCTTGTTTATCCACCCCATCATTTCTTGTCAACTTACTAAGCAAATTAATTGGTGGTCATAATGAAACAAATGGTGTTTGTGTGGTTGCTATTGGCTTTGAATGCACAATTGATGCACCCACAACCTTCCCCATCACTCCATATTTAAATGGGTGATGTGGTAAGATATTTAATGTAACAACACTTAATGCACCTAAAGAAGTTGGTTTAAAAATGATTTGAATTAATGTTATTTCTATTCATACTATTGTTACACACATTTTTATCAATTGTGCTTCCATCTTTCCAACAACCTATCAAACTATTCATTTAAATTTCATTTGGACATCTAATTAATCATGATTATCCGAATGGCAAATTTTGTTTCAACTTTTCATTTATGGACATTCAATTATTTCAAAACAATTTTGTTTTGCACATGTGATCCCACAATGGGTAATTGTTGTAAAAGGTTCTTCAATGAGTGAAAAATCACTTGATTTGGACAAGGCTTGCCTTGTAAACCTTGTTTTAAAGATTTTGAATTCCTTGGGAATTTTGATTTTCAAAACAAGAAGGCAACTTGGTAAATTTGAATCCCAAATCAAATGTGGTAACACATTCAAATTTACCAAGTTGCCTTCTTGTTTTGAAAATCAAAATTCCTACCTATTAATTCATTTGGAATGTAGGGATGTCCACATATTCTTCACTAAATACACATAATCCAAGTTATCATTCAAACATAAAGAACACATGTAACAATGTTGATGCATCTAGAGGACCAAGGATGACATCCAAATAATCATTAAGGCAATATTTCCTTTGTAAGAAAAATAAAAGGTGTCCAATGGATTGCTTGTAGAGGGTGGTTGATTACACAAATGCCTTTATTTTGTGGTCACAAATTTCATCATTAGAGTACAAATAATGATTTCATCAAAAGAAAATTACAAATCAATGATTATATTTGCAACTAGTTTTAGTTGCAAGCAACATTTACAACTATATTTGTTGTAGTTGTGAACAAGTCATAATTGACGACCAATTATAAGTGACACTATGTATTTCATATAACCTATACAAGTTCATCCATTAATGTTGTATATATATGATATTTTCCCTTATAACTACTCTTCAACTATTTTGGTGGTCATTTCTATAACTTTGGTGTATAGATGATCAATGGACATATGACACCTAAACAAAATTATGCTACCTACCTACCAAAAGTTTACATGGGACCTAGGCAAGTGGCCTAAGGCTAGGTAGCCTACATGGCACCTAGACCACCTAGGCTATATACCTACCTTGAAGCCACCTAGGCTAAGCTTTTAAACCTAATTCAAATGGCACCTAAGTGGGAAAATCCTATTTCATTTTGGGTTTTACCTTCAAGGTTGACCTTATTTGATAGGTTCATCCCAAATGGCACTTGCATCTTAATGTGGTTTTTGTTTTTTCAATGTTTCAACTAGCACATTTCCTTATGTAATTTACAAAATTGAAATGAAAAAAAAATAAAATGAGATAAACCTTCTAGTCAAGCAACTTAGTCACAACTATTACCTACTATTTACTAGCAATTACCTAACTACCTTACTACATACCTAACCTAGTTGAAGGTAGTACCTATCAATTATTACCTAACCTAGCTTGTTAATTAACATATCATACATGGTGCCTAGGTTAAGCCTAAGCCTAAGTAATTTATGTGGCAATTACTAGACCTAAACCACCTAGGTCACATGGTACTTATGTTTAAACCACATAAGCCACATGACACCAAGGCCATGCCATGTGGCACCTAGATTAGGCCTAACATGGGATTGACTTAGGCTAAGCATAGAGTTAGGTCATTTGGCACCTATACCTAGCATAGACTAAAGGTCATGTGGCATCAAGGCCTACATGTACACCTGCATCTAGGCCACACCACGTGGCACCTAGGTTAAAACTACATTTAAGCCACATAGCATTTAAGCTAGGCATAAACCTACCACATGGCATTTAAGCCTCGACTTAGCCCTAGGCCATGTAGCACATAGGCCTACACATAGACTTAAACCAACCCATGTGGCACCCAAGCCATGCCATGTGGCACCTACACTCAGTGTAGACCTAAATAACCTATGGGGCACCTAATTTAACTTAGGGCTAGGTAGCTTAAGTCATTTAGGTTAGTTAGGTGAATAGCTATGTAAGAGGGTAAAAAACTAATAGGTAGGAACTTGTCTTAGTTAGGTATGTAATGTAAGCAAGTAGGTAGCCTAAGCATGTGGGTAGTGTATCCTACCTTTGGTAGCTAACCTAGCTCGTACATTAAGTTAATAGACCCACCACTTGCATATTTACTACATGTACACAACCATGAGGTGATCACATATGTGATTAAAAGGGTTTAAAGTAATATATTTGAATGAAAAGCCATGAAAAATCATACATGTCATTGTTTTTTAATTGCATAGACAACCATATATATTGAAAATTTTACAATTATAATTTTTTAATTGCAAGAACAACCAATATAGTTGTAAATGAGAACCAATTGCATGTAAGTAGTTGCAAATTGATTGTTAGCAAACAATAATTTTTATTTTAATGTTTAACGATAAAACTAACCATAGAGTAGGGTATTTAATTTTTAATTCTAAACCACTAACCATAGTCAAATCATTTTGAAATTTTTATTTAATAATGGATTGAGCTCTAAATTTAAACCTATATTTGACATCCCCAGACTTTTTATCAAACGTTTATTTGTGTTCACAATTACATTCTTTGAATGGAAGTGATAAAAGAGTACAAAAATGAAAGTTGGGGACCAATGAAAGTTACAGGACAAATGTAGCCCAATGAGCTTACCAAATAACAAAGGAAAACGAATTCAAACACATTATCTTTCTTGGGATCAATTGTTCCTCTTTTAATTGAAATCTAATAGTTGGATCTTTAAAGTTCCGAATAAATACATTGACATTACTTTGAATTCAAACCACATATTTTTATTCATTTCATTATTTTCAAACTTTTACCTATTTGCATTTCATTTCATTGTGTGCCCATCTTTTGAATGAACTTTAACCATATCATTTTTATGTTTTGGTGCTATGCAAAGTGAAAGTGCAATAAGGTGGAACATTTTGGATGTCATACAATACAATTTTGAGTTTTGATCATTTCTATTTTATTTTATTCCAATTTATATGTATAAGTGGTGGAAAGCAAACTCAAGTTAACAATGAATCTCAACATGATAAAAATACAATGTGAATAATTCATGGCAAATATTTAATATCCAATTTGATATGAAAATTGAAAATAATACAATAATTTGTTCACTTGATGAATGTTTTTTTAAAACTATGGATTCACCAAATGTATCAAAAGATGAATATATATAGCCAATAATTTATGTCCATACCATAGTATCTTGCCTAGTTTGACACATTTTTGTTGAATAATGAATTAATTTCAGGATTCCATTTTGACAATAATGATATATTATCAAATATTCCATTAGATTTTAAATTTTCCTTTTGGAAAATAAGTTTTGAAAATTATTGTCAAATTAGCACGAGTACTATAATATAATATTTAGATGAATGTAATATAAATATTGAATCACAATTTTTTTTAAAAATGGTTTTGTAAGATTTTTTTGGTTGAAAGTTTGTTTTGGTTTTGCTTCAAAAATCCTTTATTTGCAATGTATAGTGAGTTTGGAATTCATTTGTTAAAAAATCAATGACAAATAAAATACATTAAAAAAATTTAGACTAATTTATTTATGTGAATATCCATTAATGCCAACCATCCATTTCACCTTGATTAATGTCAAACATGCCATTATTATTATTTGGGTCAATTATGGACTTCTATGAAGTGTGTTTTCACTCTATAACATCATCAATAACATATCCACAAATGATTCCCAACATTGTTTACATAGATGTATTTTGATCCATAATTATGATGTCTCTTTAAAATGAAAAAAAATGAAAGCCAAAAGGTATCCAATAAGCTTACTGAGGGAATTGATTTGGGAAATATGAAAAAAATGAAGCATGATTAGTCTTCCTAGATCATGCATTAACCATTCTTGGACTCCTTTGTGACTCACCATTCAAAAAATGCATATTATTTGAAATTTGGATGGTTTGATGAAACGAAATATGCTTGTAGGTACTTTTGTATTACTTTATCCATGCTACAAGGTCTTTTTTAGAGACAACTTAGGACTTATAAACATTGCCAAATAATCCAATATTTATCCAACATCATGACGGTATTTGAGGTAATCAAACTTGGGGCAATTGTGTTGCCCTTATACAACAATTATAAAATGAACATTTTTGGAAGATAACCTTGTGGATTATGGTTGTTAAGGAAGGATGGTGTGACCATTAGTACCTCATTATGTCAATTGGAAAGTTTCCCACTTTAAATGGGAGGCAGTAGCCTCTTAAGGTTCAAGAACCGTTCGATCATGTTTACTAGTTGTAAAACATGTTTTTTTATTAGTCAAACTAGGCATCCCCTTTATTCAGTTGTTCCCACCTTTAAATCAAAATTTGAGAAAGAAATCATTTCCCAAGGTTTTTTTAAAACTTGAAAAATGGAACTTAGTCAATAAATAAAGTTATAAGAGATTCGTGGGTTGTTCCAAATAGCAAATTTAAATGCTTGATTTTATATTGTGAATGAATCCATGTGGTAATATAATTAACACGTGCAATTCCATGTCATCAAATTGATTTTGCTTATGAAAGGAACTAAATAAAATCATGGACTTTAGTCTAATCTAGTTATTTCCATAATTATAAGTAACCTCCAACCATATAGTAATAGTAAACAACTACAAATTTGAAATTTTATTTTATTTCCACAAATAGGTTAGGCTAAATTGAATAATATATGAAATTGAAGGTTTATTGACTTCCAAAAGAAATAGTTTTTGACACATGGAGTTTGAAGCATTTGGTTTAATTTGTAATTGCATTATAATACTAGATAGACTTAATGGAATTTTTCATTGCTTTGTTGAAGCAAATTTTGTCACCTAATAATGATCTTAAGTTATTTGTCATTGTAAACATCCATGCAAGTCCAAATCTTGTTGTTGGGAAAAAAAAAATTCAACCTTGATTCTAATAAATTTGGTAGCCTATATTTGGTGGGAGGAATGGGCCATCCAAGAGATGAAAAACAAAAATCCACTAAAAAAATTGCAATAAAGGAATTTTGTTAGTGATAAATTTGGAATTGATAATTGTCCAAAGGCATGAGGACATTTTAGTTTTTATGTGATGCCAAGTTAAGAAAGGATGATAATTACATCAAAATTTGTCATTGGAACCATATTTTCTCCAAAGAAATATTATTTAAAATATGATCATAATATTATTTGATGCATATATGTTATTTGAGAATAATGATTAGTAGCACCAATAATCATCTCAAAAAGTACTTTGCATTGATTGGCAACATGTTCATAGAAAAAATACTGTAAAAATTTTGCAAAAGTATGCCCCAAAACTAGTTTAATTGTGTTGAAATGTGGTGAATTTTTTTTCCATTCTTTTCTTGAATTTTTTGCAATACTTGAAACAAATAACATGGAATGTACCATTAGATTTTTAAAAAATGTTTGGAGTTGCAATGTTACAATTTTCCACCAAAAAAATCATCGTTAATTGTGGATTTATTTTAATTTTAAAAGTTTATATCATGTAAAAAAAATTCAAAGATGACATTTAAGCTACTTTCACCTCCTTACTTTGTCAATACCTAATGTTATGTTAATTGTTAAATCAATCTTCTTTGACCCTTTTTTTGGGGGGGTGATCATGGAAGAAAATGACATATAAATATAAATATGTTTTTGTTTAAAAATTGTGATTAAATATTTCCAATGGACAATTGCATGAATTGAATA
>Ga0116229_10015838_pt1 | contig 10207 bp, 11 predicted proteins | sample S1TSphgellanicum_3_FD_87313 | JGI IMG/M metagenome (GOLD analysis project Ga0116229, IMG submission 87313) | Host-associated microbial communities from peat moss isolated from Minnesota, USA - S1T2_Fc - Sphagnum magellanicum MG | ecosystem: Host-associated > Plants > Peat moss > Unclassified...
AACGCCGTACCGCAAGCATCGCAAGCCCTAGCGAGAGTGGGGCATGGGCACGGCATTGGTCCACCCGGCAGTGTCCGATTTTTTCGCAAAAGCCCGGAGGGCGTATTCCTTTAAGCGTTGCGAAAAAACGGTCAAGTAGGGAAAACGCACGGATGCGTTTTCCCGAGCGTCTGCCGGGTGGACTAATGCACCCTGCCCATGCCCCACTCGCTAGCGCCGCCACCCAGGCCGCAGCGTCACTCAATGGATTTGCGAAAGAACGCAAGCATCTTGGTCGGTTCCGCCATGATGCGAAACTCCTCAAACCCCCAGCTGCGCGCCTGATAGATCCCACGATGATTGTTCATCGGCAAACAAAACGTCAACGTCTTCACGTTGCGTTTCATCGCGAGCTTTTGCACTTCGCCGACGAGTTCGTTCCCGATCTCCGGCGGCGCGCTGGCGCGAAGACGCAGGCCTTCCATCATCGCGATGTCCATGCCGTTGGCGGCTTCGGGGTCGTCGTAGCCCAGCGGTAAGCGGAAGACGAGCTGCACCATCCCGAGCAAGCCGGTCTCGTCTTCGGCGATTAGGATGAAGCGGCGCCCGGCGCGCTGTTCCGAGAGCCACTTGACCACGCGCTGGCCCCAGGTCTCGCGGGTCGGCGGCGGCCCCGAAACGACCTCGTCGTTCACAAGGCGCTCGACGTCGCTTGCCTGCGCGAAGCGGATGAAAATTTTGCGGCCTGCCACACCCCATCATTCCCTGTTCGGGGAGAAGGCCACCTGTCGGACGAATTGGCGGGCATGGCGGATGGGCCGTTCATCTATCGCTTCGTCCGAGATCTGCGTCTCGACGACCACGCCGGTCTCGTCGAGGCGGCCTCGTACGGGCCCGTGCTGCCGCTGTTGGTCGTCGACCGGCTGCTGGAAGCCCGGCTCGCGCGTTCGCCGAAGCGCGCGGCGCTGTTTTGCGCCGCGGTGCGCGCGCTCGACGGCGAGTTGCGCGATCGCGGGAGCGGCTTGATCGTTCGCCGCGGAGCGCCGGGCGCGACGATCAAACATCTCGCGCACGCGACCGGCGCGCGCGGGGCCGCGTGGAGCGCGAGCTACGACTTTACGGCGATGCAGAGCGACCGGAGCCTGCAATCGGAGCTGGAGGAAGCCGGCTTGATCGCCGCGTTGGTGCACGACGCACCGGCGATCGCGCCGGAGGAGACGGCCCTGGTTCGCTCGACCGCCGGGCTCGGATACCGCGCGTTCGCGCCGTACTACGAGGTGTGGCGCGGTGCGGCCGTTCCGGAACTCGACGCCACGCTACGCTTTGCCGGGACCGATCTCAACAGCGAGCCGCTGCCGCAACCCGGCGATTTCGGCTCGTCGGTGCGCGAGCCGCCCGCCGGCCCCGCCGTCGCCCGCGAGGTGCTGGCACGCTTCGTCGCCGGCGCCGCCGCGCAGTACGCCGTTGCGGCAACCGTCCCGTCGGAAGACCGCACCTCGCATCTGAGCGCGCATCTGTCGTTCGGCGCCATCTCGGCGCGCGCCGTCGTTCGGGCCGTGCGCGAACGGCTCGACGATCCGTTTCTGCTCGGCGAGGAGCGTTTCTCGCTCGCGCTGTTCCTGCGCGCGGTCGCGCATCGCGATTTCTTCTTGCAGCTTTCCTGGTACCACCCGGATACCGAGAGCGAGCCGTTACAGGAGAAGATGCGCGGCTTTGCGTTCGCGCGCACGCATCCGGCGCTCGACGCGTGGCGCGGCGGGAATACGGGGTTTCCGCTGGTCGATGCCGGCATCCGGCAACTGCACGAAACCGGAACGATGCACCCCCACGTGCGCGCGGTTGCGGCGTCGTTTCTCTGCTTCGATCTGGGCGTCGACTGGCGCGTCGGCCGCGACGAATGGGACCGGTGGAGCGTCGAAGACGATCCGGCGCTCGCGACCGGCAACTGGCAATGGATCGCGGGCGTCGGCGCCGACATGGCGCAGTACCCGCGTATCTACAATCCGGAGCGCCAGCGCCGCCGCTACGACCCGAGCGGGATCTACGTGCGACGGTGGGTGCGCGAACTCGAAGCGTTGCCGATGGCCGCATGGCGTGGCGACGACGCCGGGGACGCGCAGCTCGCGCTCGCGCTCTTTCCGGGGGATGCGTATCCGCCGCCGGTCATCGAGCACGAGCGCGCCGCTCGCGATTTTCTCGCGCGCTATCGCGCGCATCTCGCGAGCGCGACTAGCTTGCGGGAAGCCGCTCGTCCAGCCAGTCGCTGATGACCGGGACGTGCACGTCCTGACCCTGCCAAGCCTTGACGCCGAAGTAGACGCTGGCGACGAGGAAGAGCGGGATCAACAGCGGGCGCAAGATGTCGGGCGCCGCGCTGATGAAGGGCACCGAATCGAAGAAGGTGCCGATGACGCTGAAGATACCCCAGAGCGCGGCGATTCCGACGTTGAATGCCAGTGCCTGAATCGCCTGGCGCCGCAGATATTTGGACTGCTTGCGATCCAGAAACGAGATCAGCGCAAGCGGCCAGAGTGGGTAGCCTAACGCGACCAGCGCGCGCGATTCGACGGGATCGAGCATCGTCACGACCTCGGCCTTTCCGTGGACGGCTGCCGAGCCGCCCTGCTGTTGGTAGGCTTGATGAAACGGCGGGGGCGGCGGGGGCGCCGACTGATTGACGCGGCCGCCGATTTGGCCGCGCGCGCCTGCGGCGGCTTCGACCTTGGCTGCAAGGCGGCAACTCGGGCACGTGCCGATCTCGTCGCGGCACGTCGCGCAGATCGGCTTGCGGCAGTCGGCGCAGGCGGCGATCGACGGTACGTTGGAGTGAAAGTAGCAATCCATGGTGTGTGAGGGTCTCCCTGTCCCCTATCCGGTGGTATCCTCACGTACCGGGCAGCGTGGCGGGAGGTTTCACTGCCGCTCGGCCGCAAGACCGACCCGCCGATGACCCGCCGCGAAACACTCGGGCGCCTGGCGCAGCAAGCCCGGCCCTACTATCCCCGCCTTGCGCTGGCGACGTTGCTCGGTACCTTGGCAGGTGTGCTGACGGTCGTGCCGCCGGCTGCATTCGGCGAGATCATCAATAAGGTACTCGCGCCTAAGAACGCGCCGCCCGACCTGCACGTGCTCTATCTGGCACTAGCGGTGACGTTTGCGGCGCTCGTGCTCGCCAACTCCGCCACCTACGCGCAGACCTATTTGACCGCCTGGAGCGGCCAGCACCTCATCTCGCGGCTGCGCGTAGCGCTCTTCTCGCGATTGCTGAACCTGCCGCTCGCCGAGTTCGACCGGTGGCGCCCCGGCGATTTGATGTCTCGCTTCAGCACGGACCTCTCCTTGATGACCGACGCCGTGAGCGTCTCGTTGCCGCAGCTGGTCGTCGCGCTGGTCACGTTCGTCTCGTCGTTTACGGTGATGATCTATCTCGACTGGCTGCTGACGCTCACGCTGATCGTCGTCGCGCCGATCATCTCGTACGCTGTCTCGACCTTTCAGAAGCTGATTACGGCGGCGACGCAGCGCGCGCAGGCGCGGATTGCGGATCTTTCCGCCAACCTCAGCGAAGTGCTCCAAGCGCAGCGCGTCGTGAAATCCTTCGGTCGCGAGGCCTTCGAAACCGACCGCTTTCGCGACAACACGGAGAACTTTTTCGCCGCCTACATGAAGGTGACGCAGTTCATTCAGACGCAGCCGCTGATCATCTCGACGATCATGGTCATGGCGGTGGTCGTCATCATGTGGCTCTCCGTTCACGAGGTGCTCGTCGGACGGCTCAACACCGGCACGGTGTTCCAGTACTGGGCGCTCCTGGTGAACCTGATGAACCCGATGAACCGCGTCGCCGCGTTCTTCGGCGACATCAGCAAGGCGATCGTCGGCGCGGGCCGGGTCTTCGAACTCGCGGATTTGCCGGTCGAACAGGCCGACCAGGCGGGGGCGCGGCCGCTGCCTGCCGTTCGCGGGCGGATCGCCTTCGAGGACGTTTCATTTACCTACAGCCAAGGCGACGCGCCGGCGCTCTCCCACGTGAACGCGGTCGTGGAGGCCGGCGAGATCGTCGCGCTGGTCGGCCCGTCGGGGGCCGGCAAGACGACGATCGTGAACCTCGTTCCGCGGTTTTACCAGCCCCAGTCCGGGGCCGTCCTCATCGACGGTGAGGACATCGCGGGCGTGCGCCTCGCCGACCTGCGGCGGGCGATCGCCATCGTCCCCCAGGATCCGCAGCTCTTTCGAACCTCGATTCTGGAGAACATCCGGTACGGGCGGCTCGAGGCGAGCGATGACGAGGTGCGGGCTGCGGCCCGCGAGGCCAACGTCGAGGAGTTCGTGCTGGGCTTTCCGGAGGGCTTCGCGACCCAGGTCGGGGAGCGAGGGGCGCGCCTTTCGGGCGGGCAGCGCCAGCGCATCGCCATCGCCCGGGCGATCCTGCGCGACCCGCGGATCCTCATCTTGGACGAAGCCACGAGCGCCTTGGACAGCCACTCCGAGGCGCTGATCGAGCAGGCCTTGGACCGGCTGCTGCCGGGCCGAACGACGCTCATCATCGCCCATCGCCTAACGACGATCCGCCGCGCCAACCGGGTGCTCTATGTGGAAGGCGGCCGCATCCTCGAGATCGGCACGCACGAAGAACTCCTGACGCGCGGCGGCGCCTACGCTCGCCTGCACGCCTCGCAGTTCGGCGGCACCGCCTAACGAACCGTGCGCAAACCACGCAGGTTCTTCATAAAGTACCGGCTGGGCAGAGCCGATAAACCCTTCGATGGATCCAGTCAGCGGTATCTCCTTTGGCCCGACGATCGAGTTGCTCAACCATGCGATGAAGGGCGCCCGCATGGAGAAGGACGAGATCGCCAACAACATCGCCAACGTGAACACGCCGAACTTCCGGCGCGGCACGACGTCGTTCCAAGAGGCGCTGGCCGAGAGCCTGGGCACGCCCGCCTCGCAAGACGAGTTGCCCCTGCTGACCAACGATCCGCGGCAGTTCGACGTCAACGGCGCGGTGCCGCCGGTGCCCTTCGATCCCAAAGGCCACGTCGACGAGAACACGCAGATGCGCGTCGACGGCAGCAACGTGGACATCGACCAAGAGTCGACCCTGCTTGAAGAGAACAGCGGGTACCAGCAAACGATGGCGGGCCTGTTGCAGAAGCAATATAGCTGGATTCGCCAAGCGGTGACGGAGCAGAATCAATAGTGAGCGGCTACTACGACGCCATCCAGGTCAGCGCGTCCGGACTCTCTGCCGAGCGGCTGGCGATGGACGTGATCGCGAACAATATCGCCAACGTCAACACGACGCGCACGCCCCAGGGCGGCGCCTTCAAACGCCAGCTGGTGGTCTTCCAGCAGACGCCCTCGGCCGTGCAGACGCAGGGTGCGGGCATGGCGGGCGCGATGGACTCCTCCGACGACGACGACCTGCACAACCCCTTCGACCCGGAATCCACCGGGCTGACCTCGGTCGAGGGCGTACAAGTCGCCGGCATCGTCGACGATCCGAGCCCCGATCGCCTGGTCTTCGACCCCGGCAATCCCGAGGCGGACGGCCGCGGCTACGTTCACTACCCCAACGTCGAGGTCGTCAAAGAGATGGTCGACATGATGGCCGCGTCGCGCGCCTACGAGGCGAACGTCGCCGCCATTCAAGAGAGCCGCACCATGGACACCGCGACCAGCGCGTTGCTCAAGAGCTAAAGAACCGCAGCGAGAGGGAGAGCATGGAGATCCAAAGCTACAGCGCCGCCATGAGCGCGGTGAAGCCGGGGACGTTCGTTCCCGACATCGCACCGCAGGCTCCGGCGTCGCAGCCGCTCTCGCCCGGCGAGGCCCCCGACGCGACCGCCGCCGCCTCGTTCAAGGACACCCTCTCCCGTCTGTTGGGCGACGTCAACGACAAGATGACGACGGCCAGCAACGACTCGGTCGACCTGGCGACGGGCCGCAGCAACGACTTCGAAGGCACGGTGAAGGCCAACGAGGAGGCCAGCATCGCCTTCCAGCTGACCGAATCGGTCCGCTCGAAGCTGCTGGAGGCCTACACCGAACTGCAGCAGATGCAGTTCTAATAGAGCGTCCCGCGCGCCGCACCGGCGCGATGTGGATCGGAAGCGGACGGCTGCGGCCGTCCCTTCTTTTTTTTTGCCCACCCCCGCGCTCGCGCAGGCGGCGCGTTGCCCCGCTTCCTAAACAAATCCGGGCGGAAGCCGATGACCAAGAGGAACGCGGCTGGACGACCTTTGCACGAGGTGGGGCCGCGGCTAAAGCCCGACTGATTGACGGCTTTGCATGGTGAACATGGCGGCTTCGTGCGGAGGTTTTTGATTTGATTCGTGGGCTCTATACGGCTGCGAGCGGCGCGCTCGTAGCTCAGAGCATGGCCGATAACGTCGCGAACAACCTCGCGAACGTCGACAGCAGCGGGTTCAAGCAGACGCTGCTGCAGATTCAATCGGCCCCAACGCTCGATTTGTACCGTTTGCAGACGGACCCGGGGCAAGTGCCGCACAAGGCGACGCCGGGCGTGCCGACGGCGCAGCACGTCGGGCAGCTCGGCACGGGCTCGTGGGTCTACGATACGCCGGCCGACTTCGAGCAAGGCGCGCTCCAGCAAACGGGCAACGCTACCGATCTTTCGCTGACCGGTACGACGAATGCGTTCTTTACGATTCAAACGCCGCAGGGGATTCGCTACACCCGCGACGGGCAATTCACGACCGACGCCAACAACAACCTGGTCACGCTGGACGGCAATCTCGTCCTGGGCCAAGGCACGAACAACCAGAATCAAGCCAACGGCCAGAACGCGGTCAACCAGCCGATCACGGTGTTCCCGGCGCTCGGGCCGATCAAGGTCGGCAGCGATGGGACGATCTCCCAGGGCGGTCAAACGCTCGGCCAGCTGCAGTTGACCGGCTTCAACAATCTCGTCGCGCTTCGCAAAGAGGGCGACAACAACTTCGTCGACACCGGCAACGCGCAGGCGGGTGCGCCGGCCGCGAACGTCGCCGTGCAGCAGGGCTTCCTCGAGAAGAGCAACGGCAACATGGTGCGATCGATGGTCGATCTCATCACCGCCGAGCGCTGGTTCGACGCCAACGAGCGCGCGATCAAGACCGAAGACGACGCCACCAACCAGGTCATTGGCAACGTAGCCAGGCCGCTTTCGTAACGCCTAGGAGCCATATAACGACATGATGCGTTCACTCTACTCAGCGGCCACGGGGATGGTCGCCCAGCAATACAATATGGACACCATCTCCAACAACTTGGCCAACGTCGATACGGCCGGCTTCAAGGGCAACTTGGCGCGCTTCCAAGACCTCATCTATCAGACGATTCAGGCGCCGGGCGCTCCGGTCGGTCCGAGCGTCGTTCCGGTAGGCCAGCAGGTCGGTCTCGGCGTGAAGGTCGGCTCCTCGGAGAAGCAGTTCACGCAAGGCTCGCTGCTGCAAACCAGCAACCCGCTGGATATGGCCATCGAAGGCGACGGCTTCTTTCAAGTCACGCTCCCGGACGGCACGACCGCCTACACGCGCGATGGGTCGTTCAAGGAAGACGCCAACGGCTCGGTGGTGACTGCGGACGGGTACTTTCTGCAGCCGCAAATCACGATTCCGCAGAACGCGATTCCCGGTACGCTGACCGTGGCCTCCGACGGCACCGTCAGCGTTCAGGTACCGGGCAACGGCGCGCAGACGCAGCAGCTCGGACAAATCACGCTGGCTCGCTTCGTCAACAACGCCGGCTTGGCGCCGCTCGGGCAGAACCTGTACACGCAGACCAACGCCAGCGGCCCGCCGATCGTCGGCCAGCCCGGCCTCAACGGGGCGGGCGAAATCCAGAACAACTACGTTGAAAACTCCAACGTGCAGATCGTCAACGAGATCGTGAATATGATCGTGGCGCAGCGCGCTTACGAAGCGAACTCGAAAGCGATCGGCGCGGCGGATCAGATGCTGCAGACCGCGGTCAATCTCTCGCCCTTCCAATAGGTAGTAACGATGCGTACGCTCCTGGCTCTGGCCGTTCTGCTCACGATGGGTGCGTCGCTCGCGCCCGTCGCGGCACGCGCCCAGACGGCCGGGTCGCAGCGCATCAGCGGCAAGACGCTCGAGCGCTTGGCAAAGAGCGCTCTCGCCTCGATCGACGTCCCCGCAGACGAAGAGCTGGTTGCCTCCGGCCCGGTGCGCGACCAACTCGTCGGCACCGGGCAGGTGTCGCTCAACGTCGGCTCGCCGATGTCGACCCCGTCGTACGTGAACGTGCCGATCCAGATCGACCTCGACGGGGTCTTCGTGCGTACCCTCTTCGTCGGCTATCGCGTCGTGCAGTACGTGCACACCGCGGTTGCCGCGCACGACATCGTTGCCGGCACCGTGCTGACCGCCGGCGACGTCACGATGGCGCGGGTGCCGTCGTTCGGGCGCTTGCCGAACGGCACCGACGTGCTGGTCGGCCGCAAGGTCTTCTGCGCGTTCCGCAGGGGCCAGCCGATCTACATCGAGGCGACGGCCGCCAATCAGATCGTCAAGCCCGGCTCGGTCGTGGTGCTGATCGTCAACGACGGCGGCGTCTCGGTCGTCACCGAGGTGCAGGCGCGTACCGGCGGCGGCTTGGGCGACCTCGTATCGATCTACAATCCGCAGACCAACAAAACGCTCTCCGGCACCGTCATCGGACCGGGCCGGGTGGAGCTGGACATCATGGGAGGACCACAATGACGAAGCGCGCGTTCGCCTTGATCGCGGCGCTGGCCGCCTCGCCGCTCGCCGCGCCCGCCGACACGCTCTACCAGGCGGCGCCGCCGCCGGCCGGCCCGGGCCATCCGCTGCGCTTGATGTCCGATCACCGCGCCTCGCAGGTCGGCGATTTGTGCTACATCGTCTTCGATTTCAACGACTCCAACTCGCACACGAATAACTACACGAGCGCCAAGTCGGCCGGGTTCGCGCTGACCGGCGTCTTCAATATTCCGGCGGTTGCCGGCTCGACCAACGCGTCGTCGGCCAAGTCGGCCAACGGCGCCGACACGTTCGTTTCGACGATGATGGCGACCGTCACCGACGTGCTGCCCAGCGGCGTGCTGGCGATCGCCGGCGACCAAGGCGTGGTCGTGAACGGCCGCCGCCAAGTGCTGCACATCACGGGGTACATCCGTCCCGAGGATCTCGACAACACCGATGCGGTGGTGAGCTCGCGCGTCGCCAACGTGCAGGCGACCTTCAACGGCGACGATCAGAAGCACAAGGGCCTGATTCAACAGATACTCAACTTCCTGTTCTGAAACGACACACCATGATGAAGATTGCGAAGATTGCGACGGCCTTGCTCCTGACGTTCGGGATGCTGCCTTCGGTAGCGCTCGCCGGTCCGGCCGACACGATCGTCCGGCTGAAGAACATCGCGCACGTCCAGGGCGTGACGGGCAACCAACTGGTGGGCTACGGCGTGGTGGTCGGCTTGAATCAAACGGGCGACTCGACCTCGGTCATCTTCACCAGCCAGACGATCCAGAACATCCTGCAGAGCTTCGGCCTCACCGTCACCCAGCAGGCCGTGCGCACGCGCGACGTCGCGGCCGTGATGGTCACCTCCACGTTGCCGCCGTTCGCGCACTCCGGCGATAACGTCGACGTGGTGGTCTCGGCGATGGGCGACTCGACCAGCCTCCAGGGCGGTACGCTGGTGTTGACGGAGTTGCGCGGACCGAACAACTTGGTCTACGCGACGGCGCAGGGCCCGATCTCGGTCGGCGGCTTCGTCGCCGGCTTCAACGCGTCGAGCGTCTACCAGAATTTCACCGGCGCGGGACGCATCCCCAACGGCGCGGTGATCGCGCGCGACATGATCACGCCGCTCAACAGCGATCCGTCCGGATTCAACTACGTGCTCACGACGCCGGACTACCGCACGGCCGCGAACGTCGCCAACACGCTCAACGGCCGCTTCGGCCCGGGCACGGCGACCGCGCTGGATGCGGAAACCGTGCGCGTCAACTTGCCGCAGCGCTACCAGGGCAGCACCGTGCAGTTTCTCTCCGACGCGGACGACCTCGCGCTGGTGCAAGACGAAACGGCGAAGGTCGTGATGAACGAGCGCACCGGCACGGTGGTGCTCGGGGGAGATATCCGGCTCGCGCCGTGCGCGATCGCGCAGGGCAACTTGACGATCACGATCGCGACGCAGAACGACGTGGTGCAGCCCAACGCGTTCGCGCGCG
>Ga0116229_10015839_pt1 | contig 10207 bp, 5 predicted proteins | sample S1TSphgellanicum_3_FD_87313 | JGI IMG/M metagenome (GOLD analysis project Ga0116229, IMG submission 87313) | Host-associated microbial communities from peat moss isolated from Minnesota, USA - S1T2_Fc - Sphagnum magellanicum MG | ecosystem: Host-associated > Plants > Peat moss > Unclassified...
CTTTTTCTTATTTTTTCAATGCTTTTAGTTTTGGTGCAGAAAACGAGGATTTATTTTTTGTTACGCATGGCATCATATCATTATTACCCATGGTCCGAACTCATTTGTATCAAGGTTAATTCAACATGTTATATTATTGACATATGAGAATGTGTTGTTTAATTAGGCTTCATGTGAATATGTTGACATTGTTCAAAAGATTGTTAACAAAAAGAATAGATGCCAAGGCAAAACATAAGAATGGGAAAATGCACATGGAAACAACCGTAATGGAATCATTTCAATATTATTCATGGCATTCAATTTTGTTTTTTACGTTTTGTTTCATTGATTATAATTTGTGTCATTTTTTATAATTATGTACATATCATGTGAGAGTTATACATACAAAGGGTGGAAGGAGCAAATGTTAAAGCACCTTGTGAATTTAATAATGATCCAATAAAAAACATCTTTTGAATGTAAAATAAAAATGGAAGTTGACTATCAAATCAAAAATATTAAAATCTTTTGACTTAGAAATTGGTTCCATTTCCAAAGCTCTTACCATATGTAATAGCAATCCAATAATGAAATAGGGTCATTTGTTCAAAATTTATTGGAATATTGAGCAAGTGCCTTATCCCCATGCCCATGAACAATCATCTCGATCAATGTCCTTGGAAATTAACCAAGCCCAACAACCATTTTGTTTTTCTCTTGGAACCTTGGTAATGAATTTTGCAATGATCCATTTTATTATGAATGATGCACAACAACTCCTCTCATTGAATGGATTTTGCTTTTCAACTAGGAGAAAATGATTTAGATGACTATTGGTGTTTCTTATGTTTTTTGAGTTTCAATTTGTGTTCCTTGTCGTTAACATTGTTTTCTTCAACTTTGGAATTTTTTTTTTTCAAGGACTCTTAAACTATGCATTTGAAAAAGGTTGAACCTTTTTTTTAGACATCCACATAGCCATCCACATTGAGATGACATTTCCTTTTCAATAAACTCACAACATATTAAGAGATTTGATCAATATTTTAGTTCCTTGTTCATATATCACAAATATATGATAATGAAAATTGTTAGAACTAATTTGATATCATCTTATATTTACATAATTATAAATTAACATGAAAAGTATACACATGTGTGAGATTTGGCATACATCATTGTTTTATTCTTGAATATTTTTTGATGTGTTCAAAATTAAAAGGTGAATGTTTGTCAACCATCCCCAATTTCGTTCATTTCATGTTGCATTATATCAACAAATTACTCAATGAGTGATTGAACATTGGATTCCAATTGCTTAATTGCATAATGTTGTTTCTTCATCCAATGTTGCGTTGTGGCTTATGTCTACAACCATGTTACTTTTCTTGCTTATATGCCAGGTAAATAAATTGTGCCAACCCAACAATAATGTACTAAAAATTTCATGAATATCCTTTCCTTGTATTCTAATGACCATTCATCTTTTTTATTTTTTGTTCATGCAATATGTTTGGAACATCCTAGATATAGGATATTTTATTTCCAAATAACAAGTCCGAAAATATTGTTTGATGATACATGTTTCATCAAAAAGAAAATGCTAGTTTTGATTGATAGAGCAACCTATGCATACGCTCACATTACACTTGGCTCATCATACAAAGGTTTTTCAATCTTTGAAACAAAACAATCCACATTTGAGTTTTTATGCATTCTCTTAACAATCGTGTATTAATTTTTTTCCTTACACCAATTTTTTTTTCTTCCTCATCTTCCAACATGTCATGTTAATAATAGGACGCAAACAATGACCAAAGATAACGTCCATCAAAAATTGTTTGAGTCAATGTTTATATATCCAAATGGACATAATTTGTGATTTGGTAGTTCCATATATTGTTACTTTGACATAATTTTCATTAAGATTCTCATCAAGAACAAGTTCCTTAAGGCCACATGCAATCATCCACCCTTTAGCAATTGTAATTCCATTGATTCAAAATGTCACATTTCCTTCCACACCTCCGCCTCCTTCCAATTCCAAGAACCTTGGCATCATGTACGTGACTTTTTAACCTATGCAAATGAAATAATTCAATTTGCAAAGGACCATCCTTGTAACCAAAGGAGTGATTTTGAATGTCATCATTGGCCTTGTTGAAAAGTGCATCGAATGATTCATCATTGTACATGTTAAGGTTTCAACCCCATGCATCATGGCATCCTTCATAACATGACTTGACATTAAACCCTGGACATTGGATTCTCTAACATTAAGCAAAATGTCTTTTATTGGCCAAAAGCCCCACATAGTCTAAGCTTTTTAAAACATTGCGCAACAGGATCCAAGAAAACAATTTAACTTGTTCAAAGACCTTCATAATAAGTTTAAAATCATAATAATTTTATTATGTCCAACACTTGATTCAATTTGCATTTTTTTGTGAGCTGGAGGCAATTGGGCAAATGGCCCATTTTTGTCACCTTTGTTATGAAGCAAAGAAAATGAATAAAACTCAAATTTTATTGGATAAAATATCTACACTTTCATGGTTACAAACATCATGAAATTTCAATATGTCATAAATATCATTCATGAAATATTGTTGACATTTTTATTTCATTCATAAAAGCTTATCTAAACTTCGTTCTTAAAGTTTCATCTACATGTTATGTTAGTTTTTTGTGTTAGTCATGTTGGTTTAAAGATTCCATTGTTGTTTAATGCTTATATATATATATATATATATCATCGCAATTTTGGGGTTAGGGGTAAAAATTAGTCATGTGTCGAAGGAACATGACATAATAGGTGGCATGAGTTTTGCTAGTCACAAAATGTCACTAGATTTGTTTATAGTCCTACCTAATCCCATGGTTTCATGTTACAAATCATGGTTGATATTTGGATAACTTTCATTGATGGAATAAAATTTTATGGATGATCTTCATTTCATCATGAAAATTCATCAGATTTTATCCATGAATGTTCATCCATAAGACTAATTATTAGTCTATTTTACCAAGTTCACTTTAGTTTCTTCCCAATTCCATCACTATAAGAATCCACGATTCATTTGATGAGGAAAACTAGTTAACAACGACAAAAAGTGACAAAATCCAACCCGACCAAGCAATCATTTTGGTCAAATCATGTTGAACATATATATTTTGACCCTTGGTTTTTTTTACTAATAAAATTGGTGGATCTTTGACTAGTAAAATGAGACAATACTATTTGGGCAACCCGAAAAAAATTTAAACACTTTTATTAAAAAATGAATGACCAAAATAATAAGAATAATATTTTTACAAATAATTATTTTCCTAATTAATTGATTACTTTCGATTCATTCATTCATTAATTGACCTATCTAAAATAATAATAAAATTAATTCATAAAATTATATATATACACACCCTACCTTACCCTGACCTAGCATGCACCTATGTGTTATAATGTGTGGTATAAGTTTAGAATTAGAATTGAACCTTGATTTCCATGGTCGAATGCCAATGTTTTTGACACCAACACCACATGTTTTTGTGACATAATGTTTCAAATAATAATTATAACATGATTCTTCCAAATCATTTAATAAGTTTAACTTTTGATATGCAATGTTGTTTCTTTTTCTTCCCTACCTACTTACATACCTACCACTTACCAACCACCTCCCTACATATTAGTAATTAAACATTTTTTTACAAAAATCATCAAGGAAAAATATTTCAGCATGATTTCATTTCAATTTATACTTCATTTGAATTTGAAATAAGTTTAATTTTTTATTTAATTTTAATTTTATGTTTCATCTTAATTTCATTTAATTTCAATATTTAAAAATATATTTTTTACTCACTACCTACATGCAACTTATTTAGTTTCTTACAAACTACCTACCTTTCTTTGACTTACAACATACCTATGTACAACCTACCTTCCTACCTATCAAAAACTCAAATAATATACATGGAATTGATTTGAAACTATATAACTATTCCTTCCTATTTAGCTACTTACAACACACCTACTTGTTATGTATTTGCATACTTGGGTCTATTCTAGGTTGGGGTACCAGAAAAAGGAAAAAAACCCCTAGGACTTTCTTAGGGCCACCTTTTACAAATTACAAATTCGTGAAACCAATGTAAGTGAAAAAAATTGGATAGTTGAAAATAAGATAATTCATGTGATGGTGGTGATTTTTCACAAACATACATAATTGTGCATGAATACTTTAGTTTATAAGCAAAAATGTAAAAAATGCCAAAATGGGCTTCTAAAATCAACTAAACATGGTTTTTCACATGATTATTTCTTGCACATGTGACCTCCATCTAGAGTTTAAAATTAAAAACCTAATGAATGTAAATAAATATGCAAATGATTGAATAAAATAATCATTTCCCTTGCAACCCATTACTTCAAAATTTGAAGACTTTGAAATTTCTGTATGATTTATTTGTTCATCAAATTGATTTAATGAACATGTAGTTGCAAAAAGGGAAAAGAAAATTTCTTGTAAATTTTGTTTGAAATCAATTGCATTATTTTATGCATTATTTTTAGCACTTTGAAAAACAAATTGTAATTAGGATAGTAAAGGACTCAAAAGGACTTTTATACAACATCCAATGATTATTAAAGGTTTAAAAAGGTTGTTGTTTTAATCTTTCAATTTTAGGATCACAACAATAAACCATAGCTTTAACATATTAAAACACTACAAAAATCTAAACTTGTTATTTTTAATCTTTTTTTAGTGTGTCAATTTTTTTTAATAATAAAATCCTTATGGGCGAAGGAACACTCATCCCTAACTTTTCTCGTTCAAGAACCCCAACCTTGAATGAACCCACTTACTACTAGGTTCTTATTTACTTACCTACCTAGTTATATAAATAGTTGCAACCTAATTTGTCTTACCTTCTGGATATTTGAATTTTATATTTTACAATCAATTAAAAAAATTGATTTCCCAAAATTATATTCATAATTGATTTACTTACCTACCCATTTTACTTTACATAAACCCTTACTAATAGTTAATGACCATGTACCTTACATGGATCACTTTAATTAACTAGTTATATACCCTTCCTTGTTATATTTATCTAGTTCTTTTACTTGCTTTAATAATTAATGCAAGATAATAATAATATATTAGTTTACCTATCCATGTTATCTATCTAGTAGTTACATTATCCTACTTTAAGTTTAATTAGATCTTTTCAAATAATTAATGAATAAACTCTTTATTTATTTATTTACCTACCCTACCTTAACTTAACTTAACTTACTTAACTAAGTACCCAATTTTATTGGGATTGACATGGTTCTACTTATCTTCCCTAGCTATATAATTCTCTTTCCCTATTTATACATAGCTACCTATTGTATTTGATTTAAATATTAATGAAAAATATTACTTATTTATTTTCCTAGCAAGATTATCTAAATATTGATTAGCCTACCCTATTTAAATTTAATCAAAAACCTACTCAAATAATTAATGCATAAAATATTATTTATTTATTTATTTACATACACTACCTTACTTTGACAAAGTTAATAATGACTTATCCTACCTAAAAAACTAGTTATCCTTCCAAACTCTACCTAATTACTTACTTTACTTGCATGAATAATCAATGAAAAAATATTAATTAATTAATTATCGACCTAACCCTTTACCTAAGTAGTAATTACCCTACCTTAATTAAGTATAATAAACCTACCCTAATAATTAAAGTATAAAGTAATAATTATTTATTTATTTACCTATGGATGTACCTTACTTACTACCTACTTATGTAATTATTTGTTTCCAAATTTTGTGATTGCATATCTCATTTGACTACATGTTATTTTAATTAAATGTTTCATTTTATTACACCCATGTCTTTGTTTACTAGAGATGTCCATTTTGATTAAATGTCACATTGACTGAGTAGGTCAAAAGATCATTTTAGTCAATTTAACTAGTTCCAAAAAACATGTTGCTTCAATTATTAAGGGCCTTTAGTCAAATTTGCCAAAATTTTAATCAAAACGGACATGTTAATCAAATTGAACAACTTGAAAAGCCATGAATTCTTATAGTGCACTTTGCCAGCTTGCAAAGTCTAGGTTGTTATTTTGTTAATTTTTCCAAATTGGTTTTACCAATTGCCAAATCCACTTTACCAAATTGCAAAATCAATAATGCTCAATTGCCAAGTCCATGTTGTTAAATCAATATTCCCAAGTTGTTGATTGCACATCCTTAAAGGAATGTTGCCATGTCCAAATTAATATTGTAGGGGTATATCATTTACCCATATATACCCACATTTGATAAGGTATGGGTCAAGGTATATTATTTATCATACCATGTTTTTTCAAAATCAATATACCTTATCAAATGCATACCCAAAAGTATATAAAATTGGAGAAAATACCTAGTTCATAACCTTGGATATATTTTTTAAATACCCATACTTGAAACCGTGTATGTTGTCAAAAATCTAGTAAATCTTGTTAGTGTAAGTTTCACCTAAACCTTAAAATTGTTGCTGTTGTGATGGGTGATCATTATCCAATATTGTAAAAAAATGTGTCTCTTGATGACTTTGGGGAGGTTGAAACAAATTTCTTGGATCGTATTGAAGAGGAGTTTGAAAACCAATTATTTCATTATGTTGAATTCATTGACATTGCATATTTTGATTTTTATATATTTTTTATGTTTAATAAGCAAGTTGCATGTTGTCAATTTGATTTCAATGGTTTTTCATTTTATGTATGTTTAAAAATAAAAAATGAAATATTTTAATACAATTTTACTATTGTAATTTGACATCACATTTATGCTTGTCCAATTAGATTTAGGCTTATGAAAGTTGTTCAAATAAATTCCAGAATGTGAAAAAAAATTTTCATTTTTTATTAAATAAAATAAAAGTATTTGCCCTTTTAAAACCTTTTTAAAACCCTAACCAAGGGTATATGATAATTGATATCAAGGTGCTTCCCCTCCACCCAATTTTTAAAAAAACATTATATGGATTTTACTCCAAATGGAAAAAAAATCATAATATACCTTTACTCAATGGGTAAATAAATTGAAAATGTATATATACCCTTATTTTAGGATATATCAAAACATATATATAAACACAAAATTGGTCCAAAAGAAAATTTTAGATTGCCGAAATGAGCTTCAAAATGCCCCAAAAAAAAAGGTTTTAAGATAGTCAATGTTTTTTTCTTGATCTATTGAAACTTTTATCCCCACAAAATTGAACTTGCCTTTCATTTTATTTCTTTCATAGGTTGCTTAAGTGGCCATGTCCCTTTTACTTCTTTCAGAAAAAATTCTCTTTTATTTCTTCTAACTTGATAGCTTTTTAAAGCTTGAAAGGAGCCCTTGCAAAATTCAAACTACCTTCTAACATATTGAGAGCAAATTGAAAGGCTTAGAATTTATATTTCATGTTTTCTTTCGATACCTTTTTAGGAATGATGAGAATTTGAAATTATATATGTACTTTGTGAAAAACTAAAACACCTTGAAAATAAATAATTAGTAAAAAAACACCATTGTCATTTATGATAATAGGTTGTTTAAAAAATGCTAATTAAGGTGCCTAAGATTGAATTTTAATTTGTTTCAAAAACCCATTGTCATCAATGACATTAGGTAATTTAAAGATATTTAAAGAATTCAAAATTCATCATTGTTAACAACATTGATTAGATTTGAAAAAAGTTGTGGCACCTTTGGAAAAGGAAAACAAAAACCCACTATCGTCAATGACATTTGGTCAATTTGCTCAAATAATAATAATAAATAAACAAAGAAATGACTAAGGGGTGGATGTTAGCATAATAATAATAATATAATTAAAACATATTGAAAATAATGGCATCTAAAACCATAACCATCAAATACATTTATAATGGAAGGTACATGATATTATTCAACAAATCATATATCATATAGAATTAGATTGTGTTTCATCAAGTTTTAATTTATTAAAATTATGGGGAAAAAAAATAATAATAATGGTTTAATGATAAAATTAAACATTCATCCATAATTTTGATGGAAGTTCTATTTATGAAAAACATGTAAATTCAAAAAAAAATCCATATATTAGATGAATGAAAACATCTTTCATTTATAATGGGGATGAATGCTTACATTCACCCCCATGTCATTAATAGAAATCGTGTCCACGGAAATTAGACCAACATGCAATTAAATTGTCATGAAAACTACCATGCAACTAGGGTACAACTACACTATAGAAATAAGATGAATTAATAATTAAAATGCCACGTTAGAATATTTCATAGTTGTAATTTAGTTGCACATTAGTTGCAACTTGGATTCTATATGGGTGTATGTACACAAAATATATACAATGATAATCAACCGTAGTTTGACCATGATCACAAGTTGAAACAAAGTGGTTAATTTCAATTGTGTTACAAATGGTGTAACTTGAATGTTAAGTGAACAACTATTTTGTAATTAACATTCGACGTTGATATGTATGATCATGCCACGTGTACGGTTAGGTAAAGGTCCATAACATCTAGAACCTAGAACTTGTTTGTAATTAAAAGTCAATTAAATTGGCTAGTTTTACAACTCAGTTACAATTAAATGTGTCAATATGGTTTCATTACATAATTACTACTTGTCCACTATTTTGGAATTAGAGTGTTCAATTCATCTATAATTAGTTGTCAACTATGTGCCAACTCATATTATTAAAAAAAAATACAAATTGTGCAGTTCATTGAAGGTGTAAATGTAGGCCTTTAATTGGATTGGAATGATGTATTAAAATGTTTACAAGTATGTGCATATAGATATCATTGCTTATACATTTCAAACTTTTTTAGACTAGATTATTAAATGCTTCATTGATACAAGCCGATTCCTTTATTGAATTAATTAATTAAAATAATTCATTTTCATAAATATCTAAATAACTAAAATATAAATAATGCAATAAATATTATAATTCTATTTTTTGTGATTGATGTTCGATTATTGTGTTAATAATATTTCACTGCATTGGAATTCACAATATCATGTTGGTATACATGCATATCAAACCATAAAATTTCATGAAAGCTGAAAATTTAATTTTGAATTGAAATTAAAAGCAACATGTACATTTTATCAAACATTCAATAAGGGTGTACATATGAATATGTTTTTATATACCTCAATGTCTTTTATTCAAATTCGTGTTTATTATTTAATATTTCAAAATGAATTATTTGTTACTAATTTTTAAATTAGTAATTAATATGTAATATAACTAATTACCATGAACTAATTAAGTAAACTAAATAATAAATTATTCATATGAATTCATTAATCAAATTTGATTAATTAGTATTTGATTAATTCAGATAATAAATAAATAATTATCTAATAACTAATTACTTAAACTTAGTAACTAATTATATAAATTTAATCAATTAATTCAAATAATTTTAGATAACAAACTTTGTTAATGAAGGTGAGTAATTATTGAATTTTATTTGAATTCAAATCATCAATTGTCAACATAATTAATTATCTAATAGTTATCTAAATAATTAATCATCTAATATTTAATTTGATAATTAATTATTTGAATCAATCAACTAACTAATTATCTGAATCATACTAATTAATTCACATATTCCAGATAATTATGTCAGATGATTTAGTTATAAATTTCAAATTAATTACAAAATTAAAATAAAACAAAAAGCATGTGGGAATTATTTTTTTGTAGTTACAACTCAATTGCAACTACGATGCCACTAAAAGATTTAACCAATATGTTTTGTCTTCAAAATTTCATTTCACAAATTATATAAAGGAGGTGTCTCATCTTGCATTCTCACAATAAAATACATGTGCCATGTTGAGATGAGTTCGTAAGAGATTAACACTAAAAGCAAAACACATAACAAATTAAAAAACTTATGTGGCTACTTTTTAATGCACCTACTCTTTTAGTGTTCTACCTTCCTACCTACCTACTTGTTTGCTTAAATAAATAGGTGTTATTTTTGTACCTACTTAAATAGTAAATAAATAGTTAGATAAATAGGTAGATAGTAGGTAGGTTGGAGCTATATCAACTTACCTACCTATGGCTATGTACCAACCTACCTAGGTATATATATATATATATATATATATATATATATATAATTAAATTA
>Ga0116229_10015841_pt1 | contig 10206 bp, 5 predicted proteins | sample S1TSphgellanicum_3_FD_87313 | JGI IMG/M metagenome (GOLD analysis project Ga0116229, IMG submission 87313) | Host-associated microbial communities from peat moss isolated from Minnesota, USA - S1T2_Fc - Sphagnum magellanicum MG | ecosystem: Host-associated > Plants > Peat moss > Unclassified...
ACACGCGCACAAATCGAGGCCGACCTGAAGCGGCCCGTGGTTTTGGACCTGATTGCACTGATCCGCTTCCGCAACGGCCATCCGGCCTTCGATGGAACATTCCGCTTGCTGGATTCGCCCAGCGATTTCCTGGTCTTGCGCTGGGACGGTGGGAAGGAGTTCGCCGAGCTGCGGGTGAACTTGGCCACGGCAAGCGGTACGTTGACCTGCTCGGCCGCAGCCGACGTGAGCATTCCGAAGTTCTCGTCCGACGCATTGGTAGCCGCTGCGGTCTGACGAAATGAAATCGACAGTCAATCAATCTCATCGCAGCAAACTCAGCGTAACCGGTTAATTTCAGCCCTTTTCAAGAGAAACGGCGCGGCGTCCGGGTACCATTGCGCGATTATTGCAATCGTTCTCATAATCTGATCTACTCGCCGCCGGCTGGAGGTTTTAGAGACGCCTAAGCGTTCAACTAGGGGGGATCGATGGGATATTCATCTAACGACAAACTGCGCCTGAGCATTCTTGCGGCGCTCTCCATGGCTGCCGCCGCGCCCACGATGGCGCAGAACACATCTCCGAGCACCGCTGCCGCAGGGTCGGCGGCATCCAATGGCACTGCCGCCCCTGCAGCCTCTGCCGCGCCCGCGGCGGACGACACGCTGGAGATCATCGTCGTCACCGCCTCGGCCGGCGACAAGTCGAAGTTGGATACCTCGACTTCGATCAGCTCGATCGACCAGCAGCAGATTCAGGATTTCGACGCCACGAGCACGGCAGAGCTCTATCGCATGATTCCCGGTATTCAGGTACCCGGTACGCAGGGCGATGGCGGCAACTCGAACATCGGTGTCCGTGGTTTGCGTACCCCGACAGGCGGATCGCCGTTCGTGCAGATTCAGGAAGATGGTTTGCCCGTCGTTCTGTTCGGCGATATCCAATTCGGCAACAACGATTATTGGACGCATCCGATGCCCACCGACGAGCGCATCGAAGCGATCCGCGGCGGCACCGCTTCGACGCTGGCATCCCAGGCCGTCGGCGCGGTGCTGAACCACTTGAGCTTCACCGGCCGCAACGACGGCGGTTATGTGGAGCTCGAAAAAGGCGCCAACTACGATTACACCAAGCTCAACTTCCGTTACGGCAGCAGCTTGAACGACACCACCTACTACAACATCGGCGGTTACTACGACGTCGGCCGCGGCATTGAGCATGCCGACTACAACGTCAGCAATTCTTATGCGATCAAGGGCAACATCACCAAGGAACTGGCCGACGACAAAGGCTTCGTGCGCCTGCTGTTCAAAATCGCCAACACCCAGGAGCCGAGCTACAACGGCTGCATCAGTTCGGCGACCTTGAGCGGCAAGACCGTGACCAACATCGGGCCTTCCCCGTATTGCGACGGCCGCGACCAGGCGCCCGGCTATTCCTCGCTGAACTCGAGCGCCTTGTTCTCCAATGTGAGCGGTGAGCTCGCCCGGGAGCCGCTCGACGGCATCCATACGGATGAAAAGTGGCTGCAGCTGCAAGCGCACTACAACTTCGGCAACGGCTTCACCATCGACGACAATGCGCGCGTCGCGCGCATGAGCGGGGCCTTCGATGTGCAGTTCTACGGCGCGGAAGCCACCGCCAGTGCAATCGGGCCGGGTCAGTCGCTCATCTATGCCGATGGACCCAATGCCGGCAAGGTATTCACAGGCGCGTATGTGAGCAGCAGCGAAGCGGTGCATACCAATATGAACCACATGGATCATATTGCCAACGATCTGTCGGGCACCTATGGCTTCGACTTCAAGCCGGCGCACTTCGACCTGAAAGCGGGGTACCTGTATTACTCTCAGCGCATCGCCGAAGACTGGCATTCGAACCCCTCGCTCAACGAGGCGTCGGGCACCGATCCGGCCGAGCTCGATCTGGTGAGCGGACCGAACGGCACCGGCAACCTGCTGGCTGCCGGCGGTCAGACCGGTTTCAACCAGGGCTGGAACCAGCAATTCGACATTACCTTCACCGATCAAGCACCCTATCTGGACCTGAGCACGGACATCGGCGACTTCAACCTCGACGGCAGCGTTCGCGAAGAGTTCTTCTCAGGCACCGGTTGGGCGCAGGGCAGCACGGGCGCCCCGATCGGCACCGCAACGGTCGTTCAGACGGACCCGCGCACCGGTGCGCAGGTGTCGACGCCTCTGCCGCTTCTGGGTTACGACGGTCCGGTCAATGACGTCGACTTCCAGGAACATGCCACCAACTGGTCGGTCGGCGCACTCTACAAGATCGACCAGGACTTGTCGGTTTTCGTGCGCGACTCGCACGGCACGCGTTTCAATGCAGATCGCCTCACCAACTCAAGCCCTTCGTATTTCAATCCGAACGGCACGTTGAGTTCCGCCGGCCTCGCCAACGCTGCTTTCCCCGTCGATCAGTACGAACTGGGACTCAAGAACCGCGGCGACTTGTTCACCGGCCATTACACCGTGGAGCTCACCACGTTCTATTCGACCTACAAGATTTCCTCGCAGGAGATTTCACAAACGAATTGCTTCGACATCCTCGGCATCCAGGAGGAGACTTGCATCATCTCCGGAAAGTATCAGGACGCCGGCGTGGAATTGTTCTCGACCTACCGCATCAATGGCTTCAACCTGCTGTTCAGCGGCACCTACGACGACTCCAAGGTCCAGGCGAATCAAGGCGCGCCCTACTTGAGGTCGCCCAACATCCCGAACTTCACCTACACGGGCCTGTTCAGCTATGACATCTTCAGCCGGGCCGAAATCGGCATCAGCCTGGATGGCCAGTCGAAGGTCACCGGCGGGGATGGCAACAGCTATCCGGGCTCGCTGATCGTCGGTCTGTTCGCCAAGGTCGAACCGGTCGAACACTTTCAGCTCGGTCTGAATGTCTACAACTTGTTCAATGCCTACGCAGACCCAGGCGCGGCGGGATTCATTGCGGGGACCAACGATACCTTGGTGAACGCGGCCGTGGCGCAGGGTGTTGCCGTGAAGGTCTCGGCCAGGCTGACGTTCTAAAGGGGCCGTGGGCTGACGCGAATGGCTACCCATGACAGCGCACATTTCTCGAGAATCGGATCGTAGGATCCGCTCGATTTTGATCGTTGGCGGCGGCTCCGCGGGATGGATGGCGGCCGCCGCCTTGAGCCAAACGCTCAAGGTGGGATGCACGATCACGCTGATCGAATCCGAGGAAATCGGCACGGTCGGCGTGGGAGAGGCGACCATCCCCACGATCAGACTGTTCAACCAGACGCTGGGACTCGACGAGAACGACTTCGTCAAGGCGACACAAGGCTCTTTCAAGCTCGGCATCCAGTTCGTGGGCTGGGGCAAACCGGGCCACCGCTATTTCCACCCCTTCGGCAGTTATGGCCGCCCTTTCGATACGGTTTCCGTGCACCAGCATTGGCTTGCGGCTCGCAGCTCGAGCGACTTGAGCCTCGATGATCTCTCCATGGCCTGGGCGGCGGCGAAACGCGGCAAGTTTGCCCCGCCCGTGGGCGACGCGCGCAGTGTGATGTCGACGCATGACTACGCCTATCACTTCGATGCCGGACTCTATGCAGCCTATCTGCGCAAGTATTCGGAGGCGCGCGGCGTGGTGCGGCACGAGGGCAAGATCGCCTCAGTGCAGCAGCATGGCGAGAGCGGTTTCGTCGAGAGCGTGACCATGGCCGATGGCCGCGTCTGCGCGGCCGACCTTTTTATCGACTGCTCGGGCTTTCGCGGGTTGCTGATCGAGGGTGCGCTCAAGACCGGCTACGAGGACTGGACGCATTGGCTGCCGTGTGATCGGGCGCTGGCCGTACCGTGCGCCAGTGCGCCGGATTTCACGCCCTATACGCGTTCGACCGCGCGCGCCGCGGGCTGGCAATGGCGCATTCCGCTGCAGCACCGGACCGGCAACGGGTATGTTTATTCATCCGCGCACTTGAGCGAAGACGCCGCCGCCGCAACCCTGATGGCCAACCTCGATGGCAAGCCGCTGGGCGACCCGCGCCCCCTGCGCTTCGTCACCGGGCGGCGCAAGCAGGCCTGGAATAAGAACGTCATAGCGGTGGGTCTGTCGAGCGGATTCTTGGAGCCGTTGGAGTCGACCAGCCTGCATCTGGTCACGGCGAACGTGTCGAAGATCCTGGCGTTTTTCCCCGACCGAGACTTCGATCCGCGGGTTACCGATGAATTCAACCGCGTCGCGGCCACCGAGACCGAACGCATCCGCGACTTTCTCATCCTGCATTACCATCTCACGACGCGGGACGAGCCGCTGTGGCGGCAATGCGCGAACATGAGCATCCCCGACACGCTCGAGTTCAAGATCGATCATTTCCGCCGCTATGGCCGGCTGATCGCGCGGGAGATGGATCTCTTCGGCCCGACCTCCTGGGCGGCGGTGCACATTGGACAGCTCAATTTTCCCGCTCGACCGGATCCGTTGATCGATTTTCGCGGCATCGACGGCAAGGAATATCTGGAGAAGCTGCGCACCGCCATGCAAAGCGCGGCCAACGGCATGCCGACGCATCAGGCGTACATCGAACGCAACTGCAAAGCGGTTTGAAGGAGGGCGGATGCGCATGCGACCTCCCTTTCTCGCACTGGCATCAGCGGTCATCGGCGCGTGGCTGCCCCTTTCGCAGGCGCCCGCCGCTGATGCGCCCGATCCGCTCGAACCCGCCGGACAATGGTCGGAAAGATCCTTCGGCGATGCACCGCTGCCGCCCATGGGCTGGAACAGCTGGAATGCATTTCGGACGCAGCTCGACGAGGCCAAGCTCATGGGATCGGCGGACGCCATTGCCGCCTCCGGGCTGCGTGAGCTGGGCTACCGCTACATCAACATCGATGATGGCTGGTGGCAGAAACGGCGGCAGACGGATGGACGCATGGTGGTTCGAACCAGCATCTTCCCAAGCGCCAAGGGGACGGGACCCGAGGAGACGAGTTTCCGCCCGCTCGTCGATCGGTTGCATGCGATGCAATTCAAGGCGGGCATCTATACGGACATCGGCCGCAACGCCTGCTCTCAAGCCTACCCGCAGCCCGATTCTCTGCTGCCCACGGGAAACGTGGCGGAACGGGAAGTCGGCAGCTTCGATCACATCGACCAGGACATGTCCCTCTACTTCAAGGAGTGGGGCTTCGATTACATCAAGGTGGATGGCTGCGGCTTGAACGCGTTCGCAGAGGACAAGCCGGCGGTCAGGAACGGCCAGTTCCGCGCTTTTCCCGTATACGTAGTTTCCGATGCCATCAATCGCACCCGCGTCGCCGACATTCGCGATCTTTATGGGCGGGTCCTGGAAGCCTTGATGCGCTCGAGGCCCGGCGGAGATTTCGTGTTCTCCATCTGCAATTGGGGCACCGCCAATGTGCGCGCCTGGGGCAGGGACTATGGGAACCTGTGGCGCACCAGTGATGACATCGAACCGCGCTGGAGCAGCATGCTCGCCAACTTCGATTCCGTATCGACGCGCGAGCTTTATTCCGGACCCGGGCATTGGAATGACCCCGATATGCTGTTCATCGGCCACGGCGATTTCGACGTCCGCCATCTGAAGGAAGCGCGGACGCATTTCGCGCTATGGGCCATCGAGAATGCGCCGCTCATCATCGGCTACGACCTGCGCCATGCATCCAAGCCGCTGCTGGATATTTGGGGCGACGACGAGATCGTCGCGGTCAATCAGGACAAGGCCGGGAACCAGGGGATCATCGCCTTCAGCAGCGACGATGCGCAGATCATCGTGAAACAACTGTCCAATCGCGGCGACAAAGCGGTCGTGATCTTCAATCGCGGTTCCGCACCGCTGAATGCCGCGTTGACGGCCGCGCATCTGAAGTTCTCGTCCAGCGAGCCGATTCGAGTGCGGGATCTCTGGACGCGGCGCGACCTGCCCGCCTTCGTCAAGGAAAAGTCTTTTGCACTCGCGCCGCGCCAGTCGGTGATGCTGCGAGTGAGCGGAGCTCCTGAACTCCGGGACGGCATGTACCTGTCCGAAATGCCGGCCCGTATCTATGTGGCGGCCGACGGTATCCGGGCGCTCGAAGCGGACCCGCAGATTCACCGGCCGGTGCCGGAAAGCACCGGCACGCGTGGAACGGGCCCGCGCCCTGCCTTGGCAGGGTGGGGTGGACCGCGGGCCGACTCGACGCCGTACAACGAGGAACTGAGGATTCGCGGCTTAAGCTATGCCAGCGGCATCGGCGCATTGGCCAACTCCAGGCTGCAGATCAAAGCGGATGCCGAATTCACGCGATTCTCGGCGCAAGTGGGACTCGACGACAGCACTCTGGAGCGCTCCACCCAAGTTCGATTCGAGGTCTACGGCGATGGCCGTTTGCTGTCGCAATCCGCCGAACTCGGCGTCGACGATCCGGCCTTTCCCCTGAGCGCAAACGTGTCGGGCATCAAGGTCATCGAGATCGTCGCACGCGAAATAGGACTGGGACGCGCACCGACCATCATCACCTGGGCGGCGGCGGCTTTGTCTCGGTAGTCCGCGGCGGCGCGCCGGCATGAATCGCGGATTTGAGCTGTTCGAGCGACTGCTGCAGCTGCGAAATGATTGCGAGCGTGCGCTGCGGCGTCGGCGGCCCAAAGAGACCGCGTGCTTGCTCGGGGATATGCGCCATGGGATCGCCGTCGGTTCGAAATACATACAGATCGTATAGCGCACGCCAGCCCTCGCGGACCGAGGGCGGCAGATCGCGCAAGGTCAGGAGCGAATGCAGGATCGTGAGGAAGGGCGAGAGTTGTTGAACCGGCCAGGTTTGCCACCAGAAATTCATCATGAGTCCGAAGCCATCGAGGGACTCGGCGTGAGGCACCCAAAGGCTAGGCATATACAGCGCATCGCCCGGCCCCAATTCGGCCACCTCCGCGCACTCGAGCGCCTCGCGAAAGCGGGGAAAGCGCTCGAAGTCCGGACGGTGGAAATCCACGAGACTGATGGGTACGCCGGCCGGTGTGCGGTCGAGCGGGCCAATGTAGAGATTCTGGACCTGTTGAGTCGGAAACAGCGTGTACCGCCGGCGACCGCTGATCACACAGGCGATATTGTGCTGGTGGTCCCAATGCGCGGCCACACGCGTTCGGTTGCCGATCCAGAGAGAGGCCTGCCGCGGCATGGAATCGGGCAAAAGATCAAGGGTGTGCTGCGACAACATCCGCGGCGCATGCTCTGCCACGCTGACCGCCCCCGCGTACCGCGCCGGCGCGTGCTCGTTGTCGAGATCCCGCAGCAGCAAAGACACCAGATCGCCGAGCGGGACTGGCTCACGTGCGAAGTTGAACCCCTGCAAGTCTTCGCGGTAGAAAAAGCGGCCGTGGATCTTGGGGTCGCCCACAAAGGCCGACACCGGCTTGCCGGTGCACTGCGACCGCAGGTAGTGGGCCAATGCGCGCGACGATTCCTGGGCCTTCACGACCGCCGGCCAATGCGCGACCAGGCCGCGCAGCACCGCGGGCCGGTTCAAGGGCTCGATCGCGTTGGAAAAAATTTCGGCGCCGACGCCGTGCCACTCCCGCGCGGGCTTCATGTGGGTCCAGATCGATTGTTCCATGTTGATGCGACCTCGGGAGGGGCTACGCGCTCAGCCGTGAATTCACGGCGATGCCCCCGGCCTCATGACATCGAAGGCGATCACGAGCCGTTCGCCGGCATCGAACGGCAGCGTCTCGTGCCACAGCGTCGAGGGGAACAGAATGAGCTGGCCCGGCCTGGGCTCCACCTGCCCAAGAGCGTCGAGGCTCAACCCCAAGTCGCGTGGCGGAACGCCGAAGCGGATCCAGCCGGCGGGCGGCGCGCCGCGCTGTCCGGGCGGCGGCAGCGAGACATAGAAGGCGGAGCTGATCCAACCTCGGGGGTGCGTATGACTGACATGGTGGCCCTGCGGGATGAGCCGCACGGACCAGCTCCCCGAAAACAGGATGCGCCCTCGTTGCGGCCCCAGCAGGGGATGACCGGGCACCGTCGCGGGCAGTCCTGCCACATACTCGCGGATCGCGGCGCACACCCTTGTGCGGACCGTTTGGATTTCAGGCTCTGCCCTGAAGAACAGCTGACGGTCGGTATCGGTCTGGGTGCCACCGCGTACCGACTGCTCCAAGTGAGGCGCGCGGGCCGTATGCAGCCGACGCAGCAACGTTGCGAGGTCGTGGAGTTCAGCCGCGCTATAGCCAAGGTCGAACACGCGAATGTAGGGCGGCGCGCCATCCAACCACCGCGCCCGCGCATCGCCTCGCAGCCGCCATATGAGGGAGAGGTAGGGCCAAATCATCTGCGCCGACCGCTCCTGCAAGAGAGCCAGCGCCAGGCTCTCGGCTTTCTGCCACTGTGCAGTGCGCAGGCAATGGCGCAGGTGCGCAATGCCGAGAACATCGTCTCGGATCGACTCGGTTCGCGCGAACCACTCCTCGGCGCTTTCAGTATCGCCCGACTCGGCGGCAAGATATGCCCTCGAAACGGCAAACGCGGGCGCGCTGCCGATGAGCTTTTCGCCGCCGGCAACCACCGTCAGCGCAGCATCCCAGTCGCGCGCCTGCGCCATAGCGCTGAACCATGCAAGCCGCAACGGCAGATTCTGTGGTTGAGCTTCGCAGGCTGCCGCGTAGCTGCGCGCGAAGTGCCGCGAATCTCCCGACGTCCAGCGCAGGGCCGCCAGCCTCTTGTGTCCCTGAAGCCAGTCCGGGTGGCGCCGCAAGGTATCCTCGAGCAAGGCCTCGGCGGCGGACTGCTTGCCTTCCTCCGCCAATGCCGACGCCCAGCCGTTGACCGCCGCCAGATCGGCGGGCGCCAGTGCGCTCGCGTGCTCGAACAACGCGGACGCCGGAAATCCCACATCGAGGCTCGACTGTGCGTGGCCGAAGGCCGTGAGCGGATCGTCGGGGTCGAGCATCGCCGCCTTCGAAAATGCGCTCACCGCCTCCGGCATGCGCTGCTCCTCGCCGTAGGCGAATCCGAGGAGCTGCCAGGCGCCGGCTTCACGCGGGGCAAGCTCGACCAGCCTCCCCAGAAGCGGCAAGGCGAGGTCGCTTCGACCGGCGCTGCGCGCATGCCGGCAGAGCTCGATGGCGGCGCTGGTCAGCGCAGGCGGTATACCTGGTCCGCGCGCAAACGTGCGAAGCGTCTCTTGGAGCTGAACGCATCGCGCCTCGAGCGGAATGGGATCGATGTCCATCACGATGCCAATGCTACTGCGGCCCCCACGGGCATGCTCGTTGATCGAGTGACCGAGGAAGAGAGCAGATCTGGGTGAAAATCATGGTGATCGAAACCAAGGGCGTGCCGTACGCCGAAGGCGGCCGCGCCCGACTGGAGAGTCTTGAACTATGGAGCCTCAAATCCGCCTCGCATGCGCTCGCTGCGACGACTCCATGAGCCGCACACACCCATCCTTTCCGCGGCGCTTGAGTGCATGGCGGGTCGGTCTCGCGGCGCTGGCCGCATTGGCGCTGACGGCATCGGCGCTGACAGCATCCGGGCCGGCCGCATCGGCCCCGGCCGCCGCGGCCGAGACCGCGGCCTGGTGGCAGCGCGCGGTGATCTATGAAATCTATCCGAGGAGCTTTCAGGATTCCGATGGCGATGGAATCGGCGATCTGAACGGCATCTCGTCACGACTCGATTACCTGGAGGACCTGGGTGTGGACGCCATCTGGATCGCGCCGTGTTATCCGTCTCCGCAAGTCGACTTCGGCTACGACATCTCGGACTACGAGGCCATCGATCCGCAATACGGCTCGATCGCCGATTTCGATCGACTGATTGCCGCGGCCGGCCGGCACCATGTCCGCGTGCTCATGGATATGGTGCTGAACCACACCTCGGATCAGCACCGTTGGTTCCAGGAATCGATGCGCTCGCGCAGCAACGACAAGGCCGACTGGTTCGTCTGGAACGATGGCATAGCGGCCGACACTCCCGGGATCACGCCATTTCAAAAGCGCTTCCAGCACGATGGACGGGTGCCGCCGAACAACTGGGAGTCCTTGTTCGGCGGGTCTGCATGGGAGTGGGTGCCTGCGCGCGCTCAGTTCTACTACCACCGCTTCTACGCCCAACAGCCGGATCTCAACTGGAACAATCCCTCAGTCGAAAAAGCGATGTTCGATGTGATGCGGTTCTGGCTGGATCGCGGCGTTGCTGGCTTTCGTCTCGACGCGATCACGTCGATCTTCGAGGATCCC
>Ga0116229_10015843_pt1 | contig 10204 bp, 9 predicted proteins | sample S1TSphgellanicum_3_FD_87313 | JGI IMG/M metagenome (GOLD analysis project Ga0116229, IMG submission 87313) | Host-associated microbial communities from peat moss isolated from Minnesota, USA - S1T2_Fc - Sphagnum magellanicum MG | ecosystem: Host-associated > Plants > Peat moss > Unclassified...
TCTAGTGCTAGAAGTCGGGAACGTGCTCCAAGTTCCAACTCCTTCCGCATTGCCACATACTTGGACCCTCAAGTGGGTCCACTAGGAACTTGGGAGCGCGTCAAACCAAGTCAATAGGTATCCTAGTTCTTAAAAAAGGGCATTAGCCTAGGCAAAAAATGTTGATGAACATGTTTAGTTAAAAAAATATCATGTAGTCAATGGGAATGTTTAGCATGGATTCATGAATGGTCTAGTTATTTTTTATTTGAAAGGGTGAAGGGGAGAAGAATTTTTTGTTTTTTTCTTTGTTCTCAATTTTGTGTTTTTATCATATTCCCAAAATGTTTGCAAATATATTCCCTAAGATGTTCCCAATAGCACCTTGGTTTTATCCCATATTGTTTGCCCAAAGTCCATGTATATAAATTGAAAAGGTGGGCTATGGGGGAATACTTTTGTTTCTATTTTGCAATTGGGGTCCAAAGAGATATTCCCATCAAAGGGAATCAGGCCCCAATGTTCCAAAAAAATTGATGATGGGCTAATGAATAAGGGTCTTCCAAAAATAAACAAATTATGAAAGCACCCATGAACTACTTAATATGAATCACAATAGGTATGAAGTACCCAAACGAAGTTTCAATTTTGTTATCTTGGTCTGAATTGAAGCTTATGGACCTTAGATCAAAATCCATAATTTAAACATCATGTGTATCTATTGCTCACATGAAATTAAATTATTCATACTTATTTCACCTAATAAAGAAAATCTACCTTTAAAAAGGGAGGATAACATCAACATGGGGGATAATCCTATGTAATATTTTAAATATATATATAATCCTATGTATGTTTCTTTTTTTTGAAAAAATTGCCAAATTTTTGATATCATAGAGTGGAAAAAAAAAGAACCTAACTATCCCTAATTTATTTTTTTGTTCACAAGCAATTTAATTAATTTGGAATATATTACACTAAATAATTAAATTGATAACTATGTCAAACAAGTTCCTCAAGGTACAAGATTTGAGAATTCCCACAATGCACATACAAGGTTTGAAATTTGTCCAAAAAGCAAGATGTGCCTTAAAACATGCATTTATTCATATTTTAATTTGAACTTGGTAAAACCACCAATAACTTTGCAAAAATGAAAACTAAGTTATTTGGGTTAGAGTGAACCAACACACACTAACACATGATCCACTAGATGCTTATTATGTTTGAATTGTGGCTTAACTTCAACCTTGTTTCCTCTTCATAACCCATTCTGTGAGCAAAGGTGTTATATGAAGATATACATCACAAGAAAATGGTATTATAGTATAAAGGTAGCCTTTAACATATGTTTGTTAAAAAATTAATTAAATTCGAAAATTCCATGTCGAAATTAAATATTTTTATAAATTCTTTATTTTCCTTCACAATTTCTATGTTTTTTGAGAAAAATACTTTTTGAAAATTTCAACATTTCTAGAAATAATTTAATTAGTGTTGAAACTACCAAAGGACTATCATATTGGGTAATTATTAGATGTTTTATGCATAGGTAATGACCTTTTTTTTTCAAATTCCTCAAGTACATCCACTATTGAAAATCCCTTGGATTAATTAACATTAAATGGCCACTTTCCTATCTGGGCTGTAGCATTTTTACAAAAGTGTGGTACAACAAATGGCAACCTAGGAAGGCCTAGGCCTAAATGTGGTTAATTTAATTATTTTTATTTCGAAAAAAATCGAAACTAATTTGTAAAAATCACAAATCTTTTTTTTTTTCATTTTTTGAATTTGTATTTTGCTAGGTTGCAAAAGTTTGCGACAAAAAAACACAAGGATAGGTCAAGGTTGTTTTTACTACCTATTAATGACATATTCTAAGTTGTTGGGGGTAGGTCAGGGTTCTTTTCAAAGATTTTGTGATGTGATCAAAATGATGATCAAGTCAAAACACGTAACTAAGAGCCAAAAAGGGTGTCAAATGTTAGACATAATCAATCAAAATCAAAAAAATATTTCTTTATTAGCATTTAAAACCATAATAATCATGACAAGTTAGTTTTTTTTCCCTCATATGAATGTCAAGGAGCTTAAAGTAAAAATTCATTTCATTCAATTTTAAGTTTTGGTTTTAATTTAAAACATTTGAAAATGTACAATTATTGCGTCAAATGAGTCAAGTTTGCAAAGGACTATCAAAAGGACTCATATAATATTTAAAAATTCATGAAAAAATATAGATGATAAGAATATATTAGCCACATTCAAAAAACATTTATACTTTTAAAAATGTGGAATTCTAAAATTTTAAAATTCAAAGAATGTTTCAAAATTGCTTCAAAATTTTAGAACTTCAAAAATCTTTACCACATATAAATGGGTTATAATGTACATGATGTATGAAAAAAAGTTATAACTTAGAGTATAATAAAACTAACGAATGTGAAAATTTATTTTTTGGGGATCCAAATTCAACTTGTAATTATTTAATCAAAACCCATCAAAGTCCATTGAATCAACCTTGTCATAGAAAATAAAGCCATGATACCTAGTATAAGTTATTCAATAATTCAACATTTGTTCATATTCATTAGGAAAATTTCTTCCAATGTGTTATACAAAATGTTGATTCAATATCCAATACAAATTTTTGAATAGAACAATAGAATACCTAACAAACAATGCAAGCAAGATGAAAACATGCTTATTACAAAACTCAAACATCATGTAGGTTTTGCCAATTATGAACTATAAGATTTGAACATTACAAGTTTTGACCAAATTAAAGTTGATTAGTCCATAAAATTTACACACCCAAACACCATATAGTAATGTCATTCATTCAATATGATTCCTAGTAAAGGTGTGGGGATAAACATAATAAGCATAGTTGTGCCTCCTTTTTTTATTGTTGGAATTGGAATAAAAGGAATTACTATTGGTTTTAGAGTACTTGTAGTTCCATTTGCTATTAAATTTATCCATGTACCTATAACATATTCCCTCCTTCCTTGATGTTCAATAAAAAATACCATCACCACCAAACCTTCGCAACCTTAAATGTAAAGGTCATAAACTCCAAAGTTGTTTTAATGGTGTGAAAAAACAACACATTAACCATTGTTAATGTAAATAAGCTTACAAGAAAACTAGAATATCTCAGATCCACAATGTGAAAACAAATATTCAACATAAACATGACCAAATGTCCAACATGAAACCAAATAATTGAAAGTAATTTCTTTTGAATGTGATAATACATGTTTCATATAAGGATTAGGGTCCAAAAATCAATTTAGATTAACTATATTGAAATTGCCATCATGGCCATACGAAAATGCGAAACATGAATTATAGGCCAACCATAAAGAATTAAATTCCAACTATTTTTATCATTGATGAAAAATATAATAAATGATCTATAATGACATATGGTAGTAGGGTATGCACTAGAAGAGGGATTAGGTTTGCAAATAATACTTATATGATTTTACAACCACATAGTAAAGGTTATGGGACGAGAAAGAAACCCAATCATAAATGATGAAATGCTTTGAGGAAATTGGCACACACAAATCATGAATGCATATTTCTAAGACATGGCACATTCATTTGTGCTACAAAATGTGAAGTTGATGGAAATGTGGCACACATAACCTCCTTTATACTTATGTTGAATCAATGAAATTGTTTATATTATATTTTTTTATATTATCAATTATGTTAAACATAGATATCAAAAATATAAAAATAATTAATTGAACATCAATTGGATTACTTTAGCATGCCATCATTGTTTGTATTTGTTCCAAAACTAAAAAATAGTGATGAAAATTCTCACATGAAATATGTAAGAAAAATATAAACACAAAACTAGGATAGGAGTGCATTCTTATTTACTTTAGGTCAATGTTGAGTAAAGGTGGTTGTGTTCCCAAATCACCTTAACAAAGTGTTGCCATTTCCAATGTGGATACATATTGAATTGCTACAACTATAAGAAAAAAAGGAAATCCCAATTAAAGAAAATGTGGTGCACATGTCCATGGCAACTATTTAATTTAAACAATGTCTTATTGAATGATGTATTATGTTGGTAACCATATTTGTGTTTCAAATGTTGAACATTCAACAACAAGTGATAATGGTGTTGAATTAAATTTTGAACAAGAAAGTGTGTCAAAACAAAATAATTAAAGACTAAATTATTACAAAATTGGAATACTTAGGATGGGTTGAGGAGATATTGGAACCAAACTATGGAATATTAAACATGTTCTTTTATGTAATTAGGTGAAAACAAATTACATTCAAAATAACACAATAATAAAGCGAGAAAAATATGGTTTCATTTTTTATAAACTTTGGTTTTTTAATTCATATTTTAAACTAATCCATTTTTTTTCCAATACATGTAAAATAAATGTTTTTTTCTAATGACTCAAAGGAAAGCGGATGGAAAATAGTGTTGCAGATGGAACTTTAGGAGTTAAGTAAATGATCAAGTTTTATATTGGCCTTATAGAGTTTGATATGTTCAAGTTAAAAAATGATGATGCATTTATATGTTCACAAGCTTCAATATCTATTAATAAGTCAATTCAACTATCATCATTCTTAAAGGTTCTATTATTGTTGTAATAGATTTGGTTGTTATTGTGCTTTCTAATGGAGGGGAAGATGATGAAGCAGATAAAATAGAGTAATATGTGACAAGCTTTTATAATGATGGCAATTAGTCCAAGCTTTGACCTAAGTGCCAAATGTATCTTATATTCCATTGAATTTATACTTGACAAATAATATAGCAAATCTATGTATTTTGTTAGCTTGATTGAAATGGGCAAGGATTCTATTATGTGATTAGATTGTAGGATTATAAAACCAAACAAAATGACAATACATAAAATACTTTTGTATATTGTATAATTTTGTAAATAAAGATAAGATTATTGGTGTCAAAATATGATTATTTGTAGTAAAAAATGACATGTAATAATCTAAGTCAAAATTTCTATGACTATTTTTAATCACTAAATAATACATATACATAATTCAAATAAACACACAATATTCTAAATGTAATTTGGCATGTGCGGTCTAACTAGAATGCTAATCAAAATTAGTTAAATTAGACACACCTACTTGTAGGTTTATTGAAAAAAAATATTATATTTCATCATTATGAACAAGTATGGTTAATTTAATAGTCATTGCAATGCAATATTAGGAGTGTAAAAACCATGGATTGGTATTGATGTGTTTAATGAGGTTTCGATAGCATGAGGTCTATAATTGTTTTAGGAAAGGTTGTAAGTGGCAAGGAGGTAGCCCCCAAATCTTATATGTGATTTGTAACATTGAATTAAAATTGTTTCTACCTTCTTTACATAAATTTGCAAGAACATCAAATATAAGATTTAGGGTATATCAAGGATGTTAATTATTAAAGACATTAACAGCAAGGTAACATTATTTGCCAATGAGGATGTCACATCATTCTTAGTGTTATCTATATGTGAATGCACCCAAAAACATCAAGAAAATATAATATTTACTTACCATTGATTTAGTACTAGGTGTGAATCATCTTTTATCCTAGTACTAGCATAGTAGGGGTTTAAGGTAATATTAGCCTAGTAAGGATTTGAGGTAATACTATCCTTGTATTTGTATCATACTAATTTCAAAATTAGGTAAATACATGCCTAATACCAACCAAAAACTTAATCAAGACCCAATACCAAAAGTAGATTGATTAAACTTTTAAAGTTAATATGAATCTCAACTTGATATGCCTTCCTTACCAAAGATTCCTCACATATTCACAAAAATGAAAATTCATGGTGTAAGGTTCAAGGATATTTAATTTTCAATTTATGTTTTCCTTTCTACTTTGAAACCATGTCCCTTCATCTAATTATGAGTGAATGAGAAGTCATCACACAATGAAATTGAATTAAATTATCATTAACATGGTACAAAATTTCAATTTTATGTTAGTCAATACTTTTTATAAATAAACCCTTCCACATAACTATGTATAGAATGCATTGCTAAACATCACCACACTAACTCCAACCACTCTATTAGTAAGATCCAAACACATCACACCAAATTTTCCCAATAATTTCAACATTCAAGAGCATATCTACATAGGTTGGTATTTATTTTTTTGTGGTTGACATTTTGACTCCAAAGCTCCCTTAACATATTAGGATTTTGGCAAATTATCTTATTTTTTTGAGCACATTATTATCAGACATAATGTTTTGGTGATGATTGGAAAACTCATGTGAGTGACAAATCTCTCTTAGCACCCGCACTAATCATTGTAGCTTCCCTTTTCGGCCTGCCCAGAACTGGCAAGCTCTTTTTAGCACTATGCCTGAGTTTCTCATGAGTCTCACCATTCACCTTTGTGCTCACCTGCCTAGTTCTTGAAGCAGCCAGTGTTTTTTTTTTGGGGGTCAAAATTCAGCATTTTTTGACAATTTTTTTTTTTTTTGAATTTTTTGAATTTTTCAAGTGTAAATTTGACAAAATTTGTTATTTTTGGGTCAATTTTCACCAAAATTTGATACTCAAAAAAATGAAAACAAAAAACCATTGTGCCCATCCTCCATAACCATTTTCTCACTACACACCACACATGCAACGTGTTTCTAAATTTAAAAAAAAAAAATTAATCGCATTTTTTTCATCTTTCTCACAAAGTTTAGAGCTTTGTGTGGGATTATGCAGGGTTTGGGTTGGGAACAAAAGGAAGTTGATGGGAACAAAAGGATTTTGATGGGCTATTGATGGGAACAAGAAGGATTCCACAGGAACTGTTTGAGAGATTGATGAGAACAAAAGGATTTTGATGGGTTATTGATAAGAACAAGAGGAATTTGATGGGAATTCAACAACCCGTCACCCCTCCAAAATCAAGAAACAACCCTGAGGGGCATGCTGGCACCACCCAATTGGCTCTCCTCACATGCTTTATCCTAAGGTTCTTTTTAGGGACAAGCTACTAGAATAGGATAAAAATATGCCTCTAGAAGATTCAATTATGCCTTTATATCATTTTGTTTTTCTAAGTTGTCACTTGCCTTTTTGTATCACAAGGTTTTATATCACTATGGAATGTAAAAAAAATCATACGACTAATTTTTTAAATGATTTTTTTTTATAAACATACAAATAATTAGCTTCAATTCCTTGAAATTTTATTAAAATGAGATTCTTAAAAAATTTATTTGAAAGGTTGTGGAAGAATTGATTAAATAAAACACATCAATTTTCAAATAAAATAAAATTTGAATATGAAATTCGTTTTTGGGATATAAATGTTTTTAATTAATTTGATGTTATTTCAATACTTTGGCATGGGGTGTTGGGGAAGAGTGGGGTTACTGGAACAAAAGCAGATAATAATGACAATAATAATAGCAACAGCAAATAATAATAGTAATAAATAAATAAAATAATACAAGCAATAATAACTAGAACCCTATGAAGAGGGAAAGCTTTGGATTAATCAAAAGTTATTTAAGAATCTCACAATTAGAAGTAATGATTTTATTTGTTAAAAAAAAAAATTATGATTGAAGTAAAAAGAGCATGTTATTTTAAACCTACAAACATTTTATCTTAAAACCTCGAAATCCAAGTTCTATTTTAGCACAAACATATACATGTGATTTTCAAAGGTTTCATTTTTTTCTTCTTTATTATTATTATTTTTTAAAGAAGTCTTGGAAGAAATAAAATGGTGCTACATGCAAATATGTAAATCCTTTAAATTAGGACCATTTCTAAACATTCTTCCTTGCAAGAAAATCAAAATAGCTATTGACAAAAGTCAAAAAAGAAATATTGAAAAAACCCATTGTGTTTTCGTAAAAATGAAGCATGAAAAGGACGCTAATTGTAAAATGTATTGTTATTTTGGAGAAATTTGTTCTTGTTGTCATGAACTAGGCACATTGGCAAGCTTGCATTCCCAAGTTGTCAACTCCACAAGTTTTTAGCATTAAAATTACCCCAATTCCATGGATGAGTATCCAAGAAACTTCATTTGTGAATTTTCAATGGATGAATGGATGATGAGGCCAAGTTGGTGGTGTCAACACACATGAATTAAAAACATTATAATTATGATGATGGTAATTTCATCATGTTGATTAGTTTTAATGAAAATGATGAAAAATGACATGAAAGCCAAACCCCATGGTTGTTGCAACATTTCAAACTAAGAAAATCTTAAAATTTTTGATTGGTGCAAACTAATATATGAATTACAATACAAGTGTCACCCAAGCCCAACTTAGCAAGTTATGGAGCTCAATTGAAAAAGTTTTTTGTTGCCAATGTCATTATATATATATATATAACAATAGAATGTCTATTGAAGAGGTGGTCATGAACATGACTAATGGGTGCCACATGACTTTGCAAACCATTTTTTTTTTAAAGAACACATTTGGAGCCAATGAGAATTTAGATTTGGTTTTGTCCAACCAAATGTTCACTAAAATTTTTAGTTCAAAGAATGTTTGAGTACTTTCAAGTTTCTTTTTCATTGTGGGTTACTGTCTTGAGCTTTATTTTTATTGTGGTTTGTTTTTAGGGTCCATCTTTCAAATTGTTATTCTTTGGGACAACACTTTGGATGTCATAATGTTAGCTATGTTATTGACCTAGAAGAATTGATGCAAATTGCAAGATAATCATATTGTAAAATTGCAAATAGATAACCTTTAAATATAAGTTTTGTGTTCAGATTTTTATTTTCAACAATATAAAAGGATACCAATAGAAAAGAAGGGGCATCTTGAATATGAATTTTGCATTTGATTTGGAAGGAGTTAGGGTGGGGTGGGAAGGGAAGGTTGTAGAGTAAGTTTTGCACCCCCATATGTTCTCTTTCTTTCTTAGGCAATGAAGTTTGTGACTACCTTGTAAGCTCAACGACATATCACAAAAGTTTTTCCTTGCACAATATATGTGTGTTTTTTTTTGGGATTCCATGGGTTTCAATTTGATTAAATTAAGCTTTTGGAATGCACCATGGGAGGGCCAAAGTTAATGAAAATATTTTCATATCATTAATGTCTCATAATTTGTTGATGCAAATTAAAAACCCCAATAACATATTACATATTTCAGTATTGTCATTAAATTTGTTATTGAATTTGGGTGTGTAGAAAATGGTGAAATGTTTGATGATGTCAAATGACATGGTGGACATGTGTATTAATGCCATGATTATGAATGACAAATGTCAACTTATGTGAATATCAAGACTAACAAGTAAGACAATGAGATTTCGTATTCCAAATTTCATGCATGAATGACATCCACAACATTACAAAACTAGTTACAAATCAATATAGATGGTGTGTTTTAACTTCAATGTGTTATCCATGAATTCTTTCGATGGCTCATGACATGAAATCAAAGATGTGAAGATAATTCCTAATATCATTTTGATGCATTTGTGTGCTTTGTATTCTTTTAATTTTTGGTACAAAATACGATGCATGCATTTCTTGCTTGATTCTAGTGCATATAATTTGCACCAAATGATCATGTTGTATTATTCATCATAGGTCGGTTATGTTGCTTTAACTTTGAATGGTAATCAATACAAGAAAGTTGAGTTCATTTGGCTTGAAATCAACAAGCTAATGGTTTGTCATTGTTGGGGAGGTAGGTTCCTTCCCCTTGCTCAAATCCACAACAAAAATCACAACATGAGTATCTAAAACCGCAGAAGCTTAAGTTCTTGTCTCCTCCTCCTCTTAAGGAAGATGAACGTGCAATAACCAAAGGCATTTTGAAAAAATAAAATCAAACCCTGTGTCTTTTCATATGTAATTTATTCCAAGATGTGTCTTCTTGCATTAAAAACATTGAGGCGGACAAATATACGTGGCTTAAAACCATTAGACTTAGGATAAATCCAAAGAACAAGGGGTGTGTCACATTGTGGCCTTGCCATTTACATTTAAAAGTATCTTAAGGCAAAAGAAAGAATTATGAAAACTCAAATATTTCATAATGCAAAAATGTAATCTTCAAAAAATCCTCTAAAAGAAATTCCAAAATCCCTCAGGATATTATTATAACTCTATTATAACTAATCTCAAGTTTCAACACAAGCCAAAATATAATCTTTCAAAAATCCTCATATAAAAATAGACCTATTATTATTACCTAGGGCCAAAATCCA
>Ga0116229_10015844_pt1 | contig 10204 bp, 12 predicted proteins | sample S1TSphgellanicum_3_FD_87313 | JGI IMG/M metagenome (GOLD analysis project Ga0116229, IMG submission 87313) | Host-associated microbial communities from peat moss isolated from Minnesota, USA - S1T2_Fc - Sphagnum magellanicum MG | ecosystem: Host-associated > Plants > Peat moss > Unclassified...
ACCTGATCGCCATCGTCGCGGGCGACTACCTCATGGCGCGCTCGGCGGGAATCGCCGCCGACCTGGGCGCGGAGTTCGCGAGTCTCATGGCCCGCACGCTCGCCTGGTTAACCCGAGGACAGGTCTCCGAAGTACGCACCGCGTTTTCGCTCCAGCGAACCCACGACGACTACTTCGAAGCGATCGAGGGGAAAACGGCGTGTCTCATGTCCACGAGTTGTCGCTTCGGGGCCATGACGGCGTCGCTCACGGCGTCAGAAACCGAGGCGCTGGCGCAATTTGGTCGGTGTTTTGGCATGGTGTACCAATTGCGTGACGACATTTTGGATCTCACCGCGACCGAGAACCAGTTAGGTAAGCCCGCCGGACAGGACCTCGCCGAGGGTATTTACAACTTGCCCACCCTCTACGCCCTCGCCGACCCCACCCGCGGTGAAGAACTCGCCGCCATGCTCGGTGACGCCCTCGACGACGACGACCGCGAACGCGCCCGCAAACTCGTCATCGCCACCGACGGCGTCGAGCGCACCGTCGCGGCCGCCCAGCAATTTCTCGACGAGGCCCACAGCGCTCTTTCCATGGTGCCGAGCGTCGCGTTGCGCGCGGGCTTTTCCTCGCTCATCTCGTCCCTACTCGAGGACCTGCCGAGCTACTAGGAACCGCGTTCCGTCGAACGCGGTGATGACGAGTTCGCCGACGGGTCGTCGAGATCACTCTCGCGGGTAAGCGGCTTCAAGGTCGGAAAGGCGATCACCTCGCGAATCGTTGCGACGTCGGCGAGCAGCATGGCCAGGCGATCGAGGCCCACGCCCAGTCCGGCCGTGGGGGGAAGTCCCCACTCGAGGGCGCGCACGTAATCCTCGTCAAGACTCATCGCTTCGTCGTCACCCTCGGCCCCGAGGCGCGCTTGTTCTTCGAAGCGCGCCCGTTGATCCACGGGGTCGGTCAGTTCGCTAAAGCCGTTCGAGAGTTCACGGGTTGCGGCGTAGGACTCGAATCGATCGGTGAGTTGATCGTCGTCACGACTGCGACGAGCGAGCGGCGAAACCTCAACGGGATAGTGCGTCACGAACGTCGCGTCCCAGAGCGAAGATTCACTGGTCGTTTCGAATAATTCGGCGAGACAACGACCCGACCCCCAACTCGGATCGGCGACCACGTCGTAGCGCGCGAGGAACGCAGCGAGTACCTCGCGGGGCGTGTGCACCGACACCTCTTCTCCCACCGCCTCACTCGCGAGTTCGGCCATCGACTCGCGCCGCCAGGGCGCCGCCAGCGAGAGGGGACGACCCTGGTAGGTCAGCGTCGTCGTGCCGAGGAGATCCTGGGCGACCCCGGCGACGAGTTCTTCGGTGAAGGACATCATGTCCTCAAAGTCCCAGTAGGCGGCGTAGAGCTCGAGGATGGTGAACTCGGGATTGTGACGAGGACTCAGGCCCTCGTTACGAAAGACCCGTCCTAGTTCAAACACGCGTTCAAAGCCCCCCACGACGAGTCGCTTGAGCCATAGTTCGGGGGCGATGCGCAAGAAGAAGTCGTGATCGAGGGCGTTGAAGTGCGTGACGAAGGGCTTGGCGACGGCGCCCGAAGATATGGCGTTCAACATCGGCGTCTCCACCTCGACGAACCCCGCGTCCCAGCAGCGCTCGCGAATTCGACGCAACAACGCGCTGCGCAGCGAAAGCGTGCGTCGCGTCGCGTCGTTCGCCCAGAGGTCGGCCTCGCGGTGTCGGTAGCGCAGGTCGACGTCGGTGATCCCCGCCCACTTGTCGCCAAAGTTGTGGAGGGCCTCGGCGAGACGCACCCAGGTCGCCACCTTCACGGAGAGTTCGCCGCGGCGCGTGCGCACGACCTCGCCCTCGACGCCCACCCAGTCACCCAAGTGCAGTTTGGAAAAGTCCGCGAACTCCTCGGTCGCGCCCTCGAGCGCGAAGAGTTGGATCTCCCCACTCGAATCACGCAGGGTCGCGAAGGCGAGTTTGCCCTGGCGTCGTAAGAGCATGAGACGCCCCGCGACGTGCACGCGCGCGCCCGATTCGGCCCCGTCGGCGAGGTGCGACCACGCTTCTTGGAGGGTGGCGGCGTAGGCGTCGTGGGGAAAGGAATAACTCAACGGGTCTCTCTTAAATGATTGCGTTCATGCACGATACGCAATCCGTGCAGGGTGAGCCAGGGTTCGACGACTCCCACGTGGCGGGTGTGGGGCGCGATCAACCCGGCGAGTCCCCCCGTCCCGATCACCGTCGCGGGCCCGAGTTCTTCGAGGATGCGCTCCACCACGCCGTCGACTTGCGCGGCGAAGCCGTACAGCACCCCACTTTGAATTGATTCCACCGTCGAGCGCCCAATGACCGAACGCGGACGCACGAGCTCAACCGAACGCAGCGCCGAGGCGTGTTGGTAGAGGGCCTCTAAAGAAATCGCCACGCCCGGGGCAATCGCGCCACCGAGGTACTCGCCCTTCTCACTCACCACGTCAAAGACGGTGGCGGTGCCCATGTCGACGACGATCGAAGCCCCCGGGTAGAGGTCGTAGACCCCGACCGCGTCGGCGATGCGGTCGGCACCCACCTCGCGCGGGTTGTCGTAGAGAATCGGCATTCCGGTCTTGGTGCCCGGACCGAGCACCGTCACGTCGAGCGCGGAGAACCATCGATTGGCCATGCGGCGTAGTTGCGTCGTCACCGAGGGGGCGGAGGAACAAATCGCCATCGCGGTCACGGCCGTGCGCAGGTCGAGTCCTTCTAAGTCGAGTAGTTGGGTTAAGACCATCGCGTGTTCGTCGGGCGTGCGCTCGGCGAGGGTCGAGATCCGCCAGTGGTACGCGAGGCCTCGTTCACCGCTGGCGCGCGCAAAGCCCATGGCGTCGGGCGCGTCGTCATCGACGTCGCCAAAGAGTCCAATGAGGGTTTCGGTGTTACCCACGTCCATTGCCAGTAACACGCCCTACCCTCCTACCTCGACGGGTCCATTATCGAGCAGACGCACACCCTCGACGAACCCCGCGACGAGGGCTCGTTTTACTCCGTGGTCGTTCGCGCCCACGGGTTCGAGGGTCGCGGGATCGACGACCTCGGCGTAGGCGACCTCGATCCCGTGGTCCTCCATGACGGCGCGCAGGCGGGTTCGCTGCGTCAGAGAACTCGCGACGTCGATCGCCACCTCGCGCAGCGCGCGCGAGAGTCCGAGCGCGCGCTCGCGCCCCTCTGGCGAGAGTCGTTCGTTGCGACTCGACAACGCGAGACCCTGTTCGTCGCGCACAATCGGACAGGGCACGATCTCGACGTCAAAGGCGAGGTCGCGCACGAGTTGGCGCACGACGCAGAGTTGTTGGTAGTCCTTTTCACCGAAGTACGCCCGACAGGGTCCGGTGATCGCGAACAACTTCGCCACCACACTCGCGACCCCGTCAAAGTGCCCGGGTCGATCCGCTCCCTCGAAGCGCTCGCCCAGTGGTCGTATCGTGACCGTGGTGGGTGTCGCGCGCGGAAAGTCGGGCCACATGTCATTGAGCGCGGGCTCGACGAGACAGTCCACGCCACTTTCTCTCGCGAGTTCGTGGTCGTGCTCGGGCGTGCGGGGATAGCGCGCGAGATCCTCGTCGTCACTGAACTGGCGAGGATTGACGAACACGCTCGCGAGCACCACGTCACCGCGGTCCTTCGCCACGCGAAAATTGGCGGCGTGGCCCGCGTGCAGGGCGCCCATCGTGGGCACCAAACCCACCACGCGACCCTGCGCGCGCACGCCCTCGGCGTAGGCGCGCCACTGGGCGACGTCAGTGACGACGAGCACCCTAGACGCGAGCGGCGAGACGTTGGTGCTCGGCGAGCTGGAAGGCCTCGTGCGCGAGCGCCACGTACGCCGAGCGCTCCTCGTCGGGGATCGCGGCCAAGTGCGCGTCGATCGTGGCGACGTCGCCGCGCGAGGCGGGTCCGGTCAGCGCGCGCGCGACGCCGAGTTTCTCGACGTCGTCGAGGGCTTCGTGGGCGAGCGGCAAAAAGTCCTGCAGGCTCAGTCCCGCGGCCGTCGCGAGGGCCTCGACGTGACCCATCAACGCGACGAGGTGATTGGCGGCCACCGTGGCCGTCGCGTGATAGAGAGCGCGTTGGGTCTCTACGAGCGTGAGAACTCGGCCCCCCAGCGACGCCACCAGTTCCGCGACGAGTGCGTCGCCGCCCACGCTGTAGGTCGCCCCGAGCAGGCGCGCCGCGCCGCGCTTCTCGTCGGGCAACACCGCGAGGGGGTGCATGTAACCCACGCGCGGGTGATCGCCGAGTTCGTCGAGTCCCCGCGAACCCGCGACGTGCGCGACGACGCGCTCGGCGCGCTTCTCGAGCCGTGCCGCCACCGCGGCGATCTGGTCGTCGGGCACGCACAACACGACGATCTCGGCGTTTGGGGGCACGACCAGGTCGTCGTGGTGGACGAGGGTGACCTCGTGTCCGACCGTACGCAGGGCTTGAGCGAAGGACGCGCCGGCCCGGCCCGTTCCGATCACGGTGACATACATGAGGGCTCCGTTTCCGTTCCGGCCCCGAGGGTGCCGTTCGGCGTTAGTGCAACGACTTGAGTGTACCGAGTTTTCTGACCGCGCCGACGCCCGCGCGCAACTGCTCGTCGCTCACGAGCTCGGGCGCCAAATCCGCCAAAGGCACCAGGACGAACGAACGCTCAAAGAGCCGCGGGTGGGGCACCTGCAACGTGGCGTCGTCCACCCTCTCGTCACCCACGAGCAAAACGTCGACGTCGAGCGTGCGGGGTCCCCAGTGAACCTCGCGGGTGCGACCGGCCTCGCTCTCGGCCCTTTGCGCGCGACCAAGGAGTTCGTGCGCCGAGGCGTCGGTCGTCACTTCCAGCACGAGATTCCAAAAGTCGTCCTGCGCGACGCCGCCCACCGGCTCGGTCTCGTAGACCGGCGAGAGACGATATCGCTCTTCGCCCGCCACGACCGCGACGCCGAGGGCTAAGTAGTGTCCGCGGTCGCCGACGTTCGAGCCGAGAGAGAAATACGCGCGGCGCACCACTAGGCCCGGCTGCGTCGCAACCGAACCCCGACGCTCGCGACGTCCTCGGCAACGGGCGGTTCGAGTTTTCTCACCGCGACCTCGACCGCACTCAGCGCGTCGTCGTAGTTCAGCGCGGCCGTCGCCACCGCGCCGGCCAACGATTCGAGGAGAAAGAAAGCGCCCTCGGTGGCGACGGTGACGGCCAGGGTCAGAACCTCGGCGTAGTTCGTGGTGTCGGCGACGTCGTCACTAACGATCGCCGCAGCGAATGATCGCTCGAGATCAAGATCGAGCGAGAGCAGTTGTGGGGTGTGTCGCTCGGTTTCCAAGACACCCACGATCGCGCGAAAGCGCACGTCGCGGAGTTCAATGACGTCACTCACGCACGTTCTCGGGTAAGTCAGCGAGCACCGAACGACCCTCGGGGCCCACCGAGCGTCGAAACAGTCGCTCGACGAGCGCGACGGCCGCGGGCACCGTGGCGACCTTCTGGCTCCACACCAGATACCCCGCGACGACGCCCAGCAGTCGGTCCGAGACTTCGTCGCCGTGGAGCAACACGGTCGTGTGCGTCGCCATGGAGTGAGCGATGTCGCGGTAACACGCGTCCAGGACGTCGCGCTGTCCCGCCCCGCCGCGCAGCGCGTAGTGGCTCGCGGTGAGGCCGTGTTCGAAGTAGGCGTTCATCGCCTGCATGTTGGGCAGGATCGAAATCACCCGACCAAACCCCTGGTGCTTTAACCAGAGCAACTCCTCGTCGCGGCGCACCTGGCGGTGCACGGTCGTCGAGCCGCCCGGACGTTCGGCGACCGCCAAAATGCCCTTGTAGATCCACGTGAATCCCCGCGGTTCAATACCGGCCGCCCACTTACCCCTCACGCGACGTCCTTAAAGTCTCTCGCGAGTAAATCGCGCAACTGCACCGTGGCCCCCACGTCGTGCACGCGCACCACGTTCGCGCCCTCCACCATCGCCCAGGCCGCGGTGGCGAGCGAAGGCTCGAGGCGCTCGCCGACGGGCAACGGACGCTCGCCCAATTGCTCTAAAAACCGCTTGCGACTCGTGCCCACGAGCAGGCCCGCGTCGTAGCGCGCCGCGAGTTCGGCGAAGTGAGACGACGCGCGCAACAGCGCGAGGTTGTGCTCGGTCGTCTTGCCAAAACCAATACCCGGATCGAGCCAGAGCTCGCTCACGCCGGCGCGCCGCGCGCGCGCAGCCAGCGCGGCGAGAAACCGAGCGACCTCGTCAACCACGTCGTCGTAGTAGGGACTGTCCTGCATGGTCGAGGACGGGCCGCGTCGGTGCATCGCCACGTAGCCAACGCCTAATTCGCCCGCCACCTCGGCGAGCGTCGCCGACACGTCGTTGATGATGCGCGCGCCCGCCCCGACCGCCGCACGCGCGACGACCTCTTTTTGGGTGTCAATTGACACAACGCCCAGTGGCGCCAAGGCGCCCACGACGTCGAGGACCCGCGCTAACTCTTCCTCCACCGCCACTTCGGCGGCGCCGGGTCGCGTGGACTCGCCGCCGACGTCGACGTAGTCAGCGCCGGCGGCGAAGTGCTCGGTGCCGCGATGAATGGCGTCGGTGACCTCCGCGGTGCGCGACGCGGGGAAAAACGAGTCCGGGGTCACGTTCACGATCCCCATGACCGCGGGGCTTAGCGCCACGAGGAACCGCGCGAGTGAATGTAGGCAAGCGCCTCGGCGCGCGACGCGGGGTCGTCGCGAAAAGCCCCCCGCACCGCGGAGGTCACCGTCGTGACCCCCTCTTTCTTCACGCCCCGCATCGACATGCAGAAGTGCTCGGCCTCGAGCACCACGAGCGATCCGCGCGGTTTGAGTTCACGTTCCAGCGCCTCGACGATCTGGGTGGTCATGCGTTCTTGCACCTGGAGTCGTCGCGCGTAGCCCTCCACGAGGCGCGCCAACTTGGAGAGACCGGTAATGCGCCCCCCTAAATTCGGCAGGTACGCCACATGGGCGCGACCGACGAAGGGCACCAGGTGGTGCTCGCAAAGGGACGTGAAGGGGATGTCGCGCACCATCACCATTTCGTCGTGCGCGGCGTCAAAGGTCACCCGCAGGTGCTCACCGGGATCAGCCCCGACCCCCTCGAAGAGTTCGGTGTACATGTCGGCGACGCGTCGGGGTGTTTCGAGTAGGCCTTCGCGGGTGGGGTCGTCACCAATCGCCGCGAGTAGTTCTCGTACGAGCACCTGCACTCGGTCGTGGTCGACCACGACTAGACCTTGCCGACGTAGGTGTAGATCCCGTCCAGGTTGCGGTAGTGCTCGTTCACGTCCAGTCCGTACCCCACCACGAAATCAGACGGAATAGAAAATCCCACGTACTTAAGCGACTGCTCCACGCGCTGTTCGCCTTCTTTTAATAACAAGGCGCAAACTTCTAAACTCGCCGGGTTGCGCGCACCCAAGTACTGACGCAGGTAGTTCAAGGTGAGTCCCGAATCAACGACGTCCTCGACAATGAGCACGTGGCGACCCGCGAGGTCCACGTCGAGGTCCTTGACGATACGCACCACCCCGCTCGTCTTCGTCGCCGCGCCGTAGGAGGACACCGCCATAAAGTCCACCTCGACAGGGAGGGGAATGGCGCGCATGAGATCCGCCATGAAGTTGATGGCGCCCTTTAAAACGCACACCAGCAGCAAGGAGTGTTGGGCGTAGTCGAGCGCGATCTGCGAACCCAACTCGTCAACGCGGTCCGCAATTTCCTTTGCGGACACCACCACCTCACCAATGGCGCCCTTCGCCCAGGTCGCCGGGGAGTCCCCGAGCTTGCGACTATCCATGAGACTTGAGCGTAGTGGAGTCAACTTCGAAAAAGAGACGCTGGTGGCGACGCGCGAGGCGTCGGCCCCCCGACAACTCCGCCGCGACGACGTTGCCCGCGACCACCGCCAACGCGCGTTCGATCTCGGCGGCAGTGGGTGGATGGGTGTCGCCGAGGTCGTCGAGGTAGGCGAGTTTCGTTCGCAGCCACCGCACGCGCTTGGCGCGGGGCCACGCGGCGAGTTCTCGACAGTCCACTTCGTCGAGCGAGCGCTCGAGGTCGGGCGCGAGCAGGGCGTTCAGCCACGTCCGATCCTCAAAGAGCACCCGTGCCTGTCGCGCCAGCAAGGGCACCACGTCACGACCCGACAAATCGTTCATGAGCGGCACCAACTCGTGACGCACGCGATTTCGCACGAACGACGGGTCCTCGTTCGTCTCATCAACGCACGCCGCGACGCCGCTCGCGCGCACGAAGTCGTGCAGCGCCGCCCGGCGCACGTCGCGTAGCGGCTTGGTGGCGTCGTCGATAAAGGGAGAGAGTCCGTCCACTCCGGCGCCACGCAGGGTGTTCACCAGCACGGTTTCGGCGAGGTCGTCCATGGTGTGACCGGTGAGAACCCCCGCGGGCATCACCGCGCGCCGCGCCGATCGCGCGCGCGCCTCAAAGTTGGGTCCCGGGGCGACGTCGACGTCGTGTCGACAAAATCGCACGGAACGCTCACGACAAAACGCCGCGACCACCTCAGCGTCGTTGCCGCTGTGGGCCCGCGCGTGGTGATCAACGTGGTGCACGGTCACCACGAGCTGCGCCTCCAGGGCTAAGAGGGCGAGACCGAGAGAATCGGGACCCCCCGACACCGCGAGATCAACCGCGGTTCCCGCGGGGGGAAATCGGCACGCGGACAGCAATTCGTCGACCACGCACGTAGGTTACGAGGCCGCCGTAGCGTCGACGCGCCCACGGGAGGGGACGACGCGCGCGCGTCGCCACCACCGGTGGGCTCGCGCGAGTGCGAACCACCCCGCACTCACGACGCCGACAAAAAATCCCACCGGCCAATTGGTCGTGTAGGCACTCGCCAGAGCCACCCACACCGTGACCTCGGCAATGACGACGCCCATCACCAGCGCTCGCAGAGGCGAGTTGCTCCACGTGCGCGCCGCCGCGGGGGGCCCGATCATCAAACTGAAGAGCAAAAAGGCACCCACGACGGGCACCGTCACGGTCGTGGTGGCGGCGACCAGGACGAGGAACGCAAAATCGAGCGCGCCGAGGCGTACGCCCCCCACGAGAGCGAGGTCGCGCGAGAGCGAACTCAGTAGCAGGGGCCGAAAGAGCGCCGCCACCGCGACGAGACTCACCAGCGTCACGAGCAACACCGGGATTAGTTGGCTCGACGTCACGCCCAAAATCTCACCAAAGAGCAGCGAGAAGATCTCGGGTTCGTACTCGGTGCTCTGGCTGAGAAACGCCGCCCCGAGGGCCAGCATCAGCATCAAGACGAGGGCCGTCGCGACGTCCGCACGTCCCCGACGTCGAAGGCCCGTTATGAGGAAGGTCGACAAAAGAGAAAAGACGCCCAGACCAAGGAGCGAACTCGCGCCCACCAGGCTTGCGCCGGCCGCGCCGGCGAAGGCGCCGTTCGGAATGGCGTGCGCGGCGAACGCCTCACCACGCAACACCACGAAGAATCCGACGCTGCCCGCGAGCAGGCCGAGCAGCGTGGCGACAATCCACGCGTGGGTCATAAAGCCGCTGAACATCAACCCACCTCACGACGCGCGAGACGACGTCGCGCGAAACCCGACGCGACGTACCCCAAAAGGACGAGGGCCACGATGAAAAAACTCACCGGCAGTCCCCCACTCGCGTCCCAGTCGTAACTGTCGTAAGCGAGCAGGACGCCAAGCCAGGTCGAGAGAACGCCGACGCCACTGGCGAGCACGATCGCTACGGACATTCGCCGCGTCAGGCGCAGCGCCGTGGCGGCGGGACCAATGAGCAGCGTGGTCGAAAGCACCGAACCCACGGTCAACGACGAGAGACCGACCGACACCGCGAGCGTCGCCATAAAGACGCCCCCCACGAGACGCACCCGCACGCCGCGCGCGGCGGCGACCTCGGGAGCCAGCGAACTAAGGAGCAAGGGGCGAAAGATGACGACGACCGCGAGAAGGGTCACGATCGTGAGTGCTGCCGCCCAGACAAGCGTGGACGAGGCGACGAAGAAGATGGAACCAAAGAGGACCTGTTGGGTCACGCCCGTGGAGGCGCTGCGGGTTGTGTCGAGATAGAGAAAGAGTGCCGAGAGCCCCGTCGCCGCTCCGAGCACGACGCCCGTCGCCACGTCACGACCGCGAAGTCGTTGCACGCCCGCGAGTTCCATCGCGCCCG
>Ga0116229_10015845_pt1 | contig 10203 bp, 8 predicted proteins | sample S1TSphgellanicum_3_FD_87313 | JGI IMG/M metagenome (GOLD analysis project Ga0116229, IMG submission 87313) | Host-associated microbial communities from peat moss isolated from Minnesota, USA - S1T2_Fc - Sphagnum magellanicum MG | ecosystem: Host-associated > Plants > Peat moss > Unclassified...
AATAATAATAATAATAATAATAATGTCCCACATATACTACTTTTGATAACAATACAACCTCTAAATTTTATAATAACATGGAACCTAAAGTTCCTTGATACAATGATCCAGTTTTCACCACTAACAAATTTGTGCAATGGAAATGCAAAGCCCATAATAAAATTTGGGCTTTCCATGCTGCTTTGCACTCCCAATGAACAATGATTAAATTATTTTTTGTGAACATAATAGTTTTGTTGTAATCAATTTTGTGTTTTTAGAAGATAAGATTCTGTAAATTTCACTATATGTCATTTTGATCTATTAATTAATTTATTTTCATTCTTGTCAACAAAAGTCTGATTCATTAAATAAGTTCACAACAAGATACAAATAGACCCAAAAAAAAAAAAACGTTGAAAGGGTGTAAGAAAAGCAACAAGATACAAACAAACAGACAAAAACCATTGAAAGGGTGCAAGACAAACATCAAGAAATAATTCTACAATGAAATTTGATTTATGACAAATTATAATCTGGAATGGCTCTGGAATTGTCACAGTGACAATCACCAAAATCCCATCTTACATAAACCAGTTTCAATGAAAGATTGTCACTGGAATTTAAAGCAATTGGGAAGAGCAAATTTAACATTAGTTTTACAGTCCAGAGCAATATACATACCTGCTGATAAACACAGGATCGTAATCACTCCACCCAACACAAATTCTGAATTATGGACCGCCTTTTGTGGCTGCTGTAACAGCAGTAGTCAGTGAAAAACCTCCTAGTATTTTGTTTTCTTTGCCTGATTTATTTTTTACTTCTTTTCCAGCGGCATTTTACAGGCAACCCAAATGTTTGAAATTGCAGAAGAATGTAGACTTTCTTTTTTATTTTTTTGAATTTTTTAACTTCACAAATTTGACCGAGGAATATCTGACTCTTCTTTTCCAGCAACCTCCGCATACATGTCTGCAATTGCCTGGGCAAAGAAGGTTTTTGCTTGCGGCCTCTTCACCTGTGACCCAAAGGAAATAAAACCCGCATCCAAACCACAGCAGCACTAAAATCTCAAAAACCCAACAAGGTATTAAAAAAATAATGAAGTCCCCTGCAAAGAACTAAGTAAGACAATTGCATAACAAATTGGGCCCAGAGTGAACCAACAGCCCACCAGCACACCATGACAGATGGATGGTAGGTGGACAGAAAAATCACTTTTCCCATTGGTAGATGGACAAAACAAGGGGTCAAAGAAAGAGTGATTAAATTTACCTTCATCGTGGGTGTCAGAAGACCATTCTCAACAGAAAACGGCTCCACCACTAGTGTAACTGCCTTGGCAAACTCAAATCCCCGCAACTGCAGTTTATCCAAAGCATAGAATTAGCAACTTTGTCTCATTTCAAACTGGATGGTTCAATGGAAAGATTTTTGTAGGGGAAAGCTCGAGCTATACAAGTGATGGGTTAGAAAGATGACATGTTAAAAAGACTTTATAATATGTGTGTGTGTGTGTGTCTCCATCTCTCCTGAAAAGTGGTGAAAAAACAGAACCTGAGCTTCACGAGCAACAGCATCCATATCAGCCTTAACAGCTGCTCGCACAACAGGATTGGTGCACAATTTGTTCAAGTCACCTGCATCCTGCAATTCCATCCCGTCCAGACAACAAAAACCTTATTTCAACATCAATCCACAGAAGTTACTCTTTTGTTGCTTTGCACACCACAAGCCAATGATATATATATATATATATATATATATCTTTCGATCAATCCCCCAAGCATGCCACCCAATTGGAGTACCAAGCATATTCAAAAAAATTCAAGTGTTGACATCTGAGTTTCTGGCAGAGTTGGATACCCCATCTTTTCAGCATTATTGGCTCAAATTTTACCTACACAGACGGACCTCAACAGTACCAATTTTTCACACCTTCAAACTGTTTTCTTACCAAAAAAGATAAAAGGGATTGGTCACAGAAAACAAAAGGCGCAAGTTGAGTTGTTGCGGCATTTTTAAAAAAAAAATTCTGTTATTATTTTTCTTTGAGTTTGTAATGTCTGTTGTGTGCACCCACCTTGATGCCCCTTGACTTTGCCCATTCTGGTAATGTCTCAGGGTCGACAACAACGATTGCCACCAAACTGCTGTTGAAGCTATCACCTGCACAGTAAAAATTATAACCCAATGCAGCAATTGTGTAAGAAAAATCTGCCTGTGAATGTCGCGATGACAATTGTTTTAAGGGATATCAAAGTTCTGAGTCCATCATCACTGAATGAAGACAGTTCATGATGAGCAAGTTAGCCAAAAGAAGAACACTCTCAACAAAAGGTAGTTCCTTCTCTACATGGATTGGAAGAATCTCATTATGGATTTCATTTAGCTTGAATGTAATTTGCATCAGAGTTTGCTTTTTGCATCAATTGAGTCAAGTACTACATGATGACAGACTCCTGGGGTGTATAAATGAGTACAAACCATGAATAAAGCACTGTGAAATGAAACGGCTGCGGATATAAACGTTCTCAATTTTTTCAGGTGCAATATACTCACCCTGCGCCAGCTTGAAAATATTCTTTTTCCTGAAGAATTTCAGACAGTATCAAAAGAGATTAGAGTTGCACAATTGCTCCTCCTCAATGCTACTACCCACCCAATGATCAGGTATCTCTTAGGAAGGCTATATAATTCAGGGAAGCACTTCTGGAAACACACAAGGCAAGTTCTCGGTAGATGGATCTGACTTCAGAACTCAAAGGACGACTTTTGACAGGGTGGGGGGAACATGGGAGAAAATAATGCAAACCGGTCAATGATTTTTAGCCTGCCGCCTGGGAGCCAACACCCAATATCACCACTGTGTAACCAGCCATCCTCATCAAGAATTTCACGCCTGGAACCATGAACAAAAAAGGATATCCATCAGTTTCCTTTTTTTCTCATTTCTGCTGAAAATTGCACACTTTTTGAAGGTGCGAACAAACAGGATTCCACAAAAAGAAAAGGAAATATTGTTAAACCCAAAAAGACTATGATCATGAAACCAACAAAGCACAGTTTGGGGATCTTCCATATGAAAATGCTTGGCCCAAAAACAAAAAAAGGAAAAAGGAAAAGAGTGGGAAAATCAATTCAAAGAAGGAAGGAAAGAACTGACGTTTGAATCTCATCTTTGAAGTAGCCTTTGAAGACTAATGGACCACGCACACAAATTTCTCCCCGTGGGTATGGTTTGTCATCAGATGAATACTCCATCTCTGGCACATCCACAAGCTTTACCTCTGCACACAATAATCAGAATCCACAGATGAGCAATTTTGCTTTACCCAAAACTTGAGTCTGAAACCATCCCCATCTGTCATCAAAAACCCTCCATCAACACTGGGAAAAAAAACCGCTCTGCTTTGATTGCAAGAAACAAAAGCATACAGATATGAATTACAAACAAACCCATATGGAGGGACTCCTTAATTGTGGATTAAAGACTTGGGGGCAGGGTTTCTTACCACAGGCAGGGTTGGGTGGTCCAACATGACCTGATGTATTGTCACCTTCTTGGCTTCCAGCAATAACACATGAAGATTCTGTCATCCCATAACCTTCAGAAACAAATCCACCAAAGCATCTGGGCACCCCAAAAAAATGACAGACTTCAATCAGTAAATTCACAAATTCAAATTTTGTCCCTGTAAACAAACTCCTTGCAGAAAACACTCTGCCAGAAAAATCAATCAATCCCGACAGTCCTTAGCTTCTGATGTCAGTAGTCACCCTACATACAAAACACCCTGCACACACACAAACACACACACACATACTCACATTCTCAGGAAGTCCAGCACATCTGGAGAGATTGGTGATGCTCCTGAAAAGAGACATCGCACACGGCCTCCCAACACCATCTTTACCTTGTTAAAAACCAACCGGTCCCAAATGGGTGATGGTGTTTTCCCTGAAAAAAAAGACCACCCATGAATTGATTTATCAGGATTCATGGACAATAATGGAGCATGTGCATGAATGCAAAAAACTATGCAAACTTGACTGACAAAAAAAAGGAGGACCCTGAAAACAGAAGTATGAATTTCAAAGGCACAGTCAGAAAGGCAAGCACTTTTCTTGACCTTTCTCAAGAGCATCCTTTTTGGCATTATATGCAACATTGAAAAGCCTTTCACGAAGCCCACCTGATGCCTTCACTGCTGAAGTGATTCTATCATGACATTCCAAAAAACAACAAACCCACAGTACGTTGAAAGCCTGCAGGCACTTTTGCATTCTTTCTTCCAAAAGAAACAAAATGAGTTCACTCACTTAGTCCCTATGATCACTCTATGAAAACCGTCTAAGCCTTTAGATTTTTGCACTCAGAGAGAGAGATGCTTCAACAAAATCTCAAAATGCAGTAGCATTTGCAGGATAATGTTTTTTTACTTGTCATAAATACGATTGTAAAGCCGAGGAACGCTAAAGAAAACTGTGGGTTTTAGTGCCTCAATGTCATCCATCAGCTTCAGTACGTCCTGAAACCCATAAAATCACCTGAGCCCATTAGTATTTTTTCAAAGTAGAATTGTCAAATGTTTACCTGTCGTCTTAGTGAGCTTGTGCAATTTACATATACAAAATCTCCCACAAAAAACTTGTAAACCATTTTTTGAAGGTAACATGAGAATTGACTGCAGTTACTAACCTGATGATGACATCACTCACAAAGTGTCAGACCAATTTCATAAGAAAATAGCAGTGCACCAAAATCTTACCCCTTGGTAGAAGCCAACACCAGCACCATGGTGTAGCATAATCAACATATTCATCCTTTCATAAATGTGTGCCAATGGTAAATACGAGATATGCCTGTTCTTGTTGACACAAAATACATAAAATCAATCAAAGAAAAAAATTAGAGCAACTGAGAAAGAAAGAAAAGAAAGGAAAATATTCAGGAGATTGATGAACATTGCACAAATAGATTGAAAAACTCAGAATTAGTTGTCTGCAAAAAGTCATGTTTACAAAGAGATTATATACTAAAATAGAACAAACAAAAAATAGATGATATGGATTTTCAGGTTTCACGTACACATCAGAGGGGAATATCTTAGTGGTGGTAGAACTCCCTGCTGCAGATGCCACTAGACTATGGTGCGTTAGCATTGCTCCCTGCATCAATTAGGAAGCAAAAGTTGAGTCATTTTTTAGTCAAGTTCTGGAGATAATTTTCCACTTCAGCAACACATGCAGAACAATCAATTCACAAAGACTTCTCATCTCGCTGTAAACAGTAGCCACCACCATGCCCTCTTTCATAAGAGATGAGACATCTGGCAAAAAAAAACATTTGAGTGTGTGTGTACCTTTGGAACACCGGTTGTGCCACTAGTGTAGCAGATTGTTGCTACATCATGAGGCCGAGGAGGAATAAACGATCGTGTATCTGCTAGCCCCTGTAAGAACCACCCACCCACCCACTCGGTTGATCAATTCCCCATTCAGAAATCACCAACCCACAATCTTCTTACCAGTAAAATGTCTTATGATGTAAAATGCTGACAATCAAATAACATATACCCATTTGTTTGAAAGGAACAAATGCATAGAAGCAATACTAGAAGTAGAGCATTACCACTGAAGGTAGCTGTAGGAAGCAATCAGTACCTGAGCTTTGAGCCGAGAGTAGGGAACAATGTCAATTCCTGATCGAGAAGGCAGTGATGGCACCAAACTTTCTGTACCTCCAACAACCTAAGGATAGATAGGTGAACAACAACAGTTCACAAATCAAGACCAACAATATGTCTCAATATGTTTTCTTCCTCAACAAAAGACATAGGCTATGACAACTTTGAGTCTGTAACTGATTGGCTTGATAGCAATAAGCTAAGTTTGAAGCTTTACTTTGTGGAGCTACAAGGACAAAAACCATTTCTGATAAAATCAACAATACCACTACCACACATAGAAAGAGCAACTTTGCAAAGAGTGGGTGGAAGAAACCTTACAACTATGAGTCGGACTGATGGAAGTTCCGACAATTGAGGCAAAAGCTGTGTACACAATCCCATTCCAAAATACCCCAAAGGCACACAACAATTGATTACTCCTTTGCCCACAATAAACAGGAAATGACGGTGCAGAGATCACAACAACATGGCCCTCTCAATGGGCCTCTCAATGGGCAGCAATGGCAAGTGGCTAACTCACATTCTGCAGCTTGTCAGGTGTGCAAAAAAGTGCTGTAATTTCAGCATGATTGATTATGTATTTCACCGCATCAGCACCTGTCAAAGACACGCACAAACACAAAGAAGATAAAAATTATTTTTCTACTACTACCAATTCCTTTGTAGGTTCTGAGTGTGAAACTCGTTCACTGACAAATCTGGATTACCTATGCTATATCCAAAGAGCCCAATTGAAGCTGATTAACCCCTGCTGGCAGGCAGCTTACCAAGAGTGTCGTACAGAGGAACAGAGATGTAGGAATATGACCCACATGCCAGCTCCGTGACTACCCACTCTGGGCGATTGATCATATACAAGCCAACACATGAACCCTGCCATTTTTCCAACCAAAATTTGCACTTGTTTCATAGTCTGCCTGATCAAATGCTAGACCCTACCAACCAAAATCATTAGCTTCCAATGGTGGGTGTAGACCATCAGTGTATAATAATCCAGCTACCCAAAAGTTGAAACAAAAGCCATTATACAAAATCTGCATCTACAAATATAAAACAATGCAAAATGAGGGAACATCAAAATTGCACTTCTGGAAACAAGAGATCCGTTTGCAGAAGATGAAACCATTTGATTCTCAGAGGGGATGTGATCTTCTAAATGCTTGCCTTTGGGATTCCATTCTGGACAAGACCTGAACCAATAGCTGTCCGTCCTGCCCCTACTTCCCCATATGTCATCCATCGGTACCTGCAATTGGTGTGCCACATCCCAACACAAGAACTTGAGCCAAAAGATGGAAGGAAAGAAAGCATCACTAGTACCAGTATATGACCCAAAACACTGTAACAACTCTCATGACCTCAAAGGGTTCTGCCACCCTCCCTAATGCCAGGAAAGACAGGGGGAGGAAAAAAAAAGAAAACAAAATGACTGCAGGTGGATGGACTTCAGGATTTTCCAGCTGGAGACAAAAGAGGAAAAATGCAAGGATGATAAAAAAAGCCAATCAAAGATTTCAGTTTTTTAAGAGGTAGTAATTACTCGCCAACTGTGCCATCATCTCGGATCCGACTCCCCAAGCACTTCTCATCTGCATACGCCTTAGATGAATAGCTTCAAAAAACCAACCCAATCCCGACTACGATTGTGTCATTCACAATTTTGCACAAAAAAATTGAAACTGAGAGGAAGAAGAGCTTCTGATTGTTTGAATACTGTGTCTTGTAAGAACATAGTAAGTCCACAAATCTAGTCAGACATTTTTCACAGATATATCAAAATCAAAGAGAAAGGGTTGACTGAAGGCAAGTGGCATACACAAAATTGTCATGAAGTGTTCGAATCTCGGGATGCTCTGGCCAATGGTCCACAAGTTGCAAAGGGGACCTAGCTGATCTGTGAACAAACTACAAACTGTGAGAAGGCATATATATATCATGTAACAACACTGTCAGAATTTCTAGAACTCAAAAAGCTTAAGGTTTGTTCACTGTGTAAAACACCACAGAGAAGATATATTCCCCACATACCTGTACACATGCCATTTTCCAGTGCTCAGTTTTTCAGGTAGCACCACGCTGTAACCATCTACTGCACAAAACACACACCATACCCAAGTTGGAAACTTTGCTTCAGAAAACCACAGCCACACATGTCTTCAGAGATTTCACAAGCTAGTTTTTGCCATAGAAGATTTTGATGTTGATATGACCAAAAACTTCCAATAAGAACAGAATAAAATAGGGTTTTAGACATGAGAGAAAACCAAGATAAAACCCTGCAGCAGTTGGCTGTTTCTCCAATTGTGCACTCCCCTCTCCTGCCAATTTGCACCACCAACCACCACCCAACCATGGCATATCTTCAATGGTTGCAGGTTTATAGAATCCTCTGGTATCCGTCTTGCCTCTCAACCCACACTTGGATTCTAAGATCCCACGGGAAATCAAAAAAAAAAAAGAAGAGTTACCAGAGGGAGGAGAGTGGAGGTGGTTGCGTATTGTCTGTAGCCGCCTCCTACCTGACTCAACAGCTGCTGCTGCTACTGCATCTCCATCCATCTTTCACTTCCTTGCTGTTTCTTCACTTACAAAAGTTAGAGCAATCTGTGAGAGAGTTTCTCTGGTATGATCCATTTGCTTCAAAAATCCCTCTTTACCAAAATTGTATGCATATGTGTCAGACAATATTTTGCAACTTCTTCACAGGTTTTGCAAATTGCTGTTAATTATTTTCACTGTCAATGCAGTGGAAGATGTGCATGTGGGTTCAATCAGGTGAGCTAGCTGCAAGAGGTTTTTGTTTCTCTCATGATATGAAAAAAAGAAAATCAACATTCAGATTCAGGATTCACCATCTTCCAAACCCTATTTTGTGTTATGTTTGCTGATTGAGATGTTATTATGTCCGTGGGTGGTGGTGGTGGTGGTGATCGTAAAGAGCAGCAAGGAGTTGCCACCAATCTCCAATAGCCCAATCTCAGAGAGAATAAAAAGCAAAGCACTGCATCTCTAACAGAGAAAGAAGAGAAGATGAAATCCCAATTTGCAAGAATTGCAAAAGCCCATGCAACAGCTCAATCTCAAAGAGAAAAAAGACCATGCACTGCTGCTGATGCTTTGCTGCTGCAACAAGTATTCTTACATATGATCAACTGCTTCTTCCTCAACGGATCTCTCTCCAAATCCCTCAAGATCAAAGAATTCCGAAGAAAAAGGATTGCGAAGCCAGTGGAAACTGAAGAGATTTAAAAAAAACAATAACCCACCTCTCGAATTCCGAGAGAGCAACCAGCGACGACGACGACAACCCAAAACAAGAAGCACCTCTTCTGCTGCAAATCTTTCTTCACCGCTTTCCTTCCTGCTTCACACACATGTAGTCACAAAAAGATCTTCACCAGCAACCCACGCACCCACCCACCCATCCACGCACGCAGAAAGACTGAGAAAACAAAAAGCCGTGAAAGAGAAAGAATTCAAAGAGAACACAACCCTATTTGAGAGTGGTGGGTGAGTGGGTAGGTGGGTGGGTGGGTGCAAGAGAGATGCGGAAACACGAAACAAGAAGAATTTCATCAAATTCCTCAGAGCAAATTCAGGAAGAGCACCAACCCAGAGAGATAGAATCCATGGAAAACTCAGTCACTTAAATCTCCCTCTTGTTTGCGAGAGTTACCTATGTAGTGTAGTAGTTGTTGTGGTGTGGAGGAGGAGGAAGAGGACATACGCAGAAGCACCAACAGCCAAGCAAGAGAGCGTGAGAGAGAGAAAGAGAAATGTGAAGAAGAAGAATGTGTTGCTTTTGTGATCAGCAACAAAAAAACCCCCAAAAAATAAAAAGAGGAAAAAGGGAAAGAAAATCTCCAGACCGAGCACGGCGATCGATCCATCTTTCTTCACCCATAAGCGAATGCCGTGTCGATCATCCCAATTGAGAGTCATCTGCAGCAGCGACTCTCATCAGCAGCACTGTAGCTGAGAGAGTTTATGGCAAGCACCCCATTCCACTTATTTTCTTTCTGTTCCTCTTCTTGCTAGGATACACACAATCTCACATCACAATGAGGATTGCAATCTTTCAGAATCCATCGCTCTGATTCTCATACATTCTGTTTCTGTTTCTGTGAAAGGAATTCTTTCTTTCTTTCTTTCTTTCTTCTGGTTCATCAGACATTGTTTTCTGTTTTCCAGACATTGTTTTTTGATTCTCAGACACTCTTCTGTTTGTCAGAAAATTCATTCTTGATTAATGGTTCTTCAGGCATCTCTTTCTGTTTCTCAGAAACTCATTCTTTAGTATGGCTCTTCAGACATCTCTTTCTGTTTCTCAGGAATTCAATCTTTTGATGGGTCTTCAGACATTTCTTTTTGTTTCTCATAAATTCATTCTTTTGAAGGTTGTTCTTCAGACATGCTTTTCTGTTTCTCAGAAATCCTTTTGAAGGTTGTTCTTAAGACAATTGCTTTCTGTTTCTCAGAAATCCTTTTGAAGGTGGTTCTTCAGACATTGCTTTCTGTTTCTCAGAAA
>Ga0116229_10015846_pt1 | contig 10203 bp, 9 predicted proteins | sample S1TSphgellanicum_3_FD_87313 | JGI IMG/M metagenome (GOLD analysis project Ga0116229, IMG submission 87313) | Host-associated microbial communities from peat moss isolated from Minnesota, USA - S1T2_Fc - Sphagnum magellanicum MG | ecosystem: Host-associated > Plants > Peat moss > Unclassified...
ACGAAGTCTCCGGGAGTCTCGTGACTTATACGGTCGGGCTGGTCTTCGCCTTGTTGCTCACCGGTGCATCGTTCATCGTGTCGCAAACCAATCTGTTGTGGGCGCCGGGCGTCCCGGCAGGGCTCGCCGTGCTCGCCATCGCGCAGATGGGAGTCCACTTGGTGTTCTTCTTGCACATCAGCACCGGCCCAGACAACACCAACAATGTGCTCGCACTCGCCTTCGGCGTGCTCATCGTCACGCTGGTGGTATTGGGGTCGATGTGGATCATGGCCAATCTCAACACCAATATGATCGATCCCGCCGCTGTCATGCAGATGCAGCGGTAGATCATGCTAACCTCGCAACGAATGGCTAGGTGGCAGAGTGGTTATGCCGTGGCCTGCAAAGCCGCGTACGCCGGTTCGATTCCGGACCCTAGCCTCCACTTGGGATTACTCCATGCCGGCCGGCGCAGCCACGCCTGAATAGATAACTCGTATTTCGACGTGGCGGTTGCCCGCCGGACCGTTGCCGGAATCCACATCGATCCGCTGGCGTACCGGCAGGCCCGTGCCCTTGGCGATCCAGATCAATCCATCGCTCTTGGACTCGCCTGTCTCCGAGTGTTCGCTGTAGACACGCGTATTGACTCCGTCCACGAGTTCTTCGCGCAACAGACGGCATTTGCTCTTCGAATTTTTTTCATTGTCCTCTTCTCGGTGCAGCATCGCCTGCGGCGATTCCGGCACCGATTGCCATTTCCCGTTCAGCAGCAGGTATCTCCTGTTGCCGGTATTGATGATCTCGCTCATTTCGGACTTCGCGCCCGGGATGCCGGTCGATTGCGTGAAATATTGATGGTTGGGCGTGGTGGCCTGACGCTTCAGGGAATCGAACAGCGCCGTGCAGCCGGCGTCGTCGGCGCGTGCCGCCGCCGCGCCGAGCATGCCGCTCACAAGGCCGCCTAGCAACATGATTACATTCAGATTTCCGTGATTTGACATGAGATCTCTCCGCCCTGCGCAGCGAAGTCTAATCCTGCAGAGCCGCCGTTGGTGGCTTCATGGTGTAGCATCGTCCTCGTCTGAATACCGGGGCCGCCGATGCAGCGTGTAATGATGTTCGGATGTCTGGCCTTGGTCTCGGCTACCGGCTGCACTTCGATCAAGACGACTCCCGCGAGCGCGCCGACAGAACCTGCGCATGGTCCGGCAACGAGCACTCCATCGGCGCCGCCTGCACCGGTTCAGGTGCCGCTTGCACCCGCGCCGCCACCGCCGCCACCGCCGTCGACCCCAGTGCCGCCGCCCATAGTCGGGGTGCCTCCCGCGACTGCCGCACCCCCGCAAGCGCTTCCCAAAAAACCGAAACCATCCCTGCCGACAGCGCCGCCCGCACCGGCGAGTGCACCGGCCGCGACGCAAGCCACGCTCGATCTTGCCAGTCTGCAGCAACGCCTGCGCGACACCCGCGCCATCGGTGTGTTCACCAAGCTATCCCTGAAGAATCAGGTGGACGATCTGCTCGACGAATTTCGTGAACTGTATAAGCAACCGAAAACGCGCCCGACACCTCTAATGCGCCAGCACTTCGACTTATTGTTGCTCAAGGTTCTGACTCTGCTGCAGGATAGCGATCCCGCCCTCGCTGCCGCAATTTCTTCTTCGAAAGAAGCGATTTGGGGAATTCTCGCCGACCCCGAAAAATTTTCAAAAATCTAGCAAGGAGACGAAATGCGACTTCGCATTGCAATGATCACGATGAATCTCGCCGCCATCTCGGCGGCAACCGCGTCGCTCGCCGCGGAGGATCCTTCCTTCAACAAAGATCTGAAAGCCACGATCGCTCTGCAAGGATTGCCCTGCGATCAGCTGATCAGTTCCAAGCGGAATGGCGACAGCGACTACACCGCCGTATGCAAGGACGGCAATCGGTATCACGTGTACGTAAACGCGCAAGGCCGCGTGATCGTTCAGAAACTATGAGCGCCGATGCAACACGCAAATCGCACGCGGCGCGCGGCCTTAATACTCCTGATGGCGCTCGGCATATTTCCTTTCGCACCGTGGGATTGCGCATCGCCGGCGCCGCCTTCGGGGCGGGAGATTGGCCAACCGCTCAAGGATCCAGGTCCCGCCGCGCCCGCCGAGGTGGCGATCGGCCAGGTACTTCCGGACGCGACGCTGGAAGGACTCAATGGTCCGTCCAAAAGGCTGCGAGAATTTCTCGGTAAGCCGCTGCTCATCAATGTGTGGGCCAGTTGGTGCGGACCGTGCCAGGCAGAGATGGCGTCTCTGGAGCGACTCGCCTGGCGCGATCAGACGCGGGATTTCGCGATCATCGGCATCTCGACCGACGACTATCCCGATCGAGCCCGGGCGCTGTTGCGCGAATCCAATGCGACGATCAGTCATTTCATCGACCGCAAACTGCGGATGGAAAACATGCTGGGCGCATCGCGCCTGCCTCTCACCGTGCTCGTGGACGCCGACGGGCGAGTCATCGATAAAATTTATGGGTCGAGGCAGTGGGACAGCGCGGAATCCCTGCAGCTGATCGCCGAGGCGTTCAACCGCCATTGATCGCGGCGTTCGAAGCCAATAAGTCAAACCAGCCCGCAATCGCGAGACGCCACATAAGGGAATCTAATTTCAAAAATTTGGATTTCTCGTTTTACTTGGGAGCGACGTTTCATCTGTACGCATCAACGAGCGCCACATCAACGCGCACAAGATCATTTACGCGGCGCTTTGTTGAACAAAGTATTTGCAGCAACTTTTCGTGCCAGGTAGTCTCAAAAAACGATACGCGTGACGAGTTCCAAGAAACTCCAACGCGACACTGAAAAAAAAGGGAGCCATCGAATGCGACCCACCGCCGATACAGAGCGACTAGATAACGTTTCGCGGCGCGCTGCGCTGACAAATGCAATCCGACTCTTCACAGACATGGCCATCATCGTCGCCGGAGTGACGTCGGCCTCCGGCAAGAATGCGCCAGGCGCCAAGAACGCGGGTACCTGAAGTACCGACGCTGGAGCAATTGCATTCTGAATCGCAGGTGAATCAAAAAAGTTTTGGGATGAATCAGAAAAAGCGGGATTAGTCCGCACTCGGTCTCGGGGGAGAAACGTGACATTATCGCGTCGACTTGGTGGTTATTCTTTTGCTGCGGCAATCATCTGCCTGGGTTCACTCGTGTTGAGCACGGCAAGAGCGCAAGCCCCCGCGGATGGCTTCAAACCCGCCGGGCCCGCTCCGGATCTGCCGCAGACGGACATGAACGCCGGTCCAGCCGCCGGCAGGAACCCGTACCCCGTCGCACCCGGCTTTGCGCATGCGTCGATTCCTGAAAATCCGCTCGCGCCCGATGCCAAACCCGTCGGCGAAGATGTCTGCGGAGTCTGTCATCAGATCGAAGATCTGCATTTCAGCCATACCGCGCACGCCAATGGATTGCGTGCCGCCGCGAAGACCACGATGGGCTCACCCGTGTGCGAAGCCTGTCATGGCCCGGGCTCACGGCACTGGAAAAAGCCGAAAGAGAAAGGCCTGATCATCGGATATACGAAGGGCAACGGCACGCCCATCGAGGTACAGACCAAGACTTGTCTGGCCTGTCACTCGGGCGGACCTCGCGATCATTGGTTGGGCTCGGTGCACCAGCGTCAGGACCTGTCCTGCAGCGACTGCCACAATCCCATGCAGAAGGCGTCGGTCGAGGGACTCGAGGCAAAGAGTTCGATCAACGACACGTGCGCCAACTGTCACAAGGACGTCCGTCTGCAGTTCAATCGCCGCTCCCACATGCCGCTTCCCGAAGGCGCGATCAGCTGCGTGGATTGCCACAATCCGCATGGCTCGCTGACCGCGCCGCTGCTCAAGACCAACACGGTCAACGAGACCTGTTATCAGTGTCACGCCGAGAAGCGCGGTCCGTTCCTGTTCGAGCATCCGCCGGTCAAGGAGAGCTGTCTCAATTGCCACACGCCTCACGGTTCCAACAATGCAACTCTGTTGTTCGAGCCGCTCCCGTTCTTGTGCGAGAACTGCCACACGATGGAATTGCATCCGAACAAGCTGCAAACGCCGCAATCGCTCGCCACGGGCGTGAATCCGGATGAGCGCGTGTTGGGCCGAGCCTGCCTGACCTGCCATGCGCAGATCCATGGTTCGAACGCACCTGCCGGATCGAGGTGGCACGAATGATGAGGGGAGCCGACATGCGCGTAGCGAAATGGGTGGGTTCGACTTGGGGCATCTTGTTGACCCTGGCGGCGTTGACAGCGGCGCAAATTGCGGCCGCGGACACAGGCGTAGGGATCGACTTGCAGCAGGGCAACAAGCTCGATCCGACCGGAGGCATCGCCTATTACGATTGCGATCCGAGCGGGCGATCCAATCGCACGAGCATCGAGCACGAGACGCCCACGGGGTTTTTATATCCCTGCCCCGAGATTCCGCCTGTCGACACGCCGACAGGGCAGTGGAGCTACCACGGAGTGCTCGACTTGGGCGAGCTGCATTTGAGCGGCCAGACGACCGACTATCTCTACCAGCGCTATACCGATTGGCGCAACGGACCGGTGATCGGCAAAGCGATTCTGCATTTCGAGCGACCGGATGACGGCTCTTACGTGGATTTCCGCGGCAGCAGCCTGAGCGACACGAATCAGTTCTTCAAGTTGACGGTCGGCCGCTTCGGCGCGTATAGCTTGATCGCCTTCGTGCGCGATATCCCGAATGTCGTCAGCGGCGATGCCAAGCCCATCTGGAACGGTGTCGGCACCAACAGTCTCACCTTGCCTTCGACGTTGAAGCCCGGCAGTACCCCGGCGGAAGTGGCGGCGGTATCGGCCGCGACGCCGACACGCCGCCTGGAAGTGGATCGGCAGAAAGAAGGCGTGTCGTTGAATTATTACTTCACCAGCCGCCTGACCGCCTATGGCAGCGTCACCTACGAAGACCGCAAGGGTGAGCGGCCATTCGGCGGCGAATTCTTCTTTGCCTTCGCGGCGCCCGGCGACGGCGCCGTGCTCGAGACGGTCAAGCCGATCGATGACCATACCATCAATGCGAATTTCGGCCTGCGCTACGCGGGCTCGACCTGGCGGTACGAGATCGGCTACACCGGTTCGGCCTACCGGGACCGCTACAAGGTGTTCGACTACCAGGATCCCTTTAATCTGTTTTCGGTCATCGGCGGTTCCGACTTGACCACGACCTACAAGGGCCAACCGTCGACGCTCTATCAAGGCCAGTTCGCGATGGAGCCGGACAACAACTACGATCAGATAAAAGCGAGCGTCACGCGCACCATGCCGCTCAACGGGGAGATCTCGGCCAGCGCCTCCGGCGCTCAGTTCTATCAAAACGAAGGATTGATCCCGCAGATCAATTGCACCGGTCAGTTCGGCACCATCACGAACCCCACCAATCCGACCGGGGCGGGCGCGGCGAACGGCAACCCGTTTCTGTATAACTGCAACCAGTGGAACTCGGTCAAGGATTTATCGCAGCCCACCGCCGACATGCTCATGAATACCGGGTCATTCGACGGCAGCTTTATTTTGCGGCCGACAACGCAGTGGACGCTGCGCTCGACCTACAAGTTTTACGAACAGGACTATGTGGGCCGGTACACCAACTACAACCCCGTCACCGGGCAATACGGCTACATCGCGGAGAATGGCGCGTTCTTCGCATTCGTTCCGGGCGGCGGCGGCCTCTACAATGCGCCCGGCGGCGAGTGGCAGATCAAGAACATTCCCCTGACCTATGTGACGCACGAGGGAACTCTGGGGGCCGATTTTCGCCCGAACAAGGCGAACGCCCTGGGCTTCACCGCGACCTATAATCGCTACGATCCGACGAATCGTGAGAGAACCTACGTGGTCGACGAAAGTGCGAAGGTCAACTGGACCAACCGCTCGTTCTCTTGGCTCACGCTCCGCGCCAACTATATGTACATGAAACAGACGGGCGGCCCGTACAATCCCAACCCGTATTTCTTTGCGTATACGGATGCTCTGCCGGGCTTCGAGTGCCCGCCCGGCGGCTGCCTCGCGCGCACCGTCGATGCCATGCGCAAGTTCGACGTGGCCGATAAGAACGAGAACAAGATGGACTTCATGGCGACGTGGAATTTCTATCCCACGATGACACTGACCACGACCTTCCGCGGCGACTACAATTCTTATCCGGGATCATTGATCGGCCGTCAGGGGTATAATTTGACGACCGGTATGATCAATTGGGAGTGGCAGCCCAAAGTGGGGACGAATCTCAATGTGTTCTGGAGTCACGATGCGTCGTCGCTGCATCAGGCGAACGTGGCCGATCCTGGCGGCGGCGCTACCTGTGTGGCACTACTCGGTTACTCCTGCACCGAAACCGATGACACCTTGGGTGGAACGACCTATCCGCTCGCGGCGCGGTGGTGGCTCGCCGATAAGGAAAAAGACGACACGGTGGGCGTGGTGTTCAAGAAGAACTTCGACAAGTTCCGCGTCGATGGGGCGTATAACTTGCAGTACTCGCAGACCATTCAGTCTTTCAACGCCGCCTCGCCCTTGGCGTTGGCGTATCCCGCGGATTCGATCTACGGCTTGACCGGCGCATTCCCGGCCAATTCCGAGCACACCAATTCGCTCACTCTGGCCGTGATCGTGCCGATCAACGAGCGCATGTCGGTGCGGGTGTTCGACTATTACGAGACCAGCAAGATCTTCGACTGGCACTATGCCAACTTTGAAAACACGCTGGTCTACGGCAATCGTGTCTACACCGATGGTGGGCCGAGAAACTACAGCGCCAACGTGGTTGGACTATTCTTCACGGGGAAGCTATGAACTCAACTTGCTCCGTGACATCCGGAGCGGCGGTGACTTCCGGCGGGAGAGGGTCCTGACACTCGGGCAGACGGTGGCCTTCATCTGCGGGGCGCTGGCGCTCGTGGCGCTGGTATTCAGTGTATTCACGTGGTTCACGCGCCGATCCCGACCCGCCGCAGATCCCGTCGAGGCGACCTATCATCTGGCGAACTGGGTACCCGTCGCCGGGGCCGCGGCGCTGGCGGGTATTGCGCTGATCGCCTATATGGGCGCGTCCAAACCAACGGGCTCGGACGGCGATGGCAATCGTACTGCAGGGGTGTCAACCGCTTCGCCCGGTCCGATTGCCGAAGCTGCCTCGATGATTAGCGCGGCAGAAGCCGGCGGAGCGGAACCCCCAGCCGGGGCGCCGGCCGGTACGGATCAGCTGACGGTGGCTGACAAGGTCGCGGCGGTCGATCAGCATGGGGGCGGATCGATGCAAGGGGCGGTCGCGGGTCTCGAACGTCGTCTCGCCGCCAATGGCGGCAGCGATGCCGACTGGGAGCTGCTCGCCAAGTCCTACGAATTCCTGGGCCGCGCGTCGGACGCCGCACAGGCGCGAAACAAACACCTGCCCGCGGGCGCCGGGACCGCCCTGGCGGAAACTGCTGCCGCCCCGGCGGGAGCAGCAGGCGCCGCCGCTCTCGAGCACAGAGTCAGCGTCGATGGCGAAGTGATACTGGCCGATGCGCTTCGTGACAAGGTGCCGGCGGGGTTGACGCTGTTCATCGTCGCAAAGTCCGTGAATTCGCCCGGGCCGCCGGTTGCAATTCTTCGCACCACCACGGATGCTTGGCCGGTGCACTTTCGCCTCGACGATTCGCAAGCCATGATGCCGCAGCGCAAGCTGTCGACCGCCGGCCCCGTGACCATCGAGGCTCGCACCTCCAAGTCCGGGCAAGCCATGCCCGAACGCGGTGATTTCCAGGGAGTGACGACGCAGCTCGATCCGGCGGCCGGGAAGCCGATAAGGATCGTCATCGAACGCGTCATCAGCTAGTCCTCGGCAACTGGTCTCATCAGCAAGGCGCGCAGGCCATGAAGGTACGTCAGTGGCACTGTCTGGTCTTGATCGGCGCGTCGATGAATGCGGCACAATCCGCCGATCGCACCAAGAGCCTCGCGGCCGTCGAAAGCACGGCGACCGGTTGGTCGGCGCTCATCGCAGACACCACCGGAGAGTACGATACCGCTGACGGCTGGTCGGCTCTGATGTCCAACACCACCGGCACCTACAACACCGCAGTCGGTGCCGCGGCCCTCAAAGATGATGTCATCGGCAGCTATAACACGGCCGTAGGCGTCGCCGCACTCAGCACCAATCGGGCCAAGGACAATACCGCCGTCGGGTTCCGCGCCCTCAGCTACAACACCGAGGGAACGCAAAACACGGCCATCGGCAAGTATGCCCTTGGATCCAACAACACCGGTGAGCACAACACGGCCGCCGGCTATGGCGCTCTATTCTTCAACGCGGCCTCCAACAACACCGCCGTCGGCGTGCACGCACTGTCTTCGAACATGAAAGGTTCCAACAACATCGCCGTTGGCTACGAAGCCGGCCGCGACACCACCGGCAGCGACAATATCGACTTGGGGAACGTCGGCATCGAGGACGAACACGCGACCATACGCATCGGCACTCAAGACACCCACACGGCGACCTACCTGGCGGGAATCAGCGGCACGCAGGTGACGGGGAGCGCTGTTTATATAACCCCGGCGGGACAACTCGGCGTTCTCGCGTCCTCGGAGCGCTACAAAACGGCGATCGAACCGATGGGCGCGAGTTCCGGGAAGATCGGACAGCTGCGCCCGGTGACGTTCCGGCTGAAAACTGATCCCGAGGGACCGTTGCAGTACGGCTTCGTCGCCGAGGAGGTCGACCAAATTTATCCGGAACTCGTCGTACGGGACCGGTCCGGACAGATTCAAGGCGTGCGTTACGATGAACTCGCGCCGATGTTGGTCAATGAGATCCAGCAACTCGAGCGCACGGTTGCCGCCCAGTCAGCCCTGCTCGAGACGCAGACCCGGCAGTTCCGCTCGATGCGCAACGAGCTCGCCGAGCTGCGCCGGCGCGATCATGAGGCGCGAAACAAAAGTAAATGATTTGCAAGCAATATATTTGAGCCGCCACAAGTGCTTGAATTTGGCGCTCCGCCGGCCATGATGATAATCATTTGCAGCTTCGCGGCATTGACGCGAGTTGGCGAGTGATAAAATACGCCCCGTCAGCCGGTGATACTTGCTGACAACGGTATGTAAACCTAATGACAACTAGGATTCGGGTTTCCGGTCAAGGACTGGCTCCCACGCATACCGTCACTTGAGTGCTTCGCAGTGCGTTGCGGCGGGCGCCTTCATGAAAGGTGCTTTATGGACGTCATTTTCAGTTATTGGCGAATCATCGCCGTCATCGTCGGCTTCATCATTCTCATCGCGTGCTGGCGGCTGGTGCTCTGGGTATTCGGCGTGATCATCGTCCCCGACGATTCGGTGGGCGTCGTCACCAAGAAGTTCGTCTTGTTCGGCCTCAACCGGCGACTACCCAACGGGCGCATCATCGCGCAGCACGGCGAGGCGGGTTTTCAAGCCGCCACGCTCTCGCCCGGACTGCACATGGGCCTGTGGCCATGGCAGTACACGGTGGAGCGCGTCAAATTCCTGACCATCCCGCAAGGCAAGGTGGGCTGCGTGGAGGCCTGCGACGGCAAGCCTCTGGCCAGCGGCCGCATCGTCGCCAGGCAGGTCGCCTGCGATACGTTTCAGGATGCCGACGCGTTTCTGTCCAACGGCGGCGAACGCGGCCCGCAGATGGGGTTGGTTCCGCCCGGCACCTATCGCATCAACTCGCTGCTGTTCAAGGTCAGCGTGGTGGATGCGGTCAGCGTGCCGCCCGGAAAGGTGGGTGTGGTCGAAGCCCGCGACGGCAACGCGCTCCCCGGCGGGCGCATCATCGCGCGCGCGGTGGAGTGCAATTCGTACCAGGACGGCCAGGCCTTCATCGCGCACGGCGGCGAGCGGGGTCCTCAAATGGGATTGATGACGCCCGGCACCTATTGGATCAATCCCTTCATGTTCGTGGTGTCGCTGTCCGAGGCGATCGATGTGCCCGACAACAAGATCGGCGTGGTGATGACGCGCGAAGGCAAGCCTCTGCCTGAAGGCGAAATCGCCGGCCCCATCGTGCCGGGTCACAACATGTTTCAGAACCCCCAGGCCTTCGTCGATGCCGGCGGCTACAAGGGTCTGCAGGAACAGGTGCTGCTCGCGGGTCGATACTTCATCAATCCGCGCTTCGCCACCGTCCAGCTGGTCGACATGGTGGAAGTGCCGATCGCGCA
>Ga0116229_10015847_pt1 | contig 10202 bp, 14 predicted proteins | sample S1TSphgellanicum_3_FD_87313 | JGI IMG/M metagenome (GOLD analysis project Ga0116229, IMG submission 87313) | Host-associated microbial communities from peat moss isolated from Minnesota, USA - S1T2_Fc - Sphagnum magellanicum MG | ecosystem: Host-associated > Plants > Peat moss > Unclassified...
CGCCACCGGCTAATATCTTTTCGGCCCTCCGGGCCTCGTCTTACGGCTCCAGTTTTCTTGAAAATGCTCTATTGCCTGTTCACACTCATTCGGCAGCGCCTCGGAAGCCCCAACGGGGCGAGCTAACTCTAGCCCAGGGCAACGACCTCGGTTGGTTTGCAGAGGAGAAAGAGCCCGGAAAGGGCGTTCTAAACGCGCGACCATTTGGGTCGCCCTTTCAGGGCTCACCAACCACCCCCACTATTTCCCAGGGCGTTGCCCTGGGCTCGCTGGGGTCGCCCCGTTGGGGCTAAGGATATTCCGATCAAAAATTCTGAGATTCGTGTGAACAGGCCCCAGCCGTCGACCCGGGCGAGAGCCTCGCCGATAGCCGCGCCATTGCCGCGGGTAGGTCCGCCACCGCGTCCCGCGCCCGGAGGCCGCGGGCTACCAAAATCGATGGGACGGCGGCTACAGCTTGATCTCGCCGGAAAAGACTTCGAGGGCCGGGCCGGTCAGCGTCACGTCGCGGTAGCCATCGCCATCGACTTGGGCATCGACGGTCAGGGTGTCACCCGCGCGAACCTTCACGCCCAGCGGCAGCGCGAGGTGCCGCACCCGGCTGGTCAGTAACGCCGACGCCACCACGCCCGTGCCGCACGCCAGCGTCTCGGCTTCGACGCCGCGTTCGTAGGTGCGGACGATGAGCTTCCCTGCCTCGGTGATCTGGACAAAATTCACGTTCGTCCCGCGGGGAAAGATTGAACTGCGGCGAATCGCGCGCCCCTGCACGATGACCTCGGGCTCGTCCTCATCGGAGACGAAGAATACCACATGCGGCACGCCGGTATTGATGAAGTGATACTCGATCTCGCCCCAGCCGAAATCGGCGCGCTGGTGAGTCTTGATTTCGGTCGGCGCGGTCAGGCCGATGCGCACTTCCTCGCCCACATATTCACCCGTGATCAGCCCGGCGGGGGTGAGAAACCGGACCTTCTCCGCGCAGGCCCGGCGTAAAGGATGCACGTAACGCGCGAAGCAGCGGGCGCCGTTGCCGCACATCTCGGCTTCGCCGCCGTCGGCGTTATAATAGCGCATCCGAAAATCGGCGTCGGGCTGGCCGGCGGGCTCGACCGCGAGCAGACCGTCGGCCCCGATGCCAAAATGGCGGTCGCAGAGCCAGCCGATTTGATCCGCGGTCAGGGAGAGGCGCAACGAGCGGTTGTCGATCACCACGAAATCGTTTCCCGCCCCGGTCATCTTTACAAAAGGAAGGCTATCCATAGCACTGCATCATACGGCCATTCGCACTGAATGAAAAGTCCGGAAAGCGGGTGCGCCAGCGCGAACGGCGCTGGATTTGACAAATGCCAACGCGCCATGTTTTGTGGGTGAGATGAGCAAGCGCGCGATTCGCTTTTACGGCCCGGAGTCGGGGCAGGGGAGAGGAAGCCGGCGCGGGGGCGATGCTTTACGTGGACGCCTCGCGGCTAATCGTCTTATCTTATCGATCAAGAAAATGATTCGTCGAGGCGCCATCGCTCTTTTGCTCATGTCCCAACTTCACGCCAACGCCGGAGAGATTGAGGTTTTCGCGGCGGCCAGCCTGACCGATGCGTTGAGGGAAATCGGCGCAACCTACGAGCAGGCCGGCGGCGATCACGTCGTCTTTAATTTCGCCGCGTCCAACACGCTCGAAATGCAAATCAAAGCCGGCGCGCCGGCCGATATTTTCTTCTCCGCCGACGAAGCCAAGATGAATGATCTGGAAAACGCGGGCCTGATCGTCAAAGACAGCCGGAAGGATATTCTTTCCAACCGCCTCGTCATCATCGTACCCGGCGACAGCCCGGCGATTTTTACGGCGGCCTCGCAACTCGCGGATGCGAAGTTCAAGAGGATCGCCGTCGGGCAACCCGTCAGTGTACCCGCCGGCATTTATGCGAAGGCGTATTTGCAAAAGATCGGGCTTTGGGACCAGATTGCCCCGCGCGTCATCCCGGTGGAAAGCGTGCGCGCCGCTCTCGCAGCGGTCGAGACCGGCAACGCGGATGCCGGCATCGTCTACCGGACCGACGCCCTCCATTCCAAAAAAGTGAAAGTCGCCTGGGAAGTTCCGCCTTCCGAGGGGCCGGCGATTGCCTATCCGGCGGCGCTGGCGCAAGAATCGAAAAACGTGGCCGAAGCAAAGAAATTCCTCGATTATCTGGGCCAACCCGCTTCGTTGAAAACGTTTGAAAAATACGGCTTCATTACGAAGGGCTAGCTCCCCATGACGGCCGATGACGCGCATGTCGTTGGCCTGACGCTTCTGACCGCCGGGCTGAGCACTCTTCTCATTTTTCCGTTCGGCGTCGCGCTGGCCTGGCTGCTGGCCCGAAAAAATTGGCCCGGGAAATCATTGGTCGAAACCGTCGTCGCTTTGCCGCTGGTGATGCCTCCCGTCGCCACCGGCCTTATCCTGCTCAACCTCCTCGGCCGGCGCGGGCCGATCGGCGCATTTCTGCAAAACGAATTCGGGACCGAGATCGTCTTCACCTGGAAGGCGGTGGTCGCCGCCATGGCGGTCATGTCGTTTCCTTTTCTCGCGCGCGCGGCGCGCCTTGCTTTCGAGGGGGTTGATCCGCGCCTGGAACAAGTGGCGCGCACGCTTGGCGCCAGGCCGGCGCGAGTGTTCCTGACCATCACGCTGCCGCTGGCTGGCCGCGGCCTGGTCGCCGGCGCCGTCTGGGCCTTTGCCCGCGCGCTGGGCGAATTTGGCGCGACGATCATGGTCGCGGGCAACATCCCGGAACGCACCACGGTGATGTCGGTCGCGATTTACAGCGACATCCAGCTTGGGCAGGAAGGGCACGCCTATCAACTGCTCGGCATCTCGGCGGCGCTGGCTTTCGGCGCGATCATTTTCAGCAATCAATTTTCGAAATGGGGCGTGACGCGATGAAACTGCGCCTGAGAAATCTTCACCTGCGACAGGGAACCTTCGATCTTGCCCTCGACCTGGAAATCGACGGCCAGGTCATCGGAATTTTCGGCGGTTCCGGGGCAGGCAAGACATCCCTGATCGAAGTTGTCGCCGGCCTGCGCAAACCAAATTCAGGCCTGGTCGCCGTTGACGACCTTGTGCTGATCGACACGGGCAAGCATCTCTTCCTCGCGCCGGAAGATCGCCGCGTCGGCTACGTGCCCCAGGACCTCGCCCTGTTTCCCCACCTCTCGGTGCGCAAGAACCTCCTCTACGGATGCCGGCGGGACGCGCCCGCCTCGGCGGGAATCAATCTCGACCATGTCGCCGAAGTGCTCGAAATTCAGGAGTTGCTGGAACGCTCAGTCCCGGCTCTTTCCGGGGGCCAAAAGCAACGCGTCGCCTTTGCGCGGGCCATCCTCGCTTCGCCGCGCCTGCTCCTGCTGGACGAACCAATCTCGAGCCTCGATCACGACCTGAAATGGAAGATCATTCCGTACCTGAAACGGATCCGGGACGAATTCAAAATCCCGATGCTTTACGTTTCGCATTCGCCTGACGAAATCGTGGAACTGTGCGACCAAGTGATCGTCCTCCGCGCCGGACGCTGCCTGCGCACGAGCCCGCCGGAAGAAATTTTTGAGCCGACCACGTCGATTGCTCTCAAGCCCGGCCTTTGGTAGCGACAAACCCGATCTTGCGCTTGCGAAAATATCGTAGCCCCGGATGGAGGCCCGGATGGCCGAATAGATATGAGCCGGTGCTGGCATCCCTTATTCCGCCAGGTGCCGCAGGGCTTCCCGGATCGCGGGGAGCAACGGCGGAAGACATTGCGAAATCGCTTTCGGGTTGCCCGGCAGGTTGATGATGAGCGAACGCTTCCTCACTCCGGCCGTGGCGCGGGAAAGAATGGACGTCGGCGCGATGGCAAACGAGATGCTGCGCATGATTTCGCCGAATCCCGGAAGTTCGCGCGTGATCACCGCTCGCGTCGCCTCGGGCGTTACGTCGCGGGCGGAGAAGCCCGTGCCGCCGGTCGTGATGATCAGCGGACAACCTGCCTCATCGGCGAGCTCGCGCAGGGTCGCTTCGATTTCGGCCACCTCGTCGGGAATAATCCGGGCGATGAACTTGACCGGCTCCGTCCAGATAGCGCGGAAGACACGTTCGATCTCCGGCCCGCCCGCATCCTCATAGATTCCGGCCGAGGCCCGGTCGCTGCACGTAACGCGGCCCACTTTCATTTTTTTATTTTCTCCACGACCCGGACTTCCGAGATCACCATTTGCTGATCGACCGCTTTGCACATGTCGTAAAGCGTCAATGCGGCGATGCTGACTCCGGTGAGCGCTTCCATTTCGACCCCCGTTTTCGCTTCGGTCTCGACGGTGCAGGTAATTTCGATGGCGCGCGACGTCACGCGAAAATCGATTTCGATGTGGTGCAACGCCAGCGGATGGCAAAGCGGGATCAGCTCGGCGGCGCGCTTGACCGCCTGGATGCCGGCGATGCGGGCCACCCCCAGCACGTCGCCCTTGGGCAACGCCGTCTTTTTCAGCAAGCGGATCGTCGATGCGGCGCAGAGCAGCTTTCCCGCCGCCGTGGCCCGGCGAAAGACAACGGCCTTGCCGCTGACATCGACCATCGTCGCCGCGCCACGGCGATCAAGATGACTGAATTTTTTAGCGGCGGGCATGGCTCGGGATTAATTAGGTCGGGTGATCAGCAATTCCACGATTGTTTCCGCGGGTAGCCGCGGAGTCGAGGCTGGAACTTTGATCAATGCATTCGCCGCCGGCAGGCGCGTGATATCCCCGGAGCTTTTCCACGCCACGGCCTGGCACTCAATGCGCCCGTCCATGAAATTCATCCGGGCCGGCCACCACGTTTCGCGGTCGTTCAGCGTGTCGTTCAGCGGCTCGACCAACGCCGCCTTCGTTACGCCAGCCGCGGGCCGGGCCAGAAACCGGTCAATCGCGCGGCGCACGAAAAGATGAAAACAAACATGGTGCGACAACGCATTGCCCGGCAGGCCGAAAAGGACCTGCGTGGCATTGGTCCCAAAAATCAGTGGCTTCCCTGGGCGCACATTCACTTGGCGGAAGTGCAACGTGGCGTCCAGCGCCGCAAAAATCCGGGCCGTAAAATCGTACGTCCCGCTTCCCGAGCCGCCGGAGAACAGGACCAGGTCATATGTCTCCACGGCTGCCTCCTTCAGCCGGCCGAGCATCAGGTCGAAATCATCGCCGACATGGAGATGTTTCACCGCCTCGATGCCTTGTTCGAGGCACAGGGCCGAAATCAGCGTGGCGTTGCTGTTGCGGATTTGGCCCGGCTTGGGCGTCGCTTCCGGAGGGACGATCTCATCGCCCGTCGTCATATGCAAAATTGACGGCCGCTTCGAGACCAGAATGGACGTCTGGCCCATCGAGGCCAACAAAGCGACCGCCGTCGCGTCGAGCGTCGTTCCCGCCTGGAGTAAAATTTCTCCCGCCCGGGCGTCTTCGCCGCGCTTGCGGATATTCGATGCCGTGCTCGTGCGGAGGAGACGGATTCGCCGCCCGTTCGTCTCGACCTGTTCCTGCATCACGACCTTCAGGCCATCGCCCGGCAACTGTGCCCCGGTCAAGATGCGAATCGCCTCTCCCGGCCGGATCTCTTGTTGCAACGCGTCGCCGGCCCGGATTTCGCCGACCACGTCAAATTCATCCGACTTATCATCGGCGCCAATCGCATAGCCATCCATCGCCGAGCGGTCAAACGGAGGAATGTCTTCACTCGTGGCCACAGTCTCGCGCAGCACGCGCCCGTGGACGCCATTCAGCGGCGACGCTTCGGCCTCCAGCGGCCTTACGTGCCGGTCGATGATTTCCTGGGCCTCAACGACGGAGATCATGTCATCTTCCAGATCGGGACGTCTTTCTTCAATTCGTCCATGAATTCCTGAAGAAAGAGAAAGCCCTCCCGACGATGCCGCGATTGGATTCCGACATAAATCGCGCTTTCGCCCTTGGGCACGAGGCCCAACCGGTGGACAATGCGGATCGCATCGCAGGGATGCTTTTTTTCGAGGAACGCGATTTTCTCCCGCATGACTTTTTCCGCCATCGAGCAATAGGCCTCATAACGCAGGGAGGGAATTTTGGCCTCCGCCTCGGTCTCCCGGACCATGCCGTAAAATTCGACGAGCGAACCGGTCTCGGCATGAAACGGCACCGGCCAGTCCTGCGGACGCGCAATCGGCTGATCCGTCAATTCGATCGAGGTCCACATGTGCGCTTTTTCGGAAACGTAACTTAAGGCGCGCCTGGAAATAGAACAAGCTTCTACCCTCCCGAGACCGGCGGAATGACGGCGATTTCGTCATCGGGTTCGAGCGATTCGGCCTCCTGCAAATAGGTTCCGCTTCGAGCCAGGCGCGCCGAATTCCGTTGCGAATGGAGGGCCGGGTAGGCCTTTTCGAGCATCGTCCAGAATTCGGCCTGGGTGATCGGTCGGGTTGGTTTTAGGACGCATTCATCGGCACCCGCCGCGAGGCGGCTTTGGGCAAAGAAGAGGATTTTCACAACGAGGGCGCCGTCTATCCCCCAATCGCCGTCATGATTCGCCGGGGTTGCCAGTTGTTGCGAAAGGCGTGCTCGGGCGGCTTTTCGGCCAGCGCCTGGTTGAGGCTGGCGCGCAAGGCGTTCCGGTCGGGGACGGGTCGCAGCGCGGGCCTGAGATCGTATTCACCGTGCTGGCCGAGGCAGGGGCGGAGGTGGCCGTCGGCCGTCAGGCGCACCTTGTTGCACGATTCACAGAAGTGGAGATTGGTGAGTGCGCCGATAAAACCGACCAGCGCGCCGGTTTTCTTAAGTCGGTAATACTGGGCGGGACCGTGCCCCATTTTTTCGTCCTGCGGGATGAGTTTGTCGCGGTCCGCCAGCATCGCCATCACTTCGCCGACGGGGAGAAAATTTTCCTCGGTCAGCATTTCCGTCAGGCTCACCGGCATGAGCTCGATGAAGCGGATCGGGATTTGCAGCGCGGCGGCGAATTCGATTAGGGGCCAGATTTCGGCTTCGTTCTTATGGCGAATGAGGACGGTGTTGAGCTTGACCGATGGAAATCCAAGCGCCTGGACCTTGCGGATGCCGGCCAGGACGGGCCCGATCTCGCCGCGAGTGATTTCGTGATAGCGGACCGGGTCGAGCGCATCGAGGCTGAGGTTGAGCCGGCGCAACCCGGCGGCGTAGAGGTCTTCGGCGAGTTCGGGCAGGCGCGTGCCGTTGGTGGAAAGCTGGACCGTCTCGACTCCCGGAGTTCGGATCAGTTCCCGAAGAAAATGCGTGATGTCACGGCGAAGCAGCGGCTCGCCTCCCGTGACGCGAAAATGTTTGAAGCCCCGTTCGACCGCGACGCCGACAATCGCCAGGATTTCCTCGTAGGTGAGGATGTTCTCGCGCGGGCTCCAGGCCTGAAATTGCTCCGGCAGGCAATAGAGGCACCGCTCGTTGCAGCGATCCGTCACGGAGATGCGCATGTAATCGACCTGGCGCGCCAGTGGCGTCGACAGGGAAAGCGCGGGCAGGCTTTGGAGAACGGGGGCGAGTGACATGGCGGTGGTTGAGAGTCGAGGATAAGATCGCCCACTGGCAACATATTTCCAGCTTCGGTCGGTGATTTCGTCGCTGCCGCCGTAAGGCGGTGCTTCCCGGCCACACCCTCACGGGCGCGGCGACGACAACGGGAAGCCAAGCTTTGCCCCACGCAATTGAATTCCCCCTGCTTGGTCATTGCACAAGGCGCGTGGCTCGTTAAGTTACGGTGAGGCGAGAGCGTGGAAGACGCCCGCCGACCGATCACCATGAGCGACAAACGATCTCTCAGCCGGCTCATCAAAAGAGTTGCGGGCGGAAAGTCCAACGCGGTCCCGGATCAACTCGCGCTCGAGGAACCGCTGGAAATCCAGGTGGCGCACGGACCGGAGCAATCGCGGGTGTGGAAGACGGTTGCGATCACCATGCGCACCCCTGGCCACGATCGCGAGCTGGCGGTTGGATTTCTCATCGGGGAGGGCCTGCTCCGTTCTCTGGATCAAGTCGAAGCGGTTTATTCGCGGGGCCCGCGTTATGGGGAGAGCGGTTGGCAGCATAGCGCGCGGGTGACGCTGCGCCCCGGCGTGCCGGTCGAGTTCGGCCGCTTGGAACGGAATTTTTACACCACCTCCAGTTGCGGCGTCTGCGGAAAAACCTCGATGGAAGCCTTGGCGATGAGCGCCTTTCCTCCCCTCCCGCCCGCAACCTGGCAGATCGACGAGGCGACGATTTATGGCCTGCCCGCCCGTCTGCGGGAGGCACAGGCCGTCTTCGAGCAAACCGGCGGCTTGCACGCGGCCGGACTATTCACTCCGGATGGCCGCCCGCTGATCGTGCGTGAGGACGTGGGCCGGCACAATGCGGTGGATAAGGTCATCGGCGCGCATTTTCTCGGTGGAAAAGGGCCCGCATCCGATGACCTGCTCGTCGTCAGCGGCCGCGCGAGCTTTGAGCTGATGCAAAAGGCGATCGCCTCCGGCATTCCCATGTTGGTCGCGGTGGGCGCCCCCTCGAGCCTCGCGGTCGAGGTCGCGGAAAAGTTTGGCGCCACGCTGGTCGGCTTCACCAAAGCGCACGGTTTTAATATCTATACCGGACCGGAGCGCATTCGAGTCGGCTCTGATCGGGGCTCCGCGATGACTGCGGGCACCCGGGCCTGAAACACTTCCGATGAAACTACGCCTACAATTCAATTCCATCCGCCTGCGACTTAAGCGGGCGGAGGTGGAGCGGCTCGCGCAGACCGGCGGGGTGGAAGAAGCAATCATCGTTGGCCTCGGGCCCAAAGACGTTTTCCGCTATGTTCTGGAATCCTCGACCGCGGTTTCGGCTCCCGAGGCCCGTTTGCAGGACAGCGGACTTTTCGTTCGGCTGCCGGTGGAAACGGTTTTGCGTTGGGCCAAGGGCGATGAGGTCGGCATCGAAGCCTTCCTCCCGGTGGGAACCCAGGAGCGCCTGCAAATTCTAATCGAGAAGGACTTTGCGTGCCTCAACGGAACGGAGGAACAAAATGCCGACACGTTTCCAAATCCGCTCGCCGGGAGTAAATGTTGATCCGGGGCATCTAACCCGATGACTTCCTTTTCCGCGGTCCTCCTCACCGGGGGGAAATCGACGCGCATGGGCCGGGACAAGGCGCTCCTGCCCGTGCCCGGTTCAACTCTGCTGCTTTGGCAGCGGCAGTTGGGCGTCTTGGATGAACTCCGACCCGAAGAATGCTTTTGGTCCGGACAACCGCGGGCCGGCGTGCCCGATCGCCTCCGCGTGGTTGCGGACGAAATCCCCGGCGCGGGGCCGCTGGCCGGGATCAGCGCCTGCCTGGATCTCATGCGAAGCGATCTACTCGTTGTCCTGGCCATCGACCTCCCACGCATGCGTGCATCTTTTTTGGGAGACTTGCTGCGCCGTTGTTCTTCAAATCAAGGCGCGGTGATGCGGCACGGAAACTTTTACGAACCGCTGGCGGCGGTTTATCCCAAGCGCCTCGACGCCATGGCCCGGACGCATCTCCGTTCCGGACGCTATGCCCTGCAGGAGTTGCTTCAAGAAGCCCTTGACCAAGAAATGGTCCAGGCTTTTCGATTAAACGAGGAGGATGCCTTACTTTTCCAAAATTGGAATGCGCCAGATCCAGCGCAAAGCTGACGGGAAGGCCTGATCAAGGTGTCTTCCCGGAAGCGAGGTCTTTCCCGAGCGATTCAACGACTCGAATCATGATGGTCATGATGCGCCGGGTGTCCGCGTTGGTCGCTTTCGCCATCAGTCGTAACAGGCCGAGGGGTTTCTCCGTGTTGGCCTCAACCAGCGCCTTGGGTACGGCGTCCGCAAGATGCTCGAGCAGCTTGGGTTCAAGGGTCGCGAATAGCTTGGTCATGATGATGAAGTTGCGGATGCCGCGGATGACCTCGGGGCTGCTGCCCGCCTCGACCAGGATTTCGAGCACCTTTTCGCCTGAGCCCAGCGCGCCCTTGGCCAATTCCAGCAGGCCTTTGTCGTGGAGTCCCTGCAGGATATCGCAGGCGGCAAGCAAGGCCTCCGCGTGTTCCTTCGGCGCATTTTCCAGCCGGCGGTAAAGCGCCTCGCGCGGATCTTGCGGCGGAAGTTTCAGCAGAATGGGCGCGGCCATAGGAGCTCCTCAGCTTTGTTTGGGTGCGGCGTGGGTGGGTTCACCCGCCGGGACC
>Ga0116229_10015848_pt1 | contig 10202 bp, 6 predicted proteins | sample S1TSphgellanicum_3_FD_87313 | JGI IMG/M metagenome (GOLD analysis project Ga0116229, IMG submission 87313) | Host-associated microbial communities from peat moss isolated from Minnesota, USA - S1T2_Fc - Sphagnum magellanicum MG | ecosystem: Host-associated > Plants > Peat moss > Unclassified...
CCATATTTGTTTCTTCTATACAGGTTTGTACTGTGTAGTTTTTTGTTGGAAGCAACTTGATTGTGGCTTTGTCAGGGTATAACATGGTATAACATCTTACTGTAACTGTGTACAGGAGCTCTGTGGCTGTGGCTACTGGAGCTGGTGTGAAGTATATTGCATTTCCTGCCATCTCATGTGGAGTGTATGGGTTAGTTGCAGTATTCCTCAACAGTTGTGACTGCTGTTATTCTCACTTTGTTAGTTTTGGTTGACATGTTTGTCACTGCTATGTTCTGATACTTTGTGAGTGACACTCATAAGGTTATGAGTTTATGACCATGTTCACCTTTTTGAAGTTCATGTTGGTTTTGCTTCAATCAACATAATGGTTTCCTTCAAAGTGTTAATTGTGGGGTTTTCTTCGCAATATCATAGATATGTTCTCCAACTTCACTGAAAGCAACAAGCTGTACTGTTCCACTGTTCCTTCTCAGATTGATGATGGTCTGCAATTTGGTCAGTGTTCATGGATGCTCTACAAAGGAGTAATAAGAGGTGTAAATGACAGGTATCCACACAAGAAAGCAGCAAAAATTGCAATTCAAACGTTGAAAGAAAGTTCAGGTGGTCTATTGGAGGTAAGTCTGCTTGTCCTGTTCTGCAGGAAGCGTAATTTAGGTCATACATTCAGGTTTGAAGCGACATGAGCTTGCAACTGTGTGGTTTTTACTTTAATGTGCTTCCACATATTGTATTACGTTGAAAGTCTTGTTGTGGATTTCCTGTGTGGATATTGGACATGATTGACTCTCACTACAGAATGTACAATTTGGAAAGTCAAATATCTTGTATTGAGCAATTTATAATTGTAGATGCTCCTGATTTGGTTGACCTGGCAAATGATCTTCCTACTTATTTTGTTGATTTTGCAGGTCCACTTTGTGCTCTTCAATGAAAGCGTATGGAATGTATGGCTTGCAGAAGCAGAGGCATGCCTGAAAAAAGCATAAAATTCCCATTCTGGAGAATAAGGTGCAACCTTTGAGCCTGCCATGACAATACACTAAGAGTCAGTTGAGCTTCCAATCAGTTGCTTGATTTGGCAATGCTTTTGCATGCAGAATGGAATGTAGACCACATTTGGTAATGGAAAATGTCCTGCAAAGCAGCCTGTGTTTATGAATGGTGTATGGCATTTCCTCCTCTCCTCTCTGTTTTCTCTCCTTTTCATTTTTTTTGTTGGTTTTTCTTTCTGGCCTTTTCCCTTTTTATTTTAGTCTTATTCCTTAAGGTCATAAGCACAGGCTGTGAATTGCTCATTAATTCTGTTTCATGGTCTGGCTTTCTTTTTTCTTTCCGGTTAGGTTTTCTCTTTTCTCTTATTAATGATGGTTACTGTTTCTTTATTATAAGGTGACTTCCAAAGTCTTTTCAGGTTCCCTACTACCATAAATATTGAGAAATTCTCAGCACTTAGAATTATATCAGATTTCCATCTAGTCATTCTGCATGTGACAGCATGTTAAAGAAAAAACGGCATGGGGTTTATTGAATGTGTGACACAGGTTCTGTTTGTCCTCTACTTCACATTGATTTATTCCTTCTGTTCCTTTGTTGGTTGGGCAAGTGGGTTATCAACCTCAGGATCAGACAAGGATATTTGAATTTGATTGTCAGTGCACATGGATGTCTGGTTGGGAAGTGAAATTGTTGAGTTGTCCCCCTCTCTCTGCCCCCTCTTTCTATCCAAGAATTTCAAAGCATGTACTTGTCTTCAAGTTTCTTACTTCTTTTGTTTTGTTGTGCCACTACATCTCAGAGATCTGGTAATGAAAATTTTACTTGATTTGCCAGGTCACAATTGTTGAACTCTGCATCTTTGAAAGCTGGGAGAGTGCCCTCTCTTTTGAGAGGCATCATTTGGAACTCTGAGATTAATGGAGGGTGTTGAAGATTGTCCTTGGGGCTGTACCACCAAGAAAGGGCACATGTGGTTTTGCATGGGAGTTCCCCCTCTGTCTGGAAAAAAATATAGGAGGTTATATGAGGATCCCTGTTAGACGAAATTGAGGATGTGAAGCAAAGTTGTCACGACGTCAACTGAAAAATCTATAAATGGTAAGTAAATCATCAACACGTTAACAGAAGATATTATTAGGGATCTGATATTGGAATGTGCAGATCATCAAAGATCTGTTTTTCTTTGCAGAACTTTGGAACCACTGTCATGGAGAAGCAGGTGTGCACTGAGCTTACTATAGTCAATTTTGTTGTGGTAGCTAAACTCTGTAGCTGTTGGTAACTGCAATGGAAGTGCCAGTTTTCAAAATAAAATTGACTACAAATATAAACAATGGTTGTAGATATGCCAGTTTTTGGATTCTGGTTGCCCTATTGCCAAATTGCTGCTTGTCTCTATGTATACAATGATGTTTGTAATTTCATTACCCCCATTTTTCAAATTCTGGTTTCCCCAAATGGCCTATTTGATACTATCTGTGATTGCAGTTTCCAATCCTGGTGCTAATGGAATTTCACCAGACTACTCACTCATCTCTCAGAGGTAGTATGGGAGATACATATTCGGGAACCCCTAAAGACAAGGTGCCCTAAACTCTTTGGAGGTTCTTCAATTTACCTCCAAGAAGGATATGCTAACATCAGGTCAATAATCAAGATGCACTGGGTTATGTAGAGTGGCATAACTTGAAAACCACACAGGTTCCAGATATTGTTCCATCCATGTCTGGCAATTATGCATGTTCATCATATTCTGAAAATATATGATCTGACAAGACCTGTTTTGTACTTCCTGTTATATGAATGTAAAGCAACAGCAGAAAATGCATATAGCGTATCTAGTATATCTGGAGGGCAGCTTTATCTAGTGGAAATTCTCCCCAGGAAAGGGTGCAACGTTTTGAAAAGTGAAATGCTTGTTGTAGTGGGCATTAAGGATTTTGAAAAAAACATTGTGGTATTGTCAGCAAAAGAACAACACCTAAAACTGTAACACTTGTGCAATCTATTTACTGCATTCCAGCAAAATGGCCAATCCTCGGTCCTTACATTTAGACTCAAAATAGAACACATTCTGAGTGTTATGCACAAATGCCAGAGGAACACAAATTAGGCATCATTTTCCAATCTTGACTTGCTGTTATCGATTTCAACCCATTTCTCTACTTGAGTAAAACAACTAACTTTGTTTTCCTGTACTTTAGCCAGAGATCAGAACTCTCATTTGTTCATTAGGTCATTGAGTTGCTAATCCTAACTTCTATTATGCAATGCATTTACTAGAATTTTACATCTCGAGTTCCTCAACATTTCAGCCCCCTTCCATTTTTCCATTCTATCATAATTCAGTTCTTGGTTGGACAGAAAACATGAGGTTTATGCAAAATCACTAAAAGTATGGGCAGCCACATTCACCTAGACTTAGAAAGTTAATTCTGTTTATAAGAGATCATCTGGAACCTAACTTGCTCCACATAGTCTATTAAACCAAGGATGCCCAAAAAGGATTTCTCATGTCTCATATTCCAACAAGACCATCCATCCAACTATATTTGCCCCTAATTCTTTTGTGCATGTATGATTTGGAACCTTCTACATGCCCAAACACATACAACTCTAACTAGCTTGTTTTGTCCTCATATTTTGGCATCAACTCCTCGTATGGAAAGACAAAGTACATGGCCTGTTTTCACTAAGTTGCTACTAGTGCAGCGGAGAGAATTCAACAACAATTAGAAGAAAATTGAAAATGAAAGTTCATCCTCTCCTATCCAACCTCATCACACACACATCTATCTTGAATTTTTAGTTCATCACTTCGTCTTTCGTCTTGTTGCCTAACCCATTTCTTTATGCTCTTTTTATCTTGAATTGCACAGCTTCACATTTCCTTCTTACAAAACTCCATGAATGCAACTCCATCTTCCACTATCAATAGCTCCTTCAAGATAAGTGATAGGACCTACATTACCCACAAACAACAAAACACATTTCCTTTCTTTCACATGCTTTCATGAATTCCCTTGTGACTATGGACAATTTGGAAAAATAGACAACAACAAACCATCTTTTGTCATCTCTATGCAGTAAATGAACAACACATTGGACCCTAAAAGTTATTTGTGTTCACACTAATACTATATCAAATCCTGTTTTTACAATGCCATCATCACCTCATTCTGTTGAAACCATGCCAATCATAAATAAACTAGAGCACTCACAAAAGGGGAAAAACAAGGAACAAAATGGAAGTACCCATGTCCAAGGAAACCACAAAGGGAACATCAAGTTCCTAAACCCCCTCTTGTTGCAAGAAGCATATCGAATAAGGAAAGGGGAGGACCTCTTGAAAAGATGCCTACCTTAGAAGAACCTTCACATGTGACAACAACACGTCTCAAATAGAAATCACCTACACACATTGTGACTTCATTGACATCCTCTGCTTATAAAATGTGTGCAAAATTGAAAGAGGAAGGCCTCTAATGCCCTTTGCTCCTCACGCCATGTTGGCACATCAGTGAAAATTTTTGTCAACCTCCTTGTGTAAACATTTAAAAACTTTCATAGTTATGAAAAAAAACATGTCCATTGAAAACTGATTGCAATAAAAACCATCCTACAATTGAGCCACAATTGTTATCATAATCTCATGAAAAGAAACTTGTAAAGCCAAGTCAATTTAAATAAGATTGACGATGACAACATTTATCAATGTGTGAACACCATCGACTGATAACACAATGTCAATTCAACAACACAAAGATTATAGAACAAGAGGCAGAAAAACATAGGTTTATTCTCACAAGACATAATAAAATTATTATTCTTCAAACATAAATGAAGATGAACAAGAGCTCTCTAAGAAATTTCCTAATGTATTTGGAAAACACCTTATATTTATAAATAATGTTTTGGTAACATTGTTTCAACAATGACCACCACATCAAATGTTAGGTCAATTTTGGTGGTATTGATAGCATTATGTGTGGATTGTTGTATCTTGTGAAATTTCTGACATTTGTTTATCATTGCTTTTGGTTTAGGTGTGAATGATTCATAATTATATTTAGCTCAAATAAATTGATTTTTAATGGAGATTCATATAAGCTTTTAACTTTAAACTTTTAATATTACAACTTGACCAAAAAAAAAAATCACAATAAAAGTTTTTTACAATTTTCATTCAAGTTCCAAATGTCATAAATAAATATTAATATAGGTTACAAAATGAATGGTTGTGCTATGTTATGAATATTCTATGATTATAACCTAGCCTGGCATGACCAAAAGAAAAGAAATTTTTTTAACTAAGTTCGGAAAATAAGAAAGTTCGAATATTAATTATGGATGTCTTATGATTATGACCTAACTTGACATGATACAAAAAAAACATAGCCATAAAGGGTAGGTTGAAAAAAAATTCAAAACATCAAACCCATGGTTTAACTAGTTTCTAAATCACAAATAGGAAAAACAAATTGCATGGTTAAATAAATTTTATAGTGAAAGGCATTGTTTTGGTTTTTCTTTCTTTGTTTTTTCCCCTTCTTCTTTGCACTATCCAACAAGCCAAAAACTATACACCTCACGACATTAATGCTACTTTTATTTGGTTTTTTGTTCTAGTTTCATGCTTCCAAAGAAATTTGGAAACACAAAATTATATGTGTCATGAAGAAAATTTTCAATTTTTTGAAAAATTATTGTGCTACCCTATGAGCCTAAATTTTGCACCACATGAGACTATATATATATATATATATAATTTTCCTTCTTCTTTTTCATACTACCAAAAAAATCAAATTATTCATCTCATGACATATTGTTTTTTGAACTTGTTTTTATTGTTGTTTTTTTCCCTTCTTTTCTATAGTACCAAAGAAGCCAAATTATGTACCTCACAAGCAACATTTTTTTGGGCTTATTTTTGTCAGTTGGTAACCCAAAAATAAATATATATATATTTCAAAAATTGTAAATTCAACTAAATTTGCTAAAGACTTGGGAAAAATTGGAAAAAAATCATAAAGACCTTCTTGAATCTTTTTCATGTAGTTGGAGGGTTTGTTATTGTGCTTAATCTTTCTTTTGTGAAGGGTGGGCATTTCAAACATTGTAATGACAAATTCTTCATTTTTTGAAATACCCACTATTTAAAAAAATTCTGATGGCACCTAAAAAGTACTTGACAAATATTGAAAAAAAAAACAAGTAGCTTTGCCATAAAAGACTATCTCCATAAATTATGTTTTTTTAATGATATCCAACAAGGAAATGGGAATGCATAATATCTTGGTAGCTTGTACACTAATTATGTTATTTGCAAAAATATTGAAAATTTTAATTTTTCTTGTGGCAGAACAAATTTTTTTTGGGAATAATAGAAAATATTCCACTTGTTGAAATGAAATTATGAAAATTAATTATTTATTCAACAAACATGTTTCAAAGTTGCTAAAGTACCATGGTATATTGTTTTGAACTTATATTGAATGGTTAGAATTTTGTCGATTTGAATATATATTTTGATTATATGAGTCTTGTTGTTTGTTCATGTGCCAAAGCATTATCAACCCACCTCTTGAAATTAGGCTGAATTTTTTTGAGGTGGGAAGTAGTATTAATTAATAAAAATTTTAAAGGAATGTGACAATTTAAACTTTAAACATAATGGGAGACAATTTGAAAGAACATTGTTCAAAAGGTGTATAACAATTTAAGTAATACTTGCATTATCCATTCAAGTTTAATTCCCTATCCCCTATACTTGCAAAATGAGTTCCACAATGTTTTTTTGAGACAATGCAAAAATAAATAAATTGAAAGCAAAAATAATACTAAGGCATACTTTAGCATACTTTACACTAGGAGTCAAAGTCAAAGCTCAAGTCAAATCAAGCATTCATATCGGTGCATTCACTAAAATTAGCCCTAAGTGCTTTACATTAGGAGTCAAAGCTGAAAAAGAAAATGATTTTTTAATCTACCATATATTATGGCCCTAACTTGGCCGAAGGCCAAAAAAAAATACCAATCAACCTGGGCTGGGGTAGAGAAGGAGCTTAACAACCAAGCAATTCCATTCAATGCATAATGCAATAATTCTTTTTTTTCTTGTACAATTCACCCATTGGAATTTTCTTCTAGAAGACGGTTTTTACACCATTTCATATCTAATTCAACTCATAGATTATCATTTCTAACTTTCAATTTCAATGTATAGGGATTCATGTGTGGCAATTTGAAGCATGCAATAAGAAGTTCAATTTGTTGTTCAAGCTATACATTGACATGAATGCAAATTTTATGAATCCATTGATCAATCTCTTCCTTATTATTACATTTGCTTTCGTAATGAAAACAATCATCATTATCATTGCACTATAATGTTGATGAAGTGCAAGTTGTTACAATGCTACAACTATAATAATAACATATCAAATCACCATTAAAAACACAAAAATTACAAGAAGAATCTAGTGTCTTTGTTCATCCATGGTGGTATGCTTTTTAGGATTTAGCTTGAGAAAGGTAACAAAGCTGAAAAATGAAATCTTATGAAGAAGGGTTGAAATCTTGGTCCTTATGTTTTGGCCTCAATGGCTTTACACATGAACTCATTGGCCCTCAAACAAATAATATTTTATTAATGACTTGGGGGCCAAACAACGAGCCAAGAAGTTTTCAAAATTTTCATTGTTGACCCCAAGATTTCTTGGCCTCCACTCCTGGTCTAGAGTGGGCCTAACTAATGTGACAGTCTAAGGACAATGGGCCAATTTGAGATAACACTACTCAAGAGGTGAAACAGCTCAACCGAGCACTTGCTAAAATCCTTTCAGCCCCTAGCTTGATTCCCCGCCCCTATACACACTTCAAAGTGAGTTCCCACAATGCCTATGCGGGACAGGGCCAACAAAATCAGGCAGGTCTTTAATGTCTTTATCTATAGGGTAAGGCACCCTTGTTAGGGATTATGCAGTGGGAGCTAAAGGCACAGCCTGAGGTCCACAGCACATTTGCCTTACATAAAGCACTGCCTGGATTTTTCCTTTGTATGTTCAGGTCCCTTGCCTGCCTGAAGAAACCTGTTTTCATCAAGCGGGATCTTCCAACATGGGAAGGTTCCGCGCTACACGAAAGCACAAAATTGGAAAAAAAAACACACGCACACACACATTCTCTACTTCACTCCAACGGAGTCATGAGACGTTACGCAACTGCGCCTACAATTCATACGACTACCTCGTGTTCTCCGCCGTGACTGGTACGGAGAGGTCTCGCGGATTCGCGGAACCGACAGCGCCCTTCGATTCCTCGTTCTGTTGTGACTACCTCGTGGTTTCTCCATAAAAGAGGGTTCGTCGCGGACTCGGAGCAGCGCCGTTCTCTTCGATCCGTCGTCCTGCACCTTGTCCTCCTCCACTACGACGCGATCTTCCTGAATTGTCGATTGGTATTTCCATGGCTCCTGCTGTGTATGCCGTGCGTTCTGTGGACGACGACTGCATGGCTTCGGATTTCCCAGGTTGGCCAGCAGATTCTTTTTCATTACAACAAGAACCAGTATCGTCGTCGTCTTCGTCTTCGGCTTTTGCAGCTTCCTGTGAGGGCTTTTCTTCCACACATGTTTGGAGTTTTGGTTGTCGAACACGGACGAGCAGCAAGCATAAGGATTTAGGACAAAACAGTGCCGATGAGGATCTGGAGAAGGAAGAAGAGGAGGACGGAGAAGAGGAGGAGCGTGAAGCTGGAGGCGCAGTACAGCGCATGATTTGTGCTAAGGAGGGAGCAGGAGAGGGATTGGACGACGAGGGAAGACCCTCGTCGTCCGCGACGGGGGGAGGAGGAGCTGGGTGGGAAGGTGCAAGTGGCATATCACAGAACGGAGGGAGAAGCGAAGCAGCAGCAGCAGGTGGCGCTGGTGGAGAGAACCGGGGACCACGAGATGGAAAGTGGTTCCGGATCTCTGATTCGTGCTCTCTGGCGCTTCATCGGGGGGATATTACCAAATGGCTTGTTGATGGAAAGACAGACGCTATTGTAAGTCCTCATTCACTCTCCAAGTTCGATGCTTTTATAATGAACTTCCTGTCTCTTCCTCCCTCACTCGGTTCCGGTTTCCTAATGGTCCCGGCAAGTCGTCGATCGATCTACCATATTCAGATATCTGGGAAAAGAGTTTGTACGCACGTTCCGTTTGTGGAGATAGATGTGCAGACAACAACACCAGTCTAGCGGCACGAAAGATGTTTTCCACGTTGATTTCAGTGTAGAACGAGACGATTATAGCTTAAGACTGAAGGTGAAGTCCTCTGAAGAAGAGCCACAGACTCACACTAAGGTAGCAAACACCTAAGCTTCTCCTCCGTTTCGATTCTACAGGAAAAAAAACAGTCAGACTGTCTAAAGGAAACGGTTTGGTTACTCAATGCAGGTAAATGCTGCCAATGATGGGATGTTGGGTGGGGGAGGCGTTGATGGAGGTAATGATCATGCCCTTAATTTGAATGCAATATTATTTGCACATTGAACATTCTTTTCTTGTTGTACTTGACCAATTTGCTGATTGCCCTCTTTCTTAAGTTTAAGATCTGTGTTGGTATGGATGTCATTTCAAGCATCCTCATACAATGACTCCATCATGGTATTTAGCTTGTTTTTCCTGTTCATGGATCTCGTGTGCTGTTTGAAGTAAATGACCTCATGGTGAAAGTGGGTTGCTGTCCATCCGTCCACCATCTACTTATAGGACTTATTCCTCAGCTCGACATAGAGTCATTGAATTAACGCTTCCAGAAACTTTGCTTATGGAAGAGTAACCAACCAATACCTATGTAACATTGCACTGCTTGTTTTGCTTAACGAATGCAGCAATACACAGTGCAGCAGGACCCGAGCTGTTAGATGCATGCTATGCAGTGCCAGAGGTGACAAAAGGTGTACGCTGCCCAACTGGTTCTGCTGTCATCACAGGGTACCAGCGACACCTGTTTTGCTCTTCCGCTAATTCTAGAGTTTCTTGACATTAAGTTAATTTTTTCATCTGGATATGTTGAGTGACGAATACAGCTGTGGTACTCTGTGGCAGAGGATTCAATCTTCCTGCATCAAAAGTTATTCACACAGTGGGGCCAATCTATAGTAGTGATGAGGTTTCTGCAGAGCCTTTGGCTAAAGCTTACAGGTATTATTTC
>Ga0116229_10015849_pt1 | contig 10202 bp, 6 predicted proteins | sample S1TSphgellanicum_3_FD_87313 | JGI IMG/M metagenome (GOLD analysis project Ga0116229, IMG submission 87313) | Host-associated microbial communities from peat moss isolated from Minnesota, USA - S1T2_Fc - Sphagnum magellanicum MG | ecosystem: Host-associated > Plants > Peat moss > Unclassified...
AAGGTGTTGAGTCCATAAGTGTTCATTAAAAGGGATGACAATTTGATTTAAGGTTCTAGGATTTGGAATGTGTGAATCTAAATAACGAATCTATCAATGTTGAATTGTGAATGATGCTTGGAAAGCAAAATAATTAACTTCGTCTACGAACGCAACCCAATAACTAGACATACATTCGCATTCGTCCTTCATCGGTAGCATTTGTGCTTTCGAGCATAGTCACCTTGTAGAACCGGAGGTAGAGGGACAAAAGTTGCCTCACAACTATCGTTAGTTGTGTGGTCCGATTCGTCGACTATCTTCTAATAGCAAGGCAGACTACCTAATTTGCACCATCCAACGCATCTTAGATTTCCTACAATTATGAGCTATCACTATGGCCTAGCCCATGATTTCACATGTACTTACAGCTCCTTGTTGAGTTCATTCACAAATTAAATAAATGTTTCAGTCATTATGAGACTCCTGTTGCCATTGGCACACTATCACATTATCTATTTAGTCGTTAAGTTGTTTCAAATTAACCTTATGTTCATATGGCTTGAAGATTGTTCTATCTCTATTGGACCTTTCATTAACATCCCTTTAACTACTTCAAGAATTTCTAACATCCTTGTTATTCACTAAATACTATAACAAGATTAATGTTGTGTTGAACATTGCAAATTCTGGTGTCTACTTCTACCCCCAACCCTTTAGAGATTTCTTATCCCTAATTATGCAACAGAGTTTCTAAAATTATGGATATTAGTTTTTGTTGAAGAAAAGAACTAACCCAACACCTCATTCACCAATAACACATTTCATAAAAGGAAACAACCCCTCCATGCACCAAGTGCAATCATCATACCCTATGAAGTTGTTAAAAGCCCCTAATAACCTTACCACAATCAAATAACCCTAATGCAACTCTTAAAAATTGAGACTACCGCACATGGTTGTGTCGGTATGGCTCACAAAGTACTTGTCCAAGATGTCTAAGTGTTTAACCACATTGCAAGATTTGTTTCTATGTATTTTGAATTACAAGTAGCAAGGTAGTTCAAAGTAACAAGTATTAATACTTTAATGTACAATGAATATGCAGTAGATCAAAGTAGTAGGTGATGACTTGAACATGTTTACTTGTAGGTCATGGAAATTTTCACGTATGGTTTTACTTCATACTTGCACACATGTATTTGTTTAATATTTTTTAAGTTAACACTTGTTTGAAGAAGTAGAATTCAGTAAAGTTTTTTCAAACATGTATAATTAAATCAAATAACAACTTTGAAGGATAATTATATGGATTGTATAAAATTGGTATGGCATCATTAGTTCAACCAAAGTTTAATGTTCATTCATTGTTTTTTTTGCTTTGCAATAAGGTTCATTGATGGTGTCAAATGGGATGACATTGTGACTGAAGTCCCACACACTTTGGTTAAGGTGGGTTGCAAGGAGTAAGCACAAATTATTTTTCATGACAATGCCAATGGCATTACAAAGGAACCACAACCTATAAGTGAAGTTTCTATAGCTGATCTTCATCAAGATAGTCAAGTTGTTGATAAGAGTGAACCCAACACATTTAACATGGTGCCTCCTATCCTAGAAAAATGGACTACAAGAGTGTCAAGTCTTGAAAGGAGTAACAAAGCATGATTCAATCCCCCAATTCAATTCTTACAACATCCATGGTAAAAACAATTACCTAAAAAATAATGCAGCCATCCTTATGAAGGATAGTAGGAAAAAGAAACCTACTAATGTTGTTGATACAAGTATGCCAAGAGAGAAGGTTGGAGCATGTGTCAAAAGCCTTGCAAGAAAACATGATTCTGCTATTAATAAAAAGAAGAAGAAAGGGGCATGTGTTGATCTTGGTGCTACTGCACTAGTTGAATATGCTTGTTAGAAAGGTAGGACAATTTCAATGCGAAGTGCCCCTTGTAAAAGATCAACAACAAAAACGTACTTAAATGGATGGTGGTTTGCAAGGTTAGTATCTATGTAGCTATCATAGTATATTACATATTTAGTACTTGCCAACAAGTTTCCAGTAGTATGTTGAACATTTAGTAATGGGTTCCTAAAATGGATACATGTACTTTGATTTGTCCATTCCATAATTTGAAAGTGGAAAATTGTGAAACTAAGTTACCTTTAATTTTTATTTTAGTTTTGAATGTGGCTTTTTATTGCTACATTGTAATGCTACAACCTTGGTAGGAAAAAATGTTGTATTATGCTAGCCTAGGTGCTCAAAATAAACACTAAAACAAATGCATAATTTATTAGTTCTTTCATTAGACCTACTTGCAAACCTGTGTTTCCTTCTTTTATGTAATTGTTTAATGTTTTTCAAAGATCTATGGAAAAGATATTTTGTGGAATTACATCATTAGTATCAATCCTAACATGGTTACTCATTTGGAGTCATAATGCAAATGCATAGTTAGTCATTTACAACACTTTTAAAAATAAGTTGTATATGTGTAATTTCTTATGGAAAACCAAGTACATCATTTCATGATAGGATATTTGTAAAGTAAGAAAAAAACCACTCCTTTCATTCTAATCTCAAATGGGTACATTTATAATGTAGTATTATTAGTTCAGCATTCTTGAAAATGCTTATTTACAACTTGGTGTGTCATGTGTCAAGTTGATTTGATTGGTCATAGGTTATAATCTCTCAAAAGAAACTTGAATCCTAGTTTGTTTGTTAATAAAAAAACATAATATTCAGTGCAACTTGTTTCACTAGAGGTTTATTTTGGTCATGTTTGGCAAATTAATTATGTTTTGAACACATGTAAATAACATTTGTGGATTTATCTCCTTCCAAAATATGCATTCAGTTTACCAATGAAAATAAATGTTTCTACTACAATGAACTTTATGAATGTGTAAGTTAATGATACATACATCATATGAAATATTAGGCTCTGTAGTCCAAACATGTTATCTTTGCTGATTTTAACTTTTGTTGATGTTAACCTGTCAAAGCAACATTAGCAAAGAACCCATTAGCTTTACAACAAAAAATTATTTACTATTTGCATTTGTCAATGCATGACAAGTTCTACTTTTGAGTGGACTTGTTTATATATTTTTGTATGCAATACATTACATATGAGTATTGACAAAAAAATTAGAGATGAAACTGTAAATGCATATCACTAAAATGTTTCATCTTTAGTTTTTTTGTACTAAAATGAACCTATGTTAAATTAATTTCTAAAACCTAGATTATTGAAGTAATTATTGAAATGCACCTAAGTTTCAAAATTACCTTAGTAACCTCAACAAATAATGAGTATGCAAAGCACAATGATTTGTTTACAACTTGAGAAAGTGTCCAAAACCCAAGGCCAAATTAGATTTTACAATTTGAACATTCTATTAGTTGGTGCCGCCACCCAAATCCAACATCACATCATTCAATGCAACAATTGTAGCAGTTGATATAAAACATTTAACAACCTAGAACAAATGAACACATAACATGTACTTAAAATCAACTAAGAAACAATTGGGAAATACACAAAAAATTGAGTATGCCATTAAAATTGTTCTAAAAAGCACAAAATTATAGGTGCCAATTCAATTTGAAGTCTATCATGCCACTAGCCCTAGGTTTGTCACTATTTTCACACCTTAATGCCACCAACATGCAAAAGCTAAATTTTAAAAAAAGGGATTGACATGAAAACTAATTCACACATTTCTCCCAAACAAGTTGTAGAAATCTAATTATACAAACAAGATTATCTAATATAGATCCTACATCAAGAATGATTCATTTTCATTAGATGAAGGACAATCTTGCTAACCTTCCTCTTTGCTCTCTTTTGCTCATTAGTGTGTCCTTCAAGTGCATTGACATCCAATTTAATCAACTTTGTTGATTTTACTGTTGCATCACATATCCTGAAATTAGCAAAATAGCACAATATAACCACATTTTATATGGTTAAAACAAACAAGGATTACATTATAACATATTCCAATGGAAATAACAAAGAAAATCAAGTAGTGGGTCCATGAAATTACCTTTAGATGGTAGGGCTTTGGGTATGTTTTGCATAATCATGAAACCCATGCTTATGACCCATTCAAATTCAAATCTTGCACCACAAGTAGGTCGGCCACACTAATAGGACATTTTCATGTGGAAACCCAAGCACCATGCATGGTATGTACAACCACAAGAAGCCACAATTATGTCCTTGCAATGAAAGCAATGATTAAAAACAAGGCAAGGGGTGACTATAATAGATTCAAATTTTATTGATGCATGGGTTAAATGGTGAGGAATGGACTTAGGGGTGGAGAATATAAGGAGGGTCCCACTTCCATTCACATTATAAACATGTAATTTTTCTACATGCTTTGTGGTAGCCTCTAGAATTTGTGTTTTCAACTTGATCTTTGAGTTAACAATCTCATATTTGGACAATAATCCAAAGTACTCCTTTTCTTCAACTGCAAGATTCTTTGCTTGCATTACAAGTTCCTAGGCATGTTGAAGACATGCCTCAACTCGAGAAATCTCATTTGATGCATCATGAGATTCTACCCAAACATTACTTGCACCACCTTTTACAATTGGAGTAATGTTGCTAATTACCCCCCCATTCAAAGTGACTTGAAGAAGAGCAAGGGCAAAATTTCCAATCTTCCCAATCTCCTCATTGCTATTTCTTGGGCAACCCATGGCATTTTTCAAGTTTACCTTGTAATCTTGGAGCTTTATAGATTGTAATTTAAATATAGCAAAAAGTGTGTCTTTTTGCGCCTCCAAAGTAACCAACTTTGTTTTGACATTTGCCACAATTTACCATTGCGCATCCAAAAGTTGTAACACATTGAAACATTTGGGTAGTGATTTTGGATGCTCATATGCTTTTGATGGGCGAATCTTTTTTTGGGTAGCTTCTAACAAGTTGGTCCCACCCTTTTGGGCAACTTTTGATAGGTTGGTCCCCTTTTAAACAACTTTTGAAATATTGGTTCACTAATAGAAACCCCCCTTTTGCAACTACATTTTCAATTACTGTTCAATTACAAACAAAGTCAAAAATTACAAATATAGTTGCAATTTATTTTTTGCAATTGGGAAATATTTTTTGTAACTACTAACCAATAATGTCAAAAAGTATAAGTCGAGAATGAAATTATAGTTGAAAGTGTATGCCACGTTTCAACATCATAGCAATAGCCACTACGTACCATTACTTGCCAATTTAGTTGAAAATCGCTCTACCAATATAGTTAAAGGATGTTGTCAATTATAATTAATTAATGGATGAACTTCATCCACAAACTAAGCATGACATTAACCAAAAATATAATTATAATTTCAACTAGGTTGCAACTATGTAAGTTGAACATTTTGACTATGTTGTAACTATGTAAATCAAACATTTGGCCAATGGTTTGGTGATATGTGGCACACTCACAATGTCGACATGTGACACATTCATAAAATGTGGGGTCAACGAATAATTAAATGACATGTGGCATATCCACATCAATAGTTTAGGCCACATTATCATAGGTTAGGTCTAAACCTAAGCACCTAGGTTAAACCTAAACATAGGCCATTTAATTTAAGTTTAAGTTAGGGCTAGATCTAAGCACCTATGTTAGGCTTAGACCTAAACCACATGGCAATTAATAAATGAAATCCTATTTCATTTGGTTTCGCTTTTAGGGTTGAACCTTTTTGATTGGTTCATCCCAAATGGCTATTAAATTTTCATGTTTATTGTGTTCTCCAACAATCCTAATGCACTCCTTTATATAGTTTGGATTCATGGAATAGAAACCAAACAATATGGGATAAAGATTTTAGTTGTGACCTAGGGTAAATACACCTATCACTAAGCAATTAATGATATTGGATCATTATAATTTTCTTGTCCATGGTCTGTTCCTTTTGAAACTTAAAACAATTTTGTAGTCCTCCTCTTAGCATATCCAAATCTATAAAAAACGCTAGAATCTAATGGAAAATGAACAAGATATAGTTGTTGGAAATAAATTGAGTTTAAAGACAAAATTTGAGACAAAATATCACTCTTTTTCTTCTTGGGTTCTTTGTTTTATTCCTTTGTTTTGAGGTTCAAAGAACATTTGTAGCTTTCTATTTTGCATTTCCAATGACATAAAAAATGTTTAATTTGGTATTGAAATGAGGGAAAACTTGAAAGTGTTCAGTGATAGAGTACCATTTGCTATCCACCTTAGTTGTAACCCAATTACAACTTGATTGCAATTCAAATAATTGTAATCTAGTTCTACAAGCTAGTCTAAGCTTAATTAGGCTAAACTAATAATCTACCTAGCCTAGGTTTAGCTACTTACCTTAATTAATTATAGTATTTATTCATTAATTATTTTCAACTATATAGTTGTATAATTAAATAATTAAACATATTATCATCATTTATTAAATAATATGGTGATTAGTTTTTTTTAAAAATCAGCAATTAAATTTATGAATTTATTTATTAAATAATTATTTATCACTGAATATTTTTTAAAATTCGAAATTCATTATAAATTCTTATTAACATTTCATAAAACAAAGAATTAACTCAAATATAAATATTCAGTAATAAATTTTAGATGATATTTTAATTACAGGAATTATTATAATGTTATGATAATTAATAACTAACTTCATTTATAACAACATTAATAATAATATTGTAGCTAGTAGTTCGGTTAGGCTAGTTATTTAATTATTTTTATTTGTATTTTTATCTAACTTGTTGAAACTATTAAATGACTTAGTATAATAAATATTCAATAAGAAATTTTTTTTTATAGTATATTAATGTTAAATAAAAATAATTTATGAGATTATATGATAATTTATTATTATCTTTACTAGTTATTCTAAATTATTATAATTTATTCATGAAAAAATAAATAAGGAATTTTAATAAATGAAAAAAAATTGGAACTAATAGCAAAAATTAGAATAAAAATTAAAATTCTAAAAAATATAATTATGTATCATTACATGATATGTTGTAAGCTAAGATTGAATCTACATGGAAATAATAAATTACACATGTATTGAACATATTCGAAAAAAATATTACTTAAATATCCTTGATATGTTGTAAACTAACATTGAATTTACATAGAAATTATGAATTATGCATGTATTGAACATACATATTATTAAGTTGACTTATATTTCAAGATTTTTTAAAATTTTATTTTCAAATTAAATTGTAATATTTATGTGCACAAAAAAATTCATTGTACATATTATCATTGATGTATACAAAAAAATTTATGTGTACCTTAATAATTAATGAATCTTTATTGTAATTTAAAATATATATTAAGACATCATATGTATAAAAATGTATAAACATTAAACTTCCACAAAATTATGGATTATGTATCATTACTTGACTTGTTATAAATTAACATTTGATTTACAAAGAAAGAATAAATTACATATATTGAATTTACATGATTACAAACTCATATTTCAAAATTTCTTTAAATTTGATTTTGAAATTCAAATTTAATATTTAGGTGCAGAAAATATTTGCATCATACATAAGCATTCATTTACACAAATATAATTTACATGTAGTTTAATGTTTAATGAAAATTTATTGCAATTTAATGTAAATATTGAGATATCATGTCTATAAAAATTAATAAATATAAAAATTCCACAAAAAAAACAATTATGTATCATTATTTGATATTTTGTAAATTAAAATCCAATTTACATATAAATAATAATTAGGTGTATTGAACATGCACATTATTAAAAAAATTATATTTCAGAATTTCCTTAAATTTCCTTCAATCAAATTTTATTATTTGTGTGCACAAAAAGTATGAGGTCATCATAGTGATTATGTTTGTATGCACATGGAATTTTTGGTTTGTGTGATGTATACACAAATGTGGCGATTGTGTACATGATGTCAGTAGTTGTTGGTTGAACTTACAAAGTGTGTTTGTTTTAGTTGCACTTGAAATAAGTAGTTGGTTTTTAAACTTTTGAATGGTCATTGGCCAACACCTTAAACTTCAATTCTTCTATGGTAAAAAAAAAGTGGCAATGGATAATCATTCATGATCAAATTGCTTTTGAATGCTTGAGATCAATACGAGAGTATGCTACACACTCTGAATCATGATTACTATGTCATCTAATGTTTCTTAGGTCATAAATTTCTACATAGTACTAAAATGCACATCCATGGTTCTTTTCTACAATGTGTAAACGTTTAATTCAATTCAATCCTTCAAGTTTTTCAACAACCTTTCTATGAACATATTCATACATATGTGTAGGGCATGGAACTTGCTTGAATGGATACTATGTATGAAAAAAATTATGGTTATAGTTAGCCACACAATGATGTACAGGTGTCAACAACAAGGTGACAAGATTCCATAATAGTGGTGAGAATAACATTGAAAATAATTGGTGCCAACAACAATGCACTTTTGGACTAGATCTTCTAGAACTTTGATTTTTTTATCCATAGTTTGTAAGAGGTTATTGATGTTTGGATTTTTTTAGTGTTTAGCTCTTCTTTTCTTGCTTTTTTCTCAATCTAGGTTTGCTTGCTTCTTGAGTGCTACCCAACATAATAACCACATTTTCCTAGTGCTTCCAAAAATTTGACAAACATAAAACATAGATGTTGGTAAGATTATGGTTCACCTGAATTGTAGATCCTTATATATACCCATGATTGGGAGCTTATGAAGTCAGTGTGGAGTTGTGGCAATTTGTCACTACCATAATTTGTAATCTACATTTTTAAAGAGAACATCACTTAAAAGCTTGTGAAGTTTTCTAGAACTTGTGAGAGAGTATTGATCATATCTATTGAAGATGATGAAACTTTTTCCTGATATGGGTTAGAATGCTTAATATGCATTCTGCAACATTTGAATTGCTTCTAGCAGTACTTAAGAGCAAGAAATATGTATGCACATGTTTGGGTTTTTTGTTGAAGTAGATGTTGAACAAGTACCAAAAACCAAACAAAAAACCTAGTTGCTAAATCTTCTGAATCCCAATTTGAATATACCACTAATAGCTCCAATAGCTCCAACAACTTCCAATCTTGCCCATTGTTCAACTAGTGCACCATCTCTTGTAATTGCCACTACTTTTGTAGTCACTCTCACTTCTAGCATTGGTTCCATGGCCACATCCCTGCCATCACTCTTGCTATTGTTGCTATTAGTATCAATATACACATGGGCAAGTTCTAGAAATAATCAAGTACTTTTGTAGGTAACTTAAACTACAAGGAGAATGGTAAGATGAACAGATGTAAGGATGCAAACATCCACCTTGTTATATCAAAGACAATGACCACAATCATAACAAGGAAACACAAAGATATTATCATCATGCAGGATCCAACATACTTTCTAGCTTTGGCAACCTTTAAAACCAATACCCATCATTATTTACTTACATTTCATTCCACACAAATAATAAATTGGGCAAGCAATCCATGATTGCAAATAAGATGGATTAAGGAGACAATACAACCACAATGCATGTATCTATGCCATTTGGTTCAATGGACATGCTTTTGCTTCATTTAGTAGAAAAATAATCTAGCTTGAAATTGAATTTTTTCTGCCTCCTAATTCCCACCCCATTAACAAACATTCCAAACAATTGTAATTTTGTACAATCTGACATTACCCATGCATGTAATTGGCACCTTCAAATCATGTCCTCCAACTTATTGTTAGAAGGTAAGAGGGTTCTTAAGGTTTAGGGTTTATACATGACATGATGATGTACTATAAAGGAACTTCATGAAATATGAGTAAAAAAATGTTTTGTAATGTGGTGACATTATAGTGCAAGCCATCACAAGAGGACAACATGATTTCATTGGCAACTTTGGCAACATGGGACTTACCTATTCGATGGTTCCAAGGATGGTTTTCACATCATTTGTTGTTATTGCTAAATCTCCAAGGTTTGCTCCAAAACCGTTTGAATATCTTTAATGGGTTTGTTGTGGATAGGTAAAATAGATCACAACAGTCCTTTAACATCATCGTTGCTTGGCAAACCTGCATTGATGTTGACACCTACATTGTTAGTAATTGTTGCAACCCATTCAGCTGCCAAAATAAATGGATTGGGCAATAAATTAGGCAAGGCAATGGTTGTTGCTACTGCTAAG
>Ga0116229_10015850_pt1 | contig 10202 bp, 9 predicted proteins | sample S1TSphgellanicum_3_FD_87313 | JGI IMG/M metagenome (GOLD analysis project Ga0116229, IMG submission 87313) | Host-associated microbial communities from peat moss isolated from Minnesota, USA - S1T2_Fc - Sphagnum magellanicum MG | ecosystem: Host-associated > Plants > Peat moss > Unclassified...
AAAGTTAAGATTTAATTCTCGAATCGCGCCCATTTGGATCGATGCAGTACGCCGGGACACGACCTGCCCGCCTGCGCGACCTGGACCGCTAGCCGGCGCGACAGGCTTCCGGCGTGACCGGCCCCGCAGGCGCGCGCGAGAAAAGCAGTGACGTCGGCGCTATTGAACGGCCGCCGTTCGCCCTCATTGTGCGCAGCATCCGGGCTAAATCGGCACGCCGCTGCGATGCGGGATGCTAAAATAAGCCGTCGAGCATCATTGGAGGACGTTATGGCGAATTTTCCTAGCAACAATGCAGCCTTTCGCGGCACGCAGGCGGACAGCCGGGCCGTGTTCATCACGCGCACCTACACTCATCTGGTAGGAGGCATCTTAGGTTTCATTTTGGTCGAGCTGGGACTGTTCGAGTCCGGTCTTGCCGGGCAAATCGCGCAGTTCATGCTCGGGTTCAATTGGTTCCTGATCCTCGGGGCCTTCATGCTGACCGGCTGGCTGGCGTCGCGCACCGCGCAGACCAGCTCATCGATCGGGATGCAATATTTCGCGTACGGCGCCTATGTCGTGGCGGAAGCACTGATCTTCGTACCTCTGCTCTATATTGCCGACGCCAAGGCGCCCGGCGCGATCGACAGTGCCACGCTGGTGACTGCATTGGGCGCCGGCGGCCTGATGTTCGTCGCGCATCGCACGCGCAAGGATTTCTCCTTCCTGCGCGCGTTGCTGATGTGGGGCGGCGTGCTGGCGCTGGTCGCGATGATCGGCGGCGCCATCTTCGGGTTCCAGCTCGGCACCTGGTTCTCGGTGGCCATGATCGGTTTTGCCGGCGTCGCGGTGCTGTATGACACCTCGAACATCATCCACAACTACCCGGAAGATCGTTACGTGTCCGCTGCCATGCAGCTGTTCGCCTCGATCGCCCTGATGTTCTGGTATGTGCTGCGGCTCGCCATGGGCAGCCGTAACTAAGGCAGGCGCGGAAAGGTAGTTCCAGCGCGCCGCGGGTCCCCTCCGACCCGCGGCGCCTTACTTCAGCAAGCTCACTCCGCCCATATAGGGCGCGAGTACCGACGGCACGACGATGGTGCCGTTCTCCTGTTGGTAGTTTTCCAGCACCGCAACCAGGGCGCGGCCGACGGCGACCCCCGATCCATTCAAGGTGTGGACGAGTTCCGGTTTGGCCGTGGCGGGATTGCGCCATCGCGCCTGCAGCCGCCGCGCCTGGAACGCCTCGCAGTTGCTGCACGATGAGATCTCGCGATAGCGCTGCTGCGACGGCAACCAAACTTCGAGATCATAGGTCTTGGCCGAAGCGAAACCGGTGTCGCCCGCACACAGCGACAACACCCGGTACGGCAGTTCCAACGCCTTGAGCACGCTCTCGGCATGGCCCGTGAGTTCCTCGAGCGCCGCATAGGAATCCTCCGGCCGCACGATGTGCACCAGCTCCACCTTGTCGAATTGATGCTGGCGGATCATGCCGCGCGTGTCCTTGCCCGCGGCGCCTGCCTCCGAGCGAAAGCAGGGCGAGTGCGCCGCGAACTTGAGCGGCAGCTCTTCCGGCTCGAGTATTCGGTCGCGCACCAGATTCGTCAGCGGCACTTCGGCGGTGGGGATCAAAAAGAACCCCGGATCGCCGCGCACCGCGAACAAATCCTGCTCGAATTTCGGCAACTGCCCCGTGCCGACCAGCGCCTCGCCGTGCACCAGATACGGAACGTAGGCCTCACGATACCCATGATCGCGAACATGCAGATCCAGCATGAACTGCGCCAGGGCGCGATGCAGCCTCGCCAGTCCTCCGGTCAGCACCACGAACCGCGCTCCGGAAATCTGCCCCGCGGCGTCAAAGTCCATTCCGAGCTTCGCGCCGAGCGCCACGTGATCCTTGGGCGTGAACGCGAATTGTTTGGGCATGCCCCAGCGGCGAACCTCGACATTGGCCGCTTCGTCCCGCCCCTCCGGAACGCTCGAGTCCAGAATATTGGGCAGATCCAGCTGGAGGCGCGAGACCTCCGCCTGGATCGCCTCGAGGCGCTGTTCCACGCCCTTGAGCTGCTCGCCCAAGGACTCGCCGATCGCCAGCTGGGCCGCGGCGTCCAGACCTTTGGCCTTCGCGTGACCCACCGATTTGGCGTTGGCGTTGCGCTCGGCGCGCAGCCGGTCGGCTTCGATCTGCACGGCCTTGCGCTGCTCTTCGAGCGCCGCAAACCCGGCGATGTCGAGCGCAAAACCGCGCCGCGCCAGTTGGGCGGCGACGCCGGTCAAATCGCTGCGCAGCAGCTTCGGATCGAGCACGGGAATTCCTCGTTATTCAAGTCGGGCCGCAATTGTCGCGCACGGCGGCCCGCTGTTGTCGGGCGCGTGCCCCGCTATTGTCGCGCGCGGCGCGCGTTGAGCGCCTCGCCAATCTTGATCTCCAGGCCGCGGTCGACCGGCACATAATAGCGTCGGTCCGGCATCTCGTCCGGGAAATAGCGTTCGCCTAAGGCGAAGCCGCCCGGCTCATCGTGCGCATACCGATATCCCTTGCCGTAGCCGATCTCCTTCATCAGCCGGGTCGGCGCGTTGCGCAAGTGCAGGGGCACTTCGAGCGACCCCAAGGTCTTGGCATCCTCGGTCGCCGCTTGATACGCCGTGTACACGGCGTTGCTCTTGGCGGCGCACGCCATGAACACGATGGCTTGGGCGATGGCGAGTTCGCCCTCGGGACTGCCCAAGCGTTCATACACCGCGCACGCCTCCAGGGCCAGGGTCAAGGCGCGCGGATCGGCGTTGCCGATGTCTTCGCTCGCCATGCGCAAGGCGCGGCGCGCGATATACAAAGGATCGCAGCCGCCGGCCAACATGCGGCACAGCCAATACAGCGAGGCATCCGGATCGCTGCCGCGCACCGACTTGTGCAGCGCCGAAATTTGATCGTAGAAGTTCTCGCCGCCTTTATCGAAGCGCAAGTAGGTGCTGCCGATCACCGCGCGCACGGTCTCGACGTCGAGTCGCCGGCCGGATGCCGGCAAATCCGCCGCGTCAGGCGCGACAGGCACACTCAGGTCCGCCGCGGTCTCGAGCAGATTCAGCATGCGGCGTGCGTCGCCGTCGGCGGCCGCCAGTAACAACTCGCGCGCGCCGGCATCGATGTGCAGATTCAATTCGCCCAGGCCACGCTCGCGATCCGCCAGTGCCCGATCGATCAATTTGCTGAGATCCGCGGCATCCAAGGACTTGAGCACATAGACCCGGGCGCGCGAGAGCAGCGCGTTGTTGACCTCGAAGGACGGATTCTCGGTGGTCGCGCCGACGAAGATCAGGGTGCCGTCCTCGACATAGGGCAGAAACGTGTCCTGCTGCGACTTGTTGAAGCGATGTATTTCGTCGAGGAACAGCACCGTGTCGCGGGTGCCGCGCATGCTCTTGGCCTGTTCCACCACCGCGCGAATGTCCTTGACGCCGGCGAGCACCGCCGAGAGTGCGATGAACTCCGCCCGCGAGGCGCTGGCCACCAGACGGGCCAACGTCGTTTTGCCCGTCCCCGGGGGACCCCACAAAATCATCGAGTGCGGCCGCCCCGACTCCAACGCGCGGCGCAAGGGTGCGCCCTCGCCCAGCAAATGCGATTGTCCGACGAACTCGTCGAGCGCTTGGGGACGCAAGCGATCGGCCAGCGGGCGGTACGTGCCGTCGCTCACCTTCACGTCAGTGCGCCTATCCTCGCCGGTCTTCGCTGCTCCGGTCTTCGCTGGGCCGGCCGTCACTGGGCGGCGCGTCCGATCACGTCCACGCCCGGCGGCGGCACGAAAACGAACAAATCGGGCGCGAATTTCTCGTTGCGCTTTGCATTGGAAAAGGTCAACTGGGTGATTTGATTCAGCTTGTCGGCGAGAAACATCGATGCCAATTCGCCCTTGTTGAAGCCGATGCGCACCAGCTGAAAATCGGTATCCGCGTGCTTCGGGATGAGCTGGTACCAGACGAGCCCGCCGTTCGGCGGCATCGACGTGACGTCAAATTGGGTTCCCACCGAGCCGCTGCCCGACAACAGGCTCGCCGGCGTGCTGGCGAGAGCCGCATCCATATCGCGCACGTTGGCCTGCGCCAAATCCTTGTCGTAGAACCAGATCTGCTTGCCGTCGGCCAACACCAGCTGCTCGGAGGGCTCCGTGTAGTCCCACCGAAACCTGCCCGGCCGCTGCAGATACAGGCGGCCGGCGGCGGCGCGCATGATCTTGCCGTGGCCATCGTCGATGGTCTGCTTGAAATCCGCCGACCAGGTGGCGAGACCGGCCAGATACTTGTCCACTTCCGTCGTCGGCGAGGCCCGAACATTCACGGCGCCGAGCAACAGCAACAAGCCCAGCAACGCGCCGCCCCGCGCGTTCGACACCGCCGCCAGTACGCGATGGACCATGGTGCTCATTCCTCGGGCGGCGCGGCGCCGTAGATCTCGCGCGCCCCATTGGACTGCAGCGGCCCGACCAGGCCCGCCGCTTCCATGGCCTCGACCAACCGTGCTGCACGGTTGTAGCCGATCTTGAGGCGCCGCTGTACGCCGGAGATCGAGGCCTTGCGCGACTCGGTGACGATGCGCACCGCTTCGTCGTAGAGCGGGTCCGCCTCCGCGTCGACCACGCCGGCCTCGCCGGCCTCCTCGTCGTCCGACGGAAATCCGGGAATCGGATTGCGCGGACCTTCCAGGATCTCATCGATGTAAACCGGCGGCGAGGCCGCCTTGAGGGCGGCGACCACCCGATGCACCTCTTGATCGGAGACGAAAGCGCCATGCACGCGGGTGGGAATGGACGTGCCGGGCGGCAGGTACAGCATGTCGCCGTGGCCGAGCAGGGACTCGGCGCCGCTTTGATCGAGAATCGTGCGCGAGTCCACCTTGGCGGAGACTTGAAATGCAATGCGGGTCGGGATGTTGGCCTTGATCAACCCCGTGATAACATCGACCGACGGCCGTTGCGTCGCTAAAATGAGGTGGATGCCCGCCGCACGCGCCTTCTGCGCGAGCCGTGCGATCAACTCCTCGACCTTCTTGCCGACGATCATCATCAGATCGGCCAATTCGTCGATGATCACCACGATGAACGGCAGCGAGGTCAGATCCGGCACGTCTTCCGCCACCACGCCGGGAACGCCCTGGACGATTTTCTGCATGCGGATCGGATCCTTGATGGGCTTGCCGGATTCCGCGGCGTCCTTGACCTTGCGGTTGAAGCCGCCGATGTTGCGCACACCGAGCATGGCCATGAGTTGGTAGCGCCGCTCCATCTCCGCCACGCACCAGCGCAGCGCGTTGGCGGCTTGCTTCATGTCGGTCACCACGGGCGACAACAAATGCGGAATACCCTCGTACACCGAGAGTTCCAGCATCTTCGGATCGATCATGATCATGCGCACGTGTTCGGGCGTCGCCTTGTACAACAGGCTCAAGACCATGGCGTTGATGCCGACCGACTTGCCGGACCCGGTCGTGCCGGCGATCAACAGGTGCGGCATCCGTGCGAGATCGGCGACGATGGGCACGCCGCCGATGTCCTTGCCGAGGGCGAGCGCCAGCGGCGAACCCACATCATCGTAGGGCTTGGATTTGATGATCTCGCCGAGGGTGACGATTTCACGCTTCTCGTTCGGGATCTCGAGACCGACCACCGACTTGCCGGGGATGATTTCCACCACCCGCACGCTGATGGCGGACAGCGCGCGCGCCAGGTCCTTGGACAGATTGCTGATCGAACTCACCTTGACGCCGGCCGCGGGCCGCAACTCGAAGCGGGTGATCACAGGTCCCGGCAGCACCGCCACCACCTCCGCTTCGACGCCAAAATCGCGCAGCTTGAGCTCGACCAGTCGCGACATGGCCTCGAGCGCCTCGTCGGAATAGGACTGCTCCCGCGCGCCCGCCTCATCGAGCAGCGACAGCGCCGGCAACTCGCTCGACTGCGGCGCATCGAACAACGGCACCTGGCGCTCGCGTTCCAGACGATCGCTCTTCTCAGGCACCGGCGCGGGGGCCTCGATGCGCGGCGGCGGCCGATTGGCGACTTTTTTCTGCTCCTCGCGCACCACTTCCTGGCGCACCTGTTTGCGCTGCTTGCCCGTGGCGAGTTCACGGCGCGCATCGCGGCGGGTTTGCACCCAATCGATCGCCCGCAACACTGCGGAGCCGAGCTGGTCCATGATTTCAAACCACGACACGCCCAGGAACAGGGCCACACCCGCGAGCCACAGGCCGAGCAGCATCAGTGTCGCGCCGAGGAAGCTCAGGCCCTGTGCGCTGCCGCTGCCCGCGAGGTTGCCGAGCGCGCCGCCCGCGCTGTTGGGCAGCGCGGCGCCGCTCCAGTGCAGCGTCGCCAGCCCGCAACTCGTGACCAGCGTGAGCACGAACCCCAAGGCGCGCAGCATTGTATTGATGCGCGAGCGGGCGTCCGGCAGCGAGTGCTCTTTGTGCACCAGCCAGCCCGCATAGACCAGCATCAGTGGAAACAGATACGCCGGGCGTCCGAACAGGAACAGGAAAAATCCCGCGAACCAGGCGCCCACCGGGCCGATCCAATTGCCCACGGGCCCCGGTTCACCGGTATCCGCAAAGGTCGGGTCGTGCGGATGGTAGGAGATGAGCGCCAGCAAAATGATCAATGCGAGCGCCGCCAACACCCACAGCGTGCCTTCGCGCAAGGAGCGCGCCACGGCTGCGGAGAGCCGGCTGTTGGCTTTGAGCTTCTTCTGTGAAGCCGCCTCGCTCAATTCGAGACCTTTAATGATATTTCCCGCGGATTTACTTACCATGAGACCGATGAAGGCAGTCGATTAGAGAGGCAAATTATACATGAGCGTCGCCAGGCACAGTCGTCTCCTCATCTTGGGGTCCGGACCCGCGGGTTATTCAGCGGCCGTTTATGCTGCGCGGGCTAATCGCAGTCCGCTGCTCATCACCGGCCTCGAGCAGGGCGGCCAGCTCATGACCACCACCGATGTCGACAACTGGCCCGGGGATGTCGAACACCTGCAGGGGCCCGCGCTGATGGATCGCATGCGCCGTCACGCGGAGCGTTTCAACACCGACATCGTGTTCGACCACATCAATCGCGTCGAGTTGCGCCACCGGCCTTTCCGATTGTTCGGCGACAACGGCGAATACACCTGCGACGCGCTGATCGTCGCCACCGGCGCCTCGGCAAAATATTTGGGCCTGCCGTCCGAGGAATTGTTTCGCGGCAAGGGCGTCTCCGCCTGTGCGACCTGCGACGGTTTTTTCTACCGCGGCAAGGCGGTGGCGGTGGTCGGCGGCGGCAACACGGCAGTCGAGGAGGCGTTGTATCTGACCAATATCGCCTCGCACGTCACGCTCGTGCATCGCCGCGACAAGCTGCGCGCCGAGAAGATCCTGCAGGACCGTCTGTTCGCGCTCGAAGCGGCGGGCAAGGCGAAGATCCTCTGGAACCACGCCGTCGATGAGATCTTGGGCGATGACAACGGCGTGACCGGCGTGCGCCTGCGCAACCTCGCGCACGGCGCATTGACAGCGCACGGTGCAGCGGCGTCGACCTCGACACGCTCGCTGTCGGTGGACGGCGTCTTCATCGCCGTCGGCCACCAACCCAATACCCAGCTGTTCGAGACGCAACTCGAGATGCGCGGCGGCTACATCGTGGTCAAGGGCGGCAGCGACGGCGATGCGACCGCGACCAGCATCGCGGGCGTGTTTGCCGCCGGCGACGTCGCCGATCACGTGTACCGGCAAGCCGTCACCTCCGCGGGCACCGGCTGTATGGCCGCGCTCGACGCCGACAAATATCTGGAACGGGTCGAAGCCGAGCCCCACATCAAGCCTCGCGCCGCCCACGCGTGAGCCGTCCGCGCGCACGGTTCTTAAAGCACATCGCGCAAATCGACGCGGCGAGTTGGAACGCACTCGCCGGTACGAGTCAGCCATTCTTGCGGCATGAGTTCCTGCTGGCGATCGAGGAATCGGGCTGCGCGGTGCCGCGCACCGGCTGGACGCCTGCGCATTTAATTCTGGAGGACTCCGCCGGGGTTGCCGTCGGCGCGATGCCGCTGTACCGCAAGGGGCATTCGCGCGGTGAATTCGTGTTTGATTTCTCCTGGGCCAATGCGTATGCGCAGCATGGCCTGCCCTACTACCCGAAGTTATTGTGCGCCGTGCCGTTCACGCCGGTGCGCGGGCCGCGCCTGCTGGTCGGCGGCGCGGGTGCCGACGGCGGCGCCGGCGCTGCGGCGACATCCAACCTGCTGATCAAGACCGCGAGCGATTACGCAAAGAGCGAAGGGCTCTCCTCCTGGCACGTGCTGTTCCCGAGCGAGGAGGATGTCGGCGGGTTGCAGGCGGCGGGATTGATACTGCGCCGCGACTGTCAGTTTCATTGGTACAACCGCGGCTACGACTCCTTCGACGCGTTTCTCGCCACCTTCACCGCCGAGAAACGCAAGAAGGCGAAGCGCGAACGCCGGCGCGTCGCCGAGGCCGGGATCGTGTTCGACACTTTGCACGGCGCCGACTTGGACGACGCGCTGTGGGAGACGGTGTACGGGTTCTATGCGGACACGTTCTACCGCCACGGACACGATCCATACCTCAATTTGAATTTCTTCAAGCGGATCGCGGCGCTCATGCCGGATCGGCTGATGATCAAGCTCGCCCGCATCGGCGCCGAACCCATCGCCGCGGCGATTTTTTTCGTGGGTGAGGATGCACTGTTCGGCCGCTACTGGGGGTCGGGCGGCAATTACCACAGCCTGCATTTCGAAACCTGCTACTACCAGGGAATCGAATACTGCATCGAGAAGGGGCTGCAGCGCTTCGAACCGGGCACGCAGGGCGAGCACAAGGTTCCGCGCGGATTCGTGCCGACCATGATGAGTTCGGCGCACTTCGTGGTCGACGCGCGCTTCGCTGCGGCCATCAGAGACTTTGCCGCGCGCGAAGCCCGGGGCGTCGATCATTACGCGGCCGCCGTCAACGAGCACGTGCCCTACCACCGCGCACCGGAAGAGGAATTGCAGCTCTGAGCAGGCTCGTGTGGCTGGGCGAGCAGGCGGATCCGACCTGGTTCCCGCCGCTGGAGCAGGCGCTGCGCGAACCGCCGGGATTGCTCGCCGCCGGCGGTGACTTGAGTCCCGCGCGCCTGCTGGCCGCCTACGAGCGCGGCGTGTTCCCGTGGTATTCGGCGCAGCAGCCGATTCTCTGGTGGTCTCCCGACCCGCGCATGGTGTTGTTTCCCGAGGAATTCAACTGCTCGCGCAGTTTGAGGAAGACCCTGCGCAGCGGCCGCTTCACGACCCGCACCGACCACGCCTTCGGCGCCACCATCCGCGCATGCGCCGCGCCGCGCCGCTCGGGGCCCGACACCTGGCTCAACGCGGAGATGATCGCCTCCTACGAGCAACTGCACGCCCGAGGCTTCGGCCACTCGGTGGAGACTTATCGGGCGGATGAGCTCGTCGGCGGCCTGTACGGTCTGCAGCTCGGCCAGGTGTTCTTCGGCGAATCCATGTGGAGCGGCCAGCCGGACGCCTCGAAAGTCGCGCTCGCACGGCTGGTCGATGAGTGCCGCGCGCGCGACATCAAAGTCATCGATTGTCAGGTGGCCAGCACGCATCTGGCCACGTTGGGCGCCCGCGAGGTCTCGCGCAGTCGATTCGCGGCGCTGCTGCGCCAATTTGCCCGGCGCGAGCCCCGCGGCAGCTGGGCCGCTGCCAACGCTCGCGATGGCGCGCATTAGTCAGACACTAAATTGCTTTACGGGGGTGCTTTATGCACAATGCGCGCGGTTTCCCGTACACCACAAGGACGCATGTCAAAAGAAGAGGCCATTCAATTCGAGGGCGAGGTCGTCGAGACCCTGCCGAACACGACATTTCGCGTCAAACTCAAGACCGGCCATCTCGTCACCGCGCACATTTCAGGCAAGATGCGTAAGAATTACATCCGCATTCTCACGGGCGATCAGGTCACCGTCGAGATGACCCCCTACGATCTCACCAAGGGCCGCATCGTCTACCGAGGACGATAATAGGCGCTACGCGCCGGATCTACGGGGTCGAAGCGACCCCGTCCCTGTTTAGTTTTCGTGAGAGAGGAGTGCGGGCTCGTTGGCGGCGCGCGTATCCAGTTTGAGCTTGTCGCCCTCCTCGCTCAGCGTCACTTCCACGTGTCCACCGTTGACGAGCTTGCCGAACAATAG
>Ga0116229_10015851_pt1 | contig 10201 bp, 9 predicted proteins | sample S1TSphgellanicum_3_FD_87313 | JGI IMG/M metagenome (GOLD analysis project Ga0116229, IMG submission 87313) | Host-associated microbial communities from peat moss isolated from Minnesota, USA - S1T2_Fc - Sphagnum magellanicum MG | ecosystem: Host-associated > Plants > Peat moss > Unclassified...
AGCACGGACGACGTCCTCCGGATAGGCGCCGTCGCGCAGCAACTCGCTCACCGGAACTTCGACCAGGGCTTGCGTCGCCGACTCCAGTTCCGCCGCTAGGCCGCCGAGTCGCGCACCGTTTCCCGTCATCGCAATCCGGCGCACCGGCATCGTCTCGCGGAGTTTGGCAACGCCGGCCGCCGCCGCGGCGGCTAGCTCCGCCCGCGCTTCGTCGCCGGCTCCCGCCGTTCCGAGAATGCGTTTGCGTCGCTCGGCGACGCCGCGTTCGATCGAGAGTGCCGCGCCGATCGCGCCGGTGACGCGCTCGCCGCCCATGGGAATGGTCAGCGCCACCGGCGAGTGCGAGCCGAACCCGTAGAGCGCGCTCCGGCGCAACCCGACGTCGAGGATGGCGTCGGCGTGCGGGAACGCGCGCCGCAGCGCAAAGCCGCTGTAGTCCGCGCCGGCCGGCCGCAGACCCGCGCGCCGGAGCAAACGCACGCGCGCCGAGAGCGCCTCCTGGCGCACCGCTCCGACGGCGTGAACGCGTTGCGCGCGGTCCACCGCATGCAGGCGCACCAAGGTCGGCACCGTCTTTGCATCCCACGCGGCGCTGCGTTCGGCTTCGAAACGAGCCGCACGGCGCCGTTCCGCCCAGCCCATCTTTGGAAAGCGCACGACCTTGACCGACGCATCCTGCGGCGTTACGGCGATCACGGCGCGCCGGACGCCAGCACCGATCTCGCGCGCGAGTTCTTCGAGAATCGCCGCCAGAATCTCGATGCCCCCGTCGTCGTCCACCGTCGTTTCCACGTCGCGAGCGGCCACGGCGGCCACGCGCGGTGCGCCCGAGCGATCCCGCTGCGCGTATGCGACCCGGATGCGCGAGGCGCCGACGTCGATGCCGAGCGGAAGCTGCCCGCGCTTCATCGCGCGCCTCCCGCACACACCGCACTAGCGATGCCGAGGGCGAGAAAGGCACCGAGCGGCATCGTGCTTCCGCGCCGTGCGCGGCCCGTTGCGAGCAGCGCCGCCGCGACCGCGCCGCCGGAGACGCACGCCAACCACAACGCACCGAGCGAGGCTCCGGGACCGAGCGCCAAGCCCGCAACGCCGGCCAGCTTGACGTCGCCGAAGCCGATTGCACGGCCGCGGCCCGCAACAAAGAGCAGCAAGAGCGGGCCTGCGAGGACGGCCGCGCCGAGCAGCCCGTCCCCGAGGGTTCCGGTCGCCAGCGCCGCAACCGCGACGGCGCCTGCCGTCGCAGCGATGACGGGATCGAAGACGTATCCCCACTGCACGTCGGTCGCGGCGCAGACCGCGGCGCACGCCACGATCGCCGCAGACTGCCACCCGAGCGCGCGCCCGCTCGCGGCGAGCCACCACGCCAGCGCGCAGCATGCGCCGACGGCGATGCAGGCCGGCGGGACGCCGCGGTTTGGTAAGCCGTAGAGTCGTGCGCGACGCATCGCGAGCAGCGTGAAGCCCACCGCCATCAGCGGCGCGGCAATCGCAGGCGCGTTCACCGCAACCGTGCCAGAGCGCGGCGTGCCGGCAGAAAGCCCGGCCGCGCAGAGAGCGCCGCGCGCCAATAGCGCCGCGCGAGAGCGCGTTCGCGCAGACGCTCTGCCGTGAATCCGGCGAACGCCAGCGCCCGCGCATCGCCGGTTTGCGCCCCGGCCAGCGCGAAGTCGGCGAGCGCCGCAGGCAGTTGCCCCGCCGCGCGATAGGCCATCGCGCGATCCATGCGCACCGTCGCGTCCTCCGGATGGCGGGCAAGATACGCCGACGTCTCGCGTAGCGAGGCCGCGATTGCCTGCGGATCGCGCGAGAGCATGGCGGCGAACGCAAAGCGGTCGGCGGCCGCGCCGTCGTCGGCATCGATCGCGAGCGCCCGTGCGTAGTACCGCAGCGCGCGCGCGTCTTGCGACCGATACAGATACTCGTCGCCGCGCACCACCAGCGCGTCGGCGATCTGCGGCCGCAGAATGACCGCGGCGATGCCGATGCCGAGCGCCGCGACCGAGGCACGCCGTACGGCCGAGCCCGTCACGCGAGCAGTCCGTAGTAGCCGCCGAGGGCGATCATCAGGGCGCCGGCCACCGTCTGCAGCGCGCCCTCGTACCCGTGTGCCAGGGCCCGCGCACCAGCCCACTGCCAGCCGAAGCCGGCAGCGGCCAGCGGCAATGCGTGCCCGAGGGCGTATGCGCCGATGCAGAGCGCGCCAAACTGCAGCGACGCCTGCATCGTCGCCAGCGAGCCGAGCAACACGATCGCCGGCGTGCAACACGGCGAGGTCACCATCGCAAAGGAAGCGCCGAGCGCAAACGCGGGCGCCTGCCGCACGCGTTGGTTCGACGGCACGTGCGATGGCTCGCACGCGACCGGCAGCAGCAACAAGCTCGTGCCGAAGCCAAGCGAGGCCAGCGCCGCGCACGCGTACACGTAGGGCGAGAACGCCGCGATGCGCGCGAGCGCGCCGCCGCACAAGCCGATCGCGACGTAGCTTACGCACAATCCGGCCGTCAGCAGCGCGATCCATTTCCAGCGGCCGGTGCCCTGCGATCCCGCAAACGCCGCAACGGCGATGAATCGCGGCGCGACGCAGGGGCCGAGGCTCGTCGCCGCGCCCGCCGCGAGCGCGAGTACCGGCGCCCACGCCGATTTCGTTGCCACCGCGTGCGACGCCGCAGCGATCGGATCGATCACGGGCTCGCCGAGAATCCGCTGGCGGAGGCGTACTGAATGTGCGTGAACGTCGTGTTCGGGGAGATGATCTGCAGCGTTCCCGGATCGTGGCTCCCCGGGCACACGATGGTATACGCCGACGTCGCGGTGCCCGGATCGGTCACCGTGAAGGCGTAGTAGAGGCCGGCGCCGGCCGCCGGATCGACCGGCGTCTGCTTCAGATACGGCGAGAGTTCCGTCTCGGACGGATCGATGGCTTCGCTCGCCGGATAGTGGTCGTTATCGGTTTCGTAGAGTTCGAGGGCGGTGGCGATCTCTTTGAGATTCGCCTCGCACGCCGCGGTCTGCGCTTGCGCGCGCGCCCGGATGAAGTTCGGAACCAGAATTCCGACGAGAATCGCGATGATCGCCACGACGATCATCATTTCGATCAGCGTAAAGCCGCGTTCGCGTTCGTTGTCCACGTGCGGGATAGTGCCCGCACGCGCCGTCGCATGGACGTCTTTGCGTGGTTACCTCGCTAGAACGCGTGCCGGCGACGGCCGGTGGATCGGAGGACTCTTGTGCTCGTGCGGGTTGCGCGGCCAAGGCACCGCCGGCGTCGGGTGCGAGCGGATCGACGACGCGATGCCGTTGTACTCGTAGGCGCCGATGTCGCAGCGTCCATTGTATCCGCGAGTAAAGCCGCGCTGATCGACGCCGGTACCGGAGGCCCCGTTGCACTCGTTGTTGGCGAAAGAGGCTATTGCCTCGATCGTTGGACTGCCGGCGAGTTCGGCCAGCGTGAGGGTCGGGCCGCCGTTGTTCGCCAGCGTCCCTAACAGCGGCGTCGCAGTCAGATCGTTCGTCGTCGTGCCGCCGATCGCGTTTCCGGAAACGGCTGTCTGGATCAGGTTGTAGTTGCCCGACGTCAGCGTGCCGGAATTTTCGATGTCCGGTCCGGAACCGGCAGGTGCGACGCCTCCGGCGACGATGGTATTGGTCAGCTTGAGCGTTTGCAGGTTGTCGATGTTCCCGCCGAAGCCGGATGCGCTGTTTTGATAGAGGGTGTCGTTGACGAGACGCGTCGACCCGCCGTTGTGCAGGATACCGCCACCGTTGAAGATGGTCGTGTTCGAGGTGAGCGTGCTGTTCGTGATCGTGGCGCCGGACAGATTCAAGATCCCGCCGCCGCCGCCGTTCGCGCCGTTGCCCTGCACGCTGTTTCCGTTGACGGTGGTGCCGGTCATCGTCAAGCCGCCGCCGTTGAAGACGCCGCCGCCACCGGCGCTCGCGCCGATGACCGAGACGGAGTTGCTCGACAGGGTCGAGTTCGAGATCGTGAAGCCGTCGACTCCGAAGATGGCGCCTCCCCCGCCGTCGTTCCCGGCGGCCGTGACCGAGTTGCCGGAAAACGTGGAGTTGGCGATGCTGTCGGTGGTATCGTTCACGTAGATCGCTCCGCCGCGTTGCAAGGCGACGTTCGAGGTAAACGTGCTGCCGCCGATCGTGAAGCCTCCTTCGTCGTCGATGGCGCCGCCATAGATTTCGTTGGCAGTCGCACCCGTCGCGCCGGCGACGTTCGACGCGAACGTCGTGTTGCTGACGACCGTCGCTTCCACGGCGGCGACGGCGCCGCCCAACGCCGAGAAGACGCCGCTCACTGCGTTCGAGGTAAACGTACCCCCGCTGATCGTCAACGGCGCGTATGCGTAGATCGCCCCGCCGCTGACCGTCGACTCCGCCGTGCCGGTCGCGGTCGCGGTGTTTGCGTTGAACGTATCGTTCTGCGAGACCGTCGAAGTGCCGCCGACCGAGAGCGCTCCGCCGTAGGCCTCACTTGCTTGAGCACCGCCGATCGCGACGGAGTTCGAGCTGTAGACGTTTCCGGTCGAAGAGAGTGACCCCGAATTCGAGATCGCTCCGCCGTAGGCCTCGTACGAATAGGCGCCTTGCGCGACCGCCGAGTTGGACGTAAAGGTACTGCCGCCCACCTTTAGCGACGCGTTGTTGGCGTCATAGATTGCGCCACCCTCTGAGTCGTCGTTCTGGGTAGCTGCGCTCGTCTGGGCAACGTTCGACGTAAACGTTTCGCCGCTCAAATTCAGCACCGAGCCGTAACCGTAGATCGCACCGCCGAGCGCCTGGTATCCGGCCGACGCCGTGTTGGATTTGAACGTGCTGCCCGTCAGACGGATCGATTCACCTTGGACGTAGAGGGCGCCGCCGTAGCCGGTAGGCGATGTGCTGTTCGAGCACGCACTTCCCGAACCGGTCGCAACGTTCGACGTGAACGTGTCGTTGCTGCCGTTGACCCCGCCGCTTTGAAACTCGATCGCCCCGCCATACCCGTAGCTGTCGCCCGAAGCAACGTTCCCGGTAAACGTGTCGTTGTCGAGCTCCAGCGGCCCGCTCGTCGAGACATACATCGCGCCGCCGTCTCCGCTGGAACAGTTGCTGGTTCCGCCGCCGACGAGGTTGTTTTCGAACGTGCTGCCCGTCACGCTCGGCGAGCCGGTCTCCAAATTGACGGCTCCGCCTTGTCCGTAACTGCCCGCCGTCGCTCCGCCGGCCACGTTGTTCTCAAAGAGGCTGTTGCTGATCGACACGCCCGGCCCCCCGTTGTCGAAGATCGCCGCCCCACCGCCAGTCGCCTCGGAGGTGCATTCCGAGGTTCCACTGCAGGTCGTAGCGCATCCCGTCGCCGCCGTACAGCCCACGTTCGAGTTGAAGGTATCGTTCGTGAAGCTCGCCTGTCCGAACTCGCTATTGTTATATACGGCGCCGCCCTGCAATGCAGTATTCGAGTCGAACTGATCGTTGGTCGAGGTAAGAATGCCGTACTCGTCGTTGTAGATCGCGCCGCCTGCACCGATCTCTCCACACGGCGAGCTCACCGTCGTGACCGTGTTGCTGTCGAAGATGTTGCCGGTCAGGGTCAGCGTCGCGTGGTTGTAGAGCGCACCGCCGTAGCTTGACGAGCCGGTGCAATGCGGGTGAAGACCGTGCGGCGCGTCTGCACGGCTCGCGAACGCGAAGGACCGCTTCCCGTGACTGCGCACGATGTCGGGCGATCTGACGGTGGACGTGTTTTGGAGGAAGACGTCGTTGACGAGCGTGAGCGTTCCCGCATTATAGATGGCTCCGCCGGGCTGGTTGGAGACCGTGGCGACGCCGCTGGTGAAGATAAAGCCGGAGATCGTCGCCGTCGAACCCGTCTTCACCACGAAGATCTGATGGAGTCCGCCGCCGCTGATGGTCAGGCCGCTGTACGTGCCGTGCGCGCGTAGCCTCCCGTGCCGTGCCGAGACCGTGACGCCCGGGCCCGCGATCGAAACGCGGTTGGTTAGCGTGATCGGGCTCGCGAGGTCGATGATCGTTCCGGCGGGCACGTTGACGAACATGATGGTGTCGCCCGGGTTTGCAGAGGCGATCGCGTAGCGCAACGAACCGGGGCCGCTGTCGTTGCTCGACGTCACCACCGGACCCAGGGTAATCGACGCCGTATTGGCCTTGCCGGCCACGATCGTCACCTGAGCGGTGCCCTGATCGAGCATCGTCGAGGTGCTGGGCGCCGCGCTGCTATAGGTGGAAATCACGAACGTGTCGGCGCCCAACGGCGCGTCGACGGAGAGCGTGCAGACGGTGCCGCTCGCTCCGGCACTGCAGCCGTTCGACGTCGGCGTCACGGTGAAGACTTGCGCCGTCCCACCGTTGACCGCTATCCCTACCGACTGGGTGAGCGACGAAATCGTCGCGGGATGGCGCGTCGCGAACGTCTCGCCGCGCCGCCTGCGGGGCACCGTCAGCGTGAAGCGGACCTTGGCCTTGCCGTGATGCATCGCGGCGAGCGGTATCGCACCCACGCGGGCCGCATCGGCGCCCGCACTCAACGGCGAAACCTTCGACGTCATGCCCGCGGGAAGCAATCCGCCGCCGCTCCCCATCCCGTTGCAGCCGACCAAGAACGCTATGGCAGCGAAAGCCAGACGCTTCATACGTATCGTTTCTCCAATGAGCGCGCTGTCGCGCAGCCGCGAACGGCGCGCTAGGCGAGAGTTCTCCCCGAGGTACCTTCTAGCGGTTCGGCGCTCGCGTGCCGTTGATGACGACGCCGGTGGTGGCGTAGGTCAGCAACACGGACTTGGTTTGCCCGGCGCCGCCGCCAAGCGTCAGCAAGCACTCGCCCGCGGGGGCGTTGGCGACGATGGAAACCGTAAAGCTCGTTCCCGCCGCGCCCGAAGCGGGGGTGATCGTGTACGCCGTCGCGCAGTTGTTTGTGAAACCACTCACCGCCGCGAATGCCTGCGTGAAGGCTTTATTGAAGGGAGATCCGGTCCAGCCGGCCTGCGTCGCCGTGAACGTCGCGGTCGTGCCACCGGTTGCGTTGGGCAGATCGATTTCGGGAGCATTGGACACTAGCGACCCGGTATAGACGATGGCGGCCAGTTTCGGAGCGAACGCCGCCTTCGCCGGCTTCTTGACGCCCTTGCTCGACGCCGTAAAGGTGACCGGGGCGATGGCCAGACCCGTATACTTCAGCGTAATCTTGTCGGTGGATTTCGTCACGAGGTTCTTCTTGCTGGCGGGCTTGCCGTTGATCAGCAAGGTGGTCGCACCGCTCTTGTCGCTGTTGGCCAGCGTGATCGGCGCGGGGTAGGTTCCCGTGAGCGCTTTCCCGTTCGAGCCCTTCGCGGTGAGCGTCAGCTTCGCGGCCTTGATCGCCGTGCCGGCGGTGCCCGCGGGCGACTTGCCCCACGTCAGCGTCTTAATCGACGGCTTCGGCGCATCCACCGAGAACGCCGGAGCCGCAAACTGCGCGGAGTCGGGCGCGAACCCCGGCATCACCCGGGACGATCCGCCAGCGCAACCGGCGATGAGGAGCGCGGTCGATGCCGCTAGTACAGACGCTTTTCCCGCAAAGCCCTTGAACACGTGCCACGTCCTCCAACGACGGTAAAGGTTGCGTAGGCGTTCCCCCAGGTATTTTGCATTTCCTGGGAAGCCGCTGCACGGAGCGCAGCATCGCCACAACGCAGGGACGCCGAGCGCCCGACGGCGGCGCCTCCCGCGAACGGGGTATAGACGTAGCGTGATCAACGATCCCATTGCGACGTCGACGACGATCGCCCGGACCTATGGCTTTGCACCGGCTCTGGCGGCGCCCTTAGCGCTCCCCGCGGTTTACCTGCCCGCTAACGAGCATCCGGGCGCGGTCACCCGCGTCACCGGGCTAACGCCCCTCACACGAACCCACGCCTACACGGGCAGTCTCTTCGACGAGTACGCGTAGCTCTTAGGGTCGTTCGGAGCCGCCGAGGACGCGGGCTGCGCTCTGCAGGGCGCGGCGGTGGAGGCGGGCGAGATGGCGGCGGGAGTACCCCATGGCGTCGGCGACTTGGCCGAGCGACTGACCTGCGAAGTAGACCGCTCGCAGGATCTCCGCCTCGATCGCCGGCAGGCGCCCGAGAACGCCATCCAGCGTCATCCGGCGCAACACGCCCTCGATCTCCTCCTCCGCGAACGCGTTCAAGTGCGCGTTGAGCTTCTCGAGCGATCCCAGCGTGCCGCTGGCGCGGTACTCGTGAACGTCGCGACGCTCCTCGAGGCTGGCGTTAACGTACCGGGCGACGTCGGATTCGAGCGGCTCGCGGCCGAGCAGCACCCATAACTCCCGCTCCGCGTGCAGCCAACGGCGCTCCAGCTCGCGCACGCGCCGCGGTGCCCGCAGCAGCCGTTCGCCGTCGCGAACGTGGTGCATCAGCTCTCCCAACACCAACAGCCACGCGTAGCCCTCGAACGGCGTCTCCTGGGACGCGTCGTAGCGGTCCACGGCTTTGATCAATCCGAGCGCCGCGGTCTGTTCCAAATCGGCGCGATCCAACCCCGGCCGCAGGAACTTGCGCGCCGCGCGCACGCACAGGTAGCGGTGCTCGGCGATGACCCGGTCGCGATGCTCGGACCGGCGCTCGCGCAACCACAGCTCCAGGCAGGGGCTCACGTTCATCATCGAATGCTCCCGATCATAGAGTAAAGAGGAACGATCACCGACGCGACGATCGTGCCGATCGCGCCGCCGAGGATGCAGATGAGGACCGGCTCCACCACGCTGCCGATCGCAGCGAGCGACGTCTCGACGTCGAGTTCGTTGTACGTCGCGAGCCGGAGCAGCATCGCGTCGAGCGAGCCGCTCTCCTCGCCGGCGCGCACGAGCTGCAGAAACGTGGCATCGAACAAGTGCGCGCCGGACATTGCGTCGTAGAGGCTATCGCCGCGATGGAGCGCGTCGGCGATGCCCTCGGATCCGCGCCGGTACACCAGACTCTCCATGACGTCGCGCGCCGCATCGAGCGCGGCCACGACGTCCACGCCGCCGTGCAGCAACGCGCCGAGCGTCCGCGAGAAGCGCGCCACCTCGCTCTTAGCGCGAATCTGCCCAAAGCCCGGCACCGCCAGCTGCGCCCGCGCGAACCACAGGGCGAGCGCGCCGTCGCTGCCGCGCAGGTAGCGCGTCACGCCCACGATGGCCGCCAGGGCCGCGACGCCGACGCCCCACGCGCGCGGATCGCGCAGCGCGTTGCCGGCGGCGATCAATGTGCGGGTCGTCGGCGGCAGCTCGACGTGCATCTGCGCGAACATGCTCGCAAACGCCGGCATCGTATTGGCGACCAAAAATGCGAGCAGCGCGCCCGCGGCGACGGTCACCACCGCCGGGTAGGCGAGCGCCGCGCCCAGGCGTTTGCGCAGTGCCGCGGCGCGCTCTTCCAGCTCGGCAACCTGGAACAGCGCGGCGTCGAGCGCACCGCCTTCTTCTCCGGCCCGCACCATCGCCAGCGCCACTCGCGAAAACTCGTGCGGGTGCCGGGCTGCGGCCACCGAGAGCGCGACCCCGCGATCGACGTCGGCGACGATCGAGCGCACGGTTTCCGCGAAGACCGGGTCGCGGCACTCGACCAGCATCGTCTCGAGCGCGCGTCGCAGCGAGACGCCCGCGCCCACCAGCGTCGCGAAGGAGCGAAAGAACGCCGCCCGTTTCGGAACGCCGCGCGCCAGCGAGAGCCGCAGGGACGACAGCAAGCCGCGCGTCGTTTCGACCGTCTCGACGGAGGTGACGAAGAGTGCCCGGGCGCGCAAGTGCCCGACGGCATCGTCGCGCGTCGGCGCGTCGAGCGATCCCGAGAGCGCGGCACCGTCGCCGGTGCGCGCGGTGTAATAGTACACCGCCATCAGGGCTCGACCGGGTGCGCCGCCGCGTCGGGTGAAAACCGGCGCGCTTCTTCCGCATCGATCTCGCCCGCAGCGATCAACGCGGCCGCGTGCGACTGCAGCGACTGCATCCCGAACTGCCGCCCGGTCGCGATGGCATTCTTGAGCTGATGCACTTTGGCTTCGCGAATGAGCGTGCGCACCGCATCGGTCGCCACCAGCACCTCGAAGAGCGCGACGCGGCCTCCGCCCGTCCGCCGCACCAGTTGTTGGCACACTACGGCAACCAGCACGCGCGCGAGTTGGGTGCGGACGTGATCCCGATTGCCGCTTGGGAAGGCGTCGACGA
>Ga0116229_10015853_pt1 | contig 10200 bp, 6 predicted proteins | sample S1TSphgellanicum_3_FD_87313 | JGI IMG/M metagenome (GOLD analysis project Ga0116229, IMG submission 87313) | Host-associated microbial communities from peat moss isolated from Minnesota, USA - S1T2_Fc - Sphagnum magellanicum MG | ecosystem: Host-associated > Plants > Peat moss > Unclassified...
GAAAATAAATGTAAAATTGATGTAACTAATAGGATGAAATTTCTAATAGTTGCATCATAGTTGTGAAAATGACCAAAATAGTTGAAAGTTGGTCTTGTAGTTGCAAATATTCTCAAATCTAGTTGCAAACAACTATAAGTCGCATGTAGTCGTAAATTGATTGGTTACATTTTGGCTGATGTCTACTAGTGTAATTTTGGTATCAATTTTGGTTTTTGGGCCTTACCATTATTTTTTTTCTAAAACTAATAAATTTAATTATTTATTGAAGTATCATTGAATATATTTATAATATATATTAGTATAATAGGGCCATTGTCTTATTTTGACTACACTAATTTTAAGGGTTCATTAATTATTAAAATAATCAATTTTAATATAAATAAAAATATGGCCCATCTAGCTATGCTTATCATCTTCCATATGAATATGATTACTTGTCAAAATTTCAATTTTCCACACATTTTTTAAACCTTTCTACAAATGAAGCTTTTGAACTATAATCTTTTAAACCCCTACACGTCCCATTAAACCATTTTGGTCCATTTTTCAATGTTAAAATGGACTATTGGGACATTTAGAAATTAAATTAATGAGTTTCACATGGCTCACAAAATAAAATTTGCAAAACCAATAGGACAAATTAATTACTTGTATATGTAGAAAATATCTTTGTGTTTATAGAATAGCCAAATATTTTCAACTCAAGAACAACTTTTACTTCATCAAAACTTTGAAACAATTCCACCTTTCACACCCATTGAAACTTAGAACTTGAAAAGCACCAACATGAACAATAATATAATATTATCATTATATTGTTTAGAAGCACAAATTTTTAGAAAATCAATCAAAATATTTAAATACCTTGTACATTTTGTGGTAGAAGATTTTCAAATTCTCAACCCCACCTTTAAGCTTGAGAGCTCCATCCTCCCCCCCCCCTCCTCCTACACTCTTGGGTTCTTACATTTAACATCATGAATGATCAAGAACCCCATTGACTTGTATTAAATATTAAAACTCATCAAGACGTAATAATCAAAACAAAAATTAGGTATTGATAATTATATAATATGATAGTGCTAAATGGGGCGATCACTTGGTATTGATTAGTTTAATTGGTTACTCTAACAATTTAACTAGTGATGGGGATTATCTTCACAATGAAAAACTCTAATGATGAAAACATGTAACTACCTAATAATTTTGACTACATACACAAGTGAGTTATAAAGTTTAGACTACAAAATTTAAAACATATGCTTGGGATGTAGCCATTTGGTGATAACAACATAGATGGAATTGGCAAGTGTTGGTTAAAAGGCACAATGATTTATGGCATATAATGATCATTGTGGTTTAAATGTTTGGAGTTATTTGGCTATTTTCAGATTTATTTTCCTTTATGTTTTGAAGTTCTATTATTTTCCTCATAGCAATTAGGCTATATATAGCCAACAAAAAAAACATTGATGTGAATGTAGACAAATATTGAGAGATACCCCTAGATATCGTCATTGGCTGATTTTATCATTTCTTTTCCTAAACAAATAAATTTCCAATGAGAACAATGTATGCACATAACAAATTGAAGGAGTACTTTTCAATGAATGCCCTATTAAAAAAAAGGTCCAATATTTTGGTAAGCATAGTAGTAGTATAACTGAAAAGGCCCACACAATTTTCAAAAGTCATTAAAAAGATTTCTTAATTATTTAGTGAATTATGAATGACTTTTTTCACAATCAAAACATCTTCATTGAATTAAGGACAACTCCTAGTACCATCAATAAGTAATTTAGCAAAGTTATATGGTGGTACCATCTTTTATAGCCCTCTATACCATTACTTTCAATAATGGTATGTAAATAACAGTTCAATTCACCATTAGGCTATGTTAGACAACATATTAAAATCAACTTGTCACAAGGTGGGAATAGGGGTAACGTGGTAAATTTGATGAAGTTTGGGAATTCCTTAGAGAAGTCATTTCCATTTTTTTCCTCAAATGATGCGCCAAAAAAAAAGGTGCAACTAATTCATATAGAAGTAAAATTTAAGACTTATTTAAGTATAAATAAGTTATTTAAAATTCATTATGAAAACATATATAAGGTAAAATATTCTCAATTTTAATAAAGTATTTTTAAATATTCTAATATTTCATAGCATACCAAAAAAATCCCTTTATTTTAATTCATTTAAAATATATATAAAAGAGGACTTTGGGGCAGGGGGGAACCCACAATTGTGGGAAACTGACAAAATTATCACCTCCAAGAAGAAAGAAATGATAATAACCATAAGTAAGGTGACAGATTCTCTCTAAGTCACATGGTAATTGGTAAACTAAAATGTCTTCCATTTTTTATGAAAATTGGTACCAAACTAACAACACTAAAAAGCATACATAACATTGGATATATAACCGTTCTCTGCAATGAGAAACGTAGTTCTAAGCATTGGTCCAATATTGTAATTTGTCATTGTACCTAAAGCAAGGTGTCAAGACCAGAAGAAACTGTCCTAAACTCAAAGTCTGGGTACAAATCAGTTGCTAGTACATCTCCTGGCCCAAGCTCAAAAAGATGATCTCCCAGCACCGCGGTCGAGTACGTCAAAGCTGGTAAAACAACACCTGGAGGAAGCGCTGCATAACACAACCATGTGATATTCTGTGACCAATTAGTTCCCCAGTCCCTTCCAAGGCTATAATAATCTCTACTTGACAAGCCCCATCCTTCCATATGCAATTCAAGCTACCGGATGCTCAAATTTACAATAAGATAAACAAATACTTCCTTCAATACCAACTTACTTGAGCTAATCAATAACTCAACATGTGACCTATACATACAAACACACACACACACACACATATTGAAGAATCATTAGCATTCCCTTACAGTCCAATTGTGCTCGTATCACAGGCCCTGGGATGTAGGTTTTCTCAAGGTTGTGGCCAGTTTTTTCCTCAAAAATCTCCACAATCTCATTCGTACTCAAAGTGTTGGGTTTTGGTCGATACACAACTTGTTTGTTTAGAGTCCGGGGATCATCAATGGCCTTGATGATAATTGTTGCAACATCATTCTCATCCACCAAATATGCTGTTTCAAAACTAGAGGTTAGAAAACTAGGAATAGAAATCTATGATGAATATTTTCAATCTAGTGTTATTCCACATATGTTCTCAAGGAAATGTTTCAAAGAAGACTCAAATCAAGTGCAACATAAACAATGGATTCCAATTCCCTAATAATATGTTATAAAATATAGAGGTCTATTTGCTATTTCACTACATAAATATGTCAACTACTATGGTTTCTCTTGCAAATGCTGTTTAAAAACAGAAGAATATTTCGATATATATGTAATTATGGTATTCAAATTGCAAGTGTTGTATGACATCAAACAACAATTTGGGTACAATTTTACAAGCATATAGACAAGTGTTTTCTTTTCAATTTTGTGATGCAGCATAGGTGGTGATCATCCATAAGATGATTTCACCAACTTTGGCTATAATCAAAATGTGAAAAAACAAAAGATTTAGTATCTTTTTATATTGTTGGCCACCTATGAGAACTTTATGTAGAATCTGATAATTAAAAAAAGATTCTTCAAATCCAAAATTTGGTGATTAGAAACAGCTAAAAACTGAAAAAGATCGCCAGTAAAAAAACACAACTTGTGTAGCCCTGATCATCAATTTGATACTTGATCATAAAGTTTTGCGGCTAGTAGAGGATGTACATGGAAAACAAGATTGAAATTGTTTTACCTTTCACATTCCCATCACCGTAAATGGTGATTTTGCCACTTCGGGGCACTTGCAAATTGTCTTTGAAAATAAGGGACAGGAAGTAGACAAGGAAGCCATTGGAGTTAACAAATGTGTGGGGGATTCCTGCTTCCCTTATAGCATTGCGAATCTCAGCCTTGGGTTTGTAGAGATCTTGAATGGGCTTTATGTTGCTAACTCTTTCGACATCATTCCCCCATTCTGAAGGTATAAATCTCTACAAATTGCATCACAGATCCCACAAGCCCCAAAAACACGTAACACTCATAATTAGCCTGTTGGAATAGCTTTGAAAATAGATCCTATGCACATGTTTGTGACTTCACAAAAAAAGACTATAAAATCATTTCATTTACTAAAAGAGTATCACACATTTCTATTAGAAAAAACACTGACCACATATTTAGTGCACTATTTGATGTTGTTTTCTAATTACAAAAATAATAGATCACATACATTTGACTACATGAAATGATATCAGGGGACATACCTGAATATGTCCAACTTCCTTGATTGCCTTAATAAGATTGAGTTGGTCCAACACTTGTCGTCCTCCTACAGCAGAGATCACCACATCCACTTGCTTCAATGCTGCAATAATGCTCTCATGGTCGCCAATGTCCCCCTGCATGTTCAAAATTTTGATAATTTTTTTAGTAAAGATGGAAAAGGAAGATCCTAACCAGTAATTTCTTTGGGACAAGTTTTGTTGTTTTTTGGACAAAAAAATTAATAATGTTTTGGAAACCAGAAAATTAAAAGAATATGTCCTCATCCTCACTTTGCCATAACTGTATGTGTGCTATCTTATGAAATCATTAGCACAATTTACCAGCATAAAACCACAACCTGGAACAAAGAGAAGTTCCTTAGAAATATGAAGCTCAAATACGGTGTGTATCTAAACAAAAAAGTAAATTTTTGATAATTGAAGGTGTACATACATGTAAGATTGTGATTCCAGCTGCCGTAAATGAGTCCAGTAGCTCCTTTTTGGAAGAGTTCAAAGGTCCATCCACACTAGCTGGTCGAACCAGAACAAAAGTGGGATGACCCAATAGAGCACTTGCTTTGGCAATGTACTTTCCTATGTATCCAGTAGCTCCTAGCACCAATACACGGCTCTTCTGACCCATTTCTGTCATAAATATCACTCCAAGGATTAGTTGCAAATAAGGAGAGGATCTCAAAACACAACATGAACTTGGCCTTCTTGTAAGTTATTTGTCTTAATTCCTAGCTCCTCCAGCATCCCCTCCAATAGAAACAAATATCCACTTTAGAAACAAGCACAAATAACCTAGAACTAACTGTATTTGCAAAACCTTGTGTAATAGAAAATAGAGTTCTAGACTTGTTGCAAAGTCTAGGCATCAGATTGTGGCTCTTCGCAGAAGATCAAATTATTAATCTAATACACAACTCCTAAAGGGTGAGGGTGGAGGCCAAAGAGGCTTCGCAACACTCTTCCCATTTCAGTGTGCTGTCACAAACTATCCACCAATCCAACATCTATAGCATAGAGCTATTGGAGAAGCAGATCCAACTTGAGGAGAGAAATTCACCTCTTCAGCCTTCACACTTTTCAATGGTGACCTTGTCAAGTACTATGTGTGCAAGCACGATGAAGACAATCAGTCAAAATCCCTAAGTATACATATGAAGCTGCAATTTCTCAAAATTAGCAACTAAGAGAGCTGTAACTCGAACTACAACAGCCTTCTTCGCTTCTTTATATGTGCAGCTCTGGGCTATTAAAGCAAAGCACGAAGATCTAAGGCAGAAAGTAATGATAGTGTTGCAAACAAGCTCTTAGAGCCTATTGGGTGCCTATCACACCCCTTTTTTTTATTACCTGGTCAAACTGGCACTAGAACTGTCCATGTTCTATACATTTCACTCCAGCTGTAGCCATCCTACCCACATTCTTATGGGATTAGAAGCTTCCAAAGGGGCTTTTTGTGCTGGGGAAGAAGCCCATGAATGTTCATTACCTCTACACAGTCACTGGCTTTGTGGAATTTAATGTCCTTCTTGGTTTTGAGGTCAAAACTTTTGAAGTCAAAACTAATTGTTGGACGTGAGTACCAAAAAGGTGCTTCTCCAGTCTCCATGTCACCAAAAAGAGAAAGAAAAGATGGTGAATCAATCTTTATTTCTCATAGGGCAGGGGGGACACCCATCTTGAAGCTTCGATCACAAACATCTAGAAACTGGCATGGACCGCTCCACACAAAAAAAATATCACCACCTCAATGGGGCCACAACACTGTATAATTCAAGCATGAGGTTCCATAGTGACAATGTATGATTCAAGCATGAGTTCACCTCAAGGATGGTGTGTGGAAAAATAGGGTGTTCAATGATAAAAGAACATGTGATGAAACAGTTGCAAGAGTATATTTTTTGGGTGTGGTAGGACTATCGTAGTAGAAAAGATGTTGAAAAGTTGTAATTTTTAAATTGCAAAGAAGGGAATACAATATTTGGGCTTGAAAAATGGAACATTTTTTTGACTAGGGAAGACTGATCGGTGGGGGCCTTAAGCACTCAGGGCAGGCTGAATCCAAGGGGATGGTTCTGTTGTTTCTGGTGTACAAACAAAACTTCAATGCCTCCTCTTTAATGCATTTGACACAGTAATAATTGTCAAGAACTCAAAAAAACAAACCATTGAACACTACCAAAGCCGGTTATCGAACACCAAAAAAAATCATTTTATGTTGCTCTGTTGCTATTAGAGTTCAAAGATGACTTGTAAAACTTCAGGTGGTGCTCCTATAACATTTTAAAACGTTTAAAATGAATAATAAATAAGAATGTTATGAGGTTTGAAAGCATGAGGGGTCCAAAGAAAAGAAAAGAAAAGAAAAAACATGTTTTGTAAGTTGGAAAGCTCTTTTTTTATCTTGTTATTTTTTCATTACTCATTTTCCTTTGCACTTGAAAGATGATTTCTAGAGCTTGAGATACAAATAAGTGTTCAATCATATGCAGATGATCGGTGATGGGCCGGTGTACCCTATGTTGCATTGGATACAACAAAGTTTTTTTCATGGAACTAAAAATAGAAAATATGACATGTGGCAATTCGTCATTACTGAATTTTATAAATATAGGAATTTTCAAAATTCAGATGTTATGTTATTGGCCAGCATCCCAAGAGGGATTTAGCTTTAGATGGTGATAGGGTTTTAATTTGTGTTTAGACAGTGAAAAAAATAGTCAAAAAACTGCTACCAAACTCAAGGCGGGTCCAAATGTGGCAAAAAAAATTCAAAATTTTTTTCCTCAAAATTTGGCGATTTTTTAAAGAAGAAATGCCCATATTGTAACAGAATATACCATTTTAATATTAATTTATCACAGTTTGGCGAAATTTTACACAAAAAATCACTGACCTAAACTCATTGGACGTATTGTAGCTCCTGGAGAGCAGCCTGCACCATGAGAGTGAAGCTGATTTGAATGCTGTACTTTCAACTCACGGTGAGCAAATCTTGTCGGAACAATTTTTTTTTTGAAAAAAAGTCCAACAGCCCCAATTTGAATATTTCAAAATTTTCACAATAGTTTCTAAGTATGCTAAGTCCACCAAAAACTTTCAAAGTTATCTTGAACTGGGTTAAATTTTCTAAAAAATTGACAAACTATTCTCAGTTTTTTCTTTTTTTTGGCTGGCCCTCTTAAGAATTAATTAATGCCTAAACAGGAGTCATAGGTAAGGTAACAAGTATAACAATTTGGAATACCCTAGTACCTTGGCCTATTTGACACTAATTATATTATTTACAAAAATGTTGAAAATTTCAAAAACTATTTCCTCCAGATGAAAAAATATTTTGAAGGGAAATAGTGAATACTTAGGAACATTCTATTTGTTGAAATGAATTTTTCAAAATTAATTAATTATTCAATGGACATGGGTTGAAATGGCCAAGGTACTATGGTAATGAAGACTCCCAAAATATCCTGTGAAAAATGTGTCATCAAGAATGTTGATCAAAGTAGAAACCTGTGTGGCTGGTTTCAGTTTTTGCTCAGTTTTGGTGTTGGTTCTTTGATCCAGTTATTGAGTACCCAAACTGCCCCTTCTAAATTTTGATTTTTTCTTAAGAAGTGGAACCAGAATTGGGAACTGGTCAAATATCGGAATTGGAACTAAAAGTGGGAACTGGCCCTCTGTCTACAGTTGGACCCAGAACTGAAACTGATCCCAAAAGCCATTTTATACAGGTTCCACTTCTTCCTTTTATTGGCCTTGCCTACCAAGGCAACGATGTTGTGTTTAGATTCATTATAGAGTATAATAGGTTAAGGGATTCTGGCCCCTAGGTAATAGGTCCATTTTTATGTGAGGATTTTTGACAGATGATATTTGACTTGTGTTGAAACTTGAGATTAATTATAGAGTTATAATTATAGAGTTATAATGTCTTGAAAGATTTTGGTTTTTCTTAGAGGATTTTTTGAAGTTTATATTTTTGCATGGTGAATGAGATTTCATAATTCTTCTTTTGCCTTAAGATACTTTTAATGCAAATGGCAAGGCCACAGTTTGACATACCCCTTGTTATCATTACTACTATTCCTGGCTGGGGTTAGACATGTTGTTAGTTTGAGGAAAAAGATTAGGGTTTTGAGTAATAACATTTTTTTGAATAATAATTTGGGTGTGAGGTGGGGGTAGCATTAGAGATGTAGTTCTTACTTTTGGAACATATCTCAAGTATGCAATTAAAATAAAAGTTATTATTATTTTTGGTTTAGACATGTAGTTGATACATGTGATCAAGTTTTATATGTGATATAGTGCTAGTAATAACTTTTAAAAATTCAGTTTTAGCTATGTCTAAGAGGTAGAACCAGATCTGGTTTGGAACTGGACCCACCCAGGCATAGGAAAAAAAAACCTCCAAACAAAGGGTCTTGAAACTTGAAGAATTAGGTCAACAATCAGCCTGTAGGTTCTATCAAATTGAAAAAAATTCCTTGAATCAGAATGGAAGGTTCTCTTTAAAAGTAAGAATTGACCAACAATGATAAAAACTCACAAACTCACAGCACAGTACAATTGGACCAACAAAAAAAACCACTCAACAGTAACAATAGGCTATTGCAACCATTTCGACAAGGATGATGTGAACTTGCAAAACTTTATTCCAAAGAAAAGGGAAGAAAACAGACAATAGAAAAAGAAAAAAGATACCTACCCAAAAAATCATCATCTTTTTTATGGAAGCGACTAAAGACTTCCATTGCTACGGAAGGAACTGATATCCTGGGTGACCATCTTGAAGATTCAGATACTTTGTTTGTAATATTTCTTCTGCTATAATTCACATGTAGAAGAATGTGGGGCCAAAAGATCTCCAAGCCTGGGATCAACAAAAAGAAGTTTTGTAACCTAGGAGGGGTTCGGAACTAAGAGGGTTAATTTTTTATTAAATCTCTTCTACCACATAGGTAGATTATCAACCATACTATAACACAACATTTGTAATATTCTTCATTTACATGATTTTTAAATATTATTATTATTTAATTTTTGGATAGGATCACCCACACATCTAAAGTTGAATTTTTATATGAGAATTTACACCCCAAGAGAGTTCATCACACACACCTAAAGATTCCCCTTTATGGGGATCATTCACCAAAGATCATAAAGTTTTCACAATGGTATCTGCAATAATCCTCACATTATATTTATTTTTTCAAGATTTCCTATTCACATACGATACTTTTATAAGACTTGATATCCACTAGCAACACCAAACTATTGAATGCAAATTATGAACTTGAAGCTCCAATTATTACTCCTTATATACTTGAAGGAATGAAGTGGATTGAATGGTTAATCACCTTCATTTACATCTATTCCCCATGTATCATCCTTTTATGTTAAGCCAATCATCACGTGCCACTTAAATTTTTTCATCCTTTTATGGATAGGTTTTACATTATTTAAAGTCTAGGACTTGACCAAGTCTACATACTTAACATCCCATTATTGCTAACACAAAATAGTTATAGAATATATTTGATTAATTTTGGACTTTAGAATTGTCAAAAAATAACCATAAATAATTTCGACATGTAAAAAAACTATTTGAAATGGTTTCCATTAGAACTAGGTGGGCATTTGATCCTTTCCAATGTAATTATTAATCAAATAAATGTTTGGTTTAAACTTGGATGGCCATCTATTCTATAGCAACCTACTTAATAAAGGCCAATGATTGATTAAAACTAGGTGGCAACCTAATCCATTTTGACCACATTAGTTTAGGCCAAATGTTTCAATTAGGATCAGGTGAACACTTGGTCCTTTGAAATCCAATTAACAAAAACAAATGCCCAAATTATAACCGGGTTAACAATTTACAATA
>Ga0116229_10015854_pt1 | contig 10199 bp, 11 predicted proteins | sample S1TSphgellanicum_3_FD_87313 | JGI IMG/M metagenome (GOLD analysis project Ga0116229, IMG submission 87313) | Host-associated microbial communities from peat moss isolated from Minnesota, USA - S1T2_Fc - Sphagnum magellanicum MG | ecosystem: Host-associated > Plants > Peat moss > Unclassified...
CGACGCCGCATTAAACCAGTTATAGCCGGTGACGAACCAGGCCCAGCGCTCCGGCCGCCGGTAGGCGCGCAGCAGCGGGATCAGCAAAACCGGGAAACCCGCTGTGGTGATGATAAAGGCCAGGATTTGCGCCGCGACATAGAGCAGAGGATGCGCAATATCCTCATCCAGCACCGGCCGGATCATCGGCAGAAGGATGACCGGCAGCACGATCACATAAGCCAGGAACGACCGTCGGCAGGCCGCGAGATCCTTGCCGAACCCGGCGCCGGCCTTGTGATCGAACATCGCAATCCGCGCGACGCTCTCAATCGCCTGCGCGGCTTCCTCGCCATCGATCATGCGGCGACCTCAAAAAACTGACAGAGCAGATCGTGATAGATCCGGGTCAGCGTTTCAAGTTCGTCCAGGGATACCGATTCGTCAGCCTTATGCATGGTCCGGCCAACCAGGCCAAATTCCGCGACCGGGCAGAGGCGCTGGATAAAGCGCGCATCCGATGTGCCGCCTGTCGTGCTGTAGGAAGGCCGCTTGCCGGTGACCGCCACCGCGGCATCGGCGACCAGTGACGCAAGCGCCCCCGGCGGCGTCAGGAAGGATTCGCCCGAGACATGGATATCAAGGGTCCAGCGGCCGCCATGCCGTGCCAGCTTCTCCCGCAGCCACGCATCGAGCGAGGCGCCGGTCCAACGATCATTGAACCTTATATTGAACCCGGCCGATGCGGTGGCGGGGATGACGTTGGTTGCGGGATTGCCGACATCGATCGTGGAGATTTGCAGGGATGACGGTTGAAAATGCTCGGTCGCCGCGTCGAGCGGCTGGGCGATCAGATCGGACAGCATGGCAACCAGCCGATGCACCGGATTATCCGCCAGATGCGGATAGGCGGTGTGACCCGCCGTGCCATGAACAGTCAGGCGGGCCGACAGGCTGCCGCGCCGGCCGATCTTGATCATATCGCCCAGCGTTTCCGCATTGGTCGGTTCGCCGACGAGACAGGCATCCGGGCGTTCATTCCGATCTTCGAGCCAGCTCAGCAGCTTCTGCGTCCCGTTGATCGCGACACCTTCTTCATCGCCGGTGATCAACAGGCTGATCGAGCCGGCGAAGTTGGGAGTCTGTTCGGCAAAGAAGCGGCTGGCAGCGGCAACGAAGGCGGCGATGCCACCCTTCATATCGACGGCGCCACGGCCATAGAGCTTGCCCTCCGCAATCGCCCCGGCGAACGGATCGACGCTCCAGCTCGCGCGCTCCCCGGCCGGCACCACATCGGTGTGGCCGGCAAAGCTGAAATGCCGGCCGGACGAGCCGCGCCGCGCATAGAGATTGGCGATATCCGCCGTGCCGTCCGCGGAAAAGACCAGCTTTTCGCAGGTGAAGCCGATCTGGGTCAGCGCCTCGGCCAGCACATCGATCGCCCCCGCATCTTCCGGCGTCACGCTCGGGCAGCGAATGAGACGCTGCGCCATCTCGACCGGATCGATCAGGCTCATGCGCGCAGCAGCTCGTTGATCGAGGTCTTGGCGCGGGTCTGGGCATCGACGCGCTTCACGATCACGGCGCAGGCGAGATTGGGGCCCGGACTGCCATCGGGCAGCGGCTTGCCCGGCAGGCTGCCCGGCACGACCACCGAATAAGGCGGCACACGGCCCACGAATATCTCGCCCGAGCTGCGATCGATAATGCGGGTGGTGGCCGACAGGAACACGCCCATCGACAGGACCGAGCCGCGCTCGACCCTAACCGCCTCGACCACTTCCGAGCGGGCGCCGATGAAGCAATCATCCTCGATTACCACCGGGTCGGCCTGCAGCGGCTCCAGCACGCCGCCGATCCCGACCCCGCCGGACAGATGGACATTCCGGCCGATCTGCGCGCAGGAGCCAACCGTCGCCCAGGTATCGACCATGGTATTGGCACCGACATGGGCGCCGACATTGACGAAGCTCGGCATCAGCACGACGCCCGGCGCGATATAGGCCGAATAGCGCGCGATCGCACCGGGCACCGCACGAAATCCGGCTTCGGTGAATGTTGCGGCGGTCCAGCCGGCGAATTTCGGCCGTACCTTGTCCCACCAGACGCTGTCGCCCGCGCTGGGATCGATCGGGCCGCCTTGGATGATCTCGTTCGGGCTGAGGCGGAACCAGAGCAGCACGGCTTTTTTGAGCCATTGATGCACCTGCCAGCTGCCATCCTCGCCTTGGCTCGCCACGCGCAGCTTGCCTTCATCAAGGAGGCGCATGGTCTCGGCGACGGCATCCGCAATCGTCCCGCCCGTGTGCGGCGAGATCGTATCCCGCTCCGCCCAGGCATTATCGATGATGGGTTCGAGATCTGAAGGCGTCATGCTGCTGTCCAGTATCCATAAAATGCGCCGGCACGATCTCCGGCGCGCGGGTCGCTGTCAACCATCGGACCATTGTTCCAACAAGGCCGCCAGATCGTCGGTGCGATAATGCACCCAGGGCTGGTTCGATCCCTCCGCGGCCCAATCATTATGGGTACTGACCCAGATGGTCAGCATGCCGCGCTCCGCCGCCGGCTTCAGATTGACCGCCATATCCTCGACCATACAGGCGCGCTCCGGCCGGACATGATAGCGCGCGATCAGCGCGTCATAGCCGGCAGGGTCGGGCTTTGGCAGAAACCCGGCATCGACGATATCGAACATGCCGCCGAAATGACCGGTCAGGCCCAGTTGCTCCAGCACCCGCTCGGCATGGCGCAGCGAGGCGTTGGTATGGACCAGCTTCTGGCCCGGCAGGCGCTCGATCGCCTGGATCAGGCGCGCAACCGGCGCCAATTCGCCAAGATCGATCTGATGGACAAAGTCGAGGAACGCATGCCCGTCGATCCCATGCTCGCTCATCAGACCGCGCAGCGTCGTGCCATGTTGATGGAACATCCGCTTCTGAACCGCCCGCGCCTCGTCGAAGGGCAGATGCAGCAAATCCGCGACGAAACAGGTCATTTTCTGGGAAATCTGGCTGGAGACAGTTGACGTCGCCGGATAGAGCGTGTTGTCGAGATCAAAAATCCAGGTCTCGACCTCCCGCGGATCGGGTGGCGGCTTCATGGTCACGGGAGCGCGATCCTTTCAGAGAGGCAAAAGGCGAGACAGGACGCGGATACGGCTGCTATCCTTAACTTAGAGTCAACAACTTCTCTGCTAGATTAAGAAGGCAAATCTATGCGTCTTGAGGGGCTTGGCATTGCGAGGGGCTTTGCGATCGACCGTGTCGATCAACGGTGACGACGCGTGATCCGCGGCGGATTCCGGCGGCTGATCAGCGCCAAAGCGGCGAGCGAGCCCAGCCTTTCTTTCGAGGAAGCCACCAAGCTTGCCCGTAGTGGCGCCCCCGATGAGCGTTGCGTGGTCGCGGCCGACCCCAACACCAAACCGGAATTGCTCTATTTCCTGGCCCGCGACAGCTCGCCCAAGGTGCGCTCCGCCGTCGCGTCGCATCTCGCCACACCGCGCCAAGCCGATTTGCTGCTGGCACTCGACGAGTCGCCCGATGTCAGGCTGCTGGTCGCCGAGAAAGTCACCAAGCAGGTCCGCTCGCTAGGCCAGGATGAGGCGGCGCAGCTCTGGCAATTAACCGTTTCGGTGCTGGAGGCGCTGGCGAAAGACGATCTCGTTAAGGTACGCCAGCTCGTGGCCGAGACCGCCAAGGGTCTCGAAAAAATCCCAAAGCCGATCGCGTACAGTCTGGCTAAGGATCGCGAGCCGGATGTCGCCGTTCCGGCCTTGGCCTATCCTGGCCGTTTCGTCGATGAGGAGCTGGTCTCTGTGGTCGAGGGCTCGCATGATTCCCGGATCGTCACGGCGGTCGCACGCCGCCCTATGATCGGGATCAAAGTGTCCGAGGCGGTGGTGGTGCGCGGCGATGAGGCAGCGATCACGGCGCTGCTCAGCAACAAATCGGCGCAAATCGATTCGCAAACGCTGGATCGGGTGATTGAGCAAGCCGCATCGCACCCGGCCTGGCATGAAGCCCTGGTCAATCTGCCCTCGCTGCCCGCCTCGGCCGTTGCGAAATTATCCGGCATCGTCAGTGCGACCTTGGGCGGCGTGCTGCGCGGCCGACGCGATATCGATCGTAGCGCGACGGCGGATGATCGCGTCTCGTTCCCGAGCGCCCCGCCGACCGAGACGATCATCCCCGAAGTTTTGATCCCCAACGAAGATCCGCTGGCCCGCGCGCGCCGTTTACAGGCTGACGGCCGGCTTGATGAGGACATCATCGTCGATACGTTGGGCACCGATCTCGATTTCACGATCGCCGCTTTGTCGATCCGCTCGCGCCTGCCGCCCGCAGTTGTCGCCAAGATCCTGTCGTCGCATAGCGCCAAGGGCCTGACATCGCTGGCCTGGAAATCCGGCTATTCGATGCGGCTCGCACTCCAACTGCAAATCCGCATCGGCCGCCTGCCGCCCAAGGCCCGCCTGACCTCGTCCGGCGGCACTTGGCCGCTCGCCCAAAGCGAAATGGATTGGCAGATCGATTTCTTCAAATCGCTCGCCGAAAGCGCCTAAAAAACGGCAGAATTGGAGAAACTAAGAGCCGCTGAGATTGTTCACGGTATGTCATCGAGATCTGCTCGCATGACATTGGACGCAGTCGCAACCGGAGGACGATACTCAATGGCCCGCCCGATCGATTTCACCCATATCGACGAGGACGAGTTAGAAAAGCTGGGCGATAATTTCAGCCGGCTCTTGGAATTAGGCAATCTCGAACAGCGCAGTGCCGCGCGTAGCGGCTTGATGGCGCTTGACGATGAACGCAAGGCACGCCGGGCGCGTAACCTCGCGCGACGCGCGCTTGCTGCGGGATTTGCCTGACGTCACCATCCCCATTCGATCGGGAGGCAAGTTGGTGTAAGCCTATCGGATGCATTTGTTCATCCGATATCTCGGCGCATTCTGGATCAGCACCTGTCTCGCCGTGACCGCAGCCGCAGCGGCGGTCGATCCGATCACGATCGACGCCGCAGCGCCGACGACGCCGTTCCCGCATTTCTGGGAAACCATGATGGGGTCCGGCCGCGCGGCTTTGTCACTGCGCGACTCCTATCGACAGGATCTCGCCGCCATCAAAGCCGCAACCGGGCTTGGTTTCGTGCGGTTCCACGCGATCTTCCATGACGAGCTGGGCGTCTATAGTGAAAATCGGGACGGTACGGCGCGGTACAATTTCCAATATGTCGATCAGATCTATGACGGCTTGCTCGCCGCCGGGGTGAAGCCCTGCGTCGAACTCAGCTTCATGCCGGGGCAATTGGCACTGCGGCCGGATCACCATCCGTTCTGGTACCACCCGATCGTCTCGCCGCCCAAAAGTGACGCTAAATGGGATGAGTTGATCCGCCATTTCGCGCAGCATCTCATTGATCGCTACGGGATCGACGAGGTGGCGAGCTGGTATTTCGAGGTGTGGAATGAAGCCAATCTCGATTTCTGGACCGGCATCCCGAAGCAGGCCACCTATTTCGCGCTCTATGACCATACCGCGCGGGCGCTGAAATCGGTCAATCCCAGGCTCCGCGTCGGCGGCCCAACGGCAGCGCAGGCGGCCTGGGTCCCGGACTTCATCGCCCACACGGCGAAAGAACATGTGCCGGTCGATTTCATCTCGACCCATGTCTATGGCGATGACGATCCGGCGCTGGTGCTGGGCCATCCGGCATCGATCAAGCGCTATGATCTCGTATGCCCGGCGATCCGCAAGGTGCATGGCGAGATCGCCGCATCGGCGCGGCCGGATCTCCCCTTGATCGTCAGCGAATTCAACGCGACCTCGAACAGCCGCGATACCCATCTCGCGTCGAGCTTCATGGGGCCATGGCTGGCCCAGACGATCCGCGACTGCACCGGTCTCGCCGAGATCATGTCCTATTGGACCTTCTCCGATGTGTTCGAAGAGCAAGGCGTTGCGACACAGCCCTTCACGGATGGGTTCGGCCTGATGGCGCTGGGCGGGATTCCGAAACCATCCTTCGGCGCCTTTGCGTTGTTGCATCGGCTGGGCAATGATGAGATCGCAACCAGCGCGCCCAATCTGATCGCGACCAAACGTGCCGACGGGACCTTGGTCATCGCCGCGTGGAACCGTGCGCCGGAAGGGCCGCCCCTCGCCGTAAGTCTGGCGCTTCAGCACAGTCAAGCGAGCCAGGCATTGCTATGGCGGCTCGATAGCGATCACGGCGACACGACCCGGCTCTATCGCGAGATCGGTGCGCCGACCTACCCCACCCCGACAGAGATCGCCCGCTTGCGCCAGGCGGCGGATCTTGGATCGGGCGAGGCGCTACCGATCCTGTCAGGCGCGCTCACCTTCACCCTTCCGGCGGACGGGCTAGTCGTGATCGAGATCCCGCCCTCGTAAGCTACGGCGCTATCGCTGCGGCGAGGATCAGGCCATCATCCTGCTGCACCAACAGCGCAAACCGCTCGCCGGCCGGCAGCGCCGCATCGCGCGTCACAGCCTGCCCGTCCCAGCGTCCGGCCGGGACGATCGCCCGCACCACATTCCCCTCATCCAGCGTGCGCCCGCCATTTTCGCCGCCACCGACCGACGTTCGATGATGATCGTCATACCCGACCAGCCAGAGCCGCGCCGTCCCGTGCCCATCGCCGAGCGAGAGCGTGAGGTGATCGTCGTGACGCGCCAGCGAAGCAGCGATTATGGGACGCCGCGCGGCCGCTTCTAGCTCGGCATCAATCGCGGCCTTGACGGACGCCGTGTCGGAGCCGATCGCCTCATGCCCACCGCCGATCACCATCTGCGGCGTGTAGACTTGGCCGAGATGCAGTGTCCGGTCATACCAATATTGCCGCGCCGTGGTGGCTTCACTCGAAAACGGATCGCGCCAGCCGAGATTGTTCCAGTAATCGACATGGAAATCCAGCACCAGCAGATCCGGCCGCGTCTCTTTCAATCGGCTGAGCAGCGCATCAGCCGGCGGGCAGGACGAGCAGGATTGCGAGGTGAACAGCTCGACCACCAGCGGCGACGCCTGCCCGGCTTGGGGAAGTGCGGCAACCAATAGCGAGAGAGCAAAGATGACGGGCTTCATGCCCAATCTTCGCGGCACCTCTCTGAAAGGTTACGCTCACGGGGGCGGCTTCTCGCCCAAGACCTGGAATAATTGGTCCAGATCGTCAGGATCACCCCCGAGCAGCACGATCCACCGCTCCAGCACCCAACGCTCAACCTGTTGATCGAGCCCGAGCAGGGTGATCCCGGTCGTCGCCAGGGTGGTCGAGATCTGCAAGATCAGGAGCAATGCCGCCAAGCCTATGGCAATCGGCCCGTAGGATTTCCCATCCGGCCGACCGCGCCGCGCGGCCCGCCAGGAAATCAGGCAGAGCCAAGAACACAGCGCGACCTCGCCACCGCCCACCACAACCCCGATACCGATCGAGGCGACCCGCCCGGCCTCCGCGGCATAATCGAGCATAATCTCGGCGAGTGTCGCGGCCAGCAGCAGCGCGATGCCGACAAACCAAAACACGGTCCGAAACAGCCCGAGCTCACCCGCGGCCGCGCGGTGGAGGAAAGGCCGGCGCGCGTCAGGCATTCAGGCTTACTTCACAGGGCAAGTCGATAGAGCCCGACCAGTTCGCCCCCACTATATCGGTTGTTGGAGCATCCACACATGACATGAAGCTTAACCCCGAAAGACGACAGGAAAAAAGGCGGCAATAGGCGAAGCTCATTCTTCCAACATCGGAGGCCTTGCCGTCGCTGCGAGTCCAGCTTATGCCTATGTCAAACTTTGACATAGGTGATCCCAATGGCGACCAATGTCCATCTCAGCCCCGAACTGGAACGCTTCGCGCATGAATGTGTCGAAGGCGGACGCTACAATAACGTGAGCGAGGTCGTTCGGTCCGGTCTGCGTCTATTGCAAGACGCAGAGAATCGCCGTCAGCAGTTCCAGACGATGTTGCAAACAGCGCAGGCGGAAGCCGACCGCGAGGGCACGTTCACCCTCGAAAATGTCCTAGCGGAAGTTGACAGTATTATAGACGCAGCTGAGGAATGAAAGCTGCGGTACTGTCACCGGCCGCGCGGCGTGATCTGCTGGCCGCAGTGCGATGGATTGCCAGAGACAATAAATCCGCAGCTCGAGCGTTGCGCAACAGCGTTGCCAAAGCGGCGGCACGCATCGGTGAACACATCCATCTTGGGAGCCTGCGCCACGAACTGGCGGACGGCCCTTATCGCTTTCTATCTTTGACCGGCTTTCCATACGTTATTATTTATAATGCCGCGCCACGGCCGCCGACCATTATCCGCATTCTGCACGCTGCGCGCGATCTGGCTGAGGCATTACGCGAGATGTAACGCTCAAATTCCACAGCACTGCGATAATGGTAGCGAGGGAGGGACTTGAACCCCCGACCTTGGGATTATGATTCCCCTGCTCTAACCAACTGAGCTACCCCGCCATCGAGAAGGCGAGGGTTATCCGCAAACCGGCGCGCCCTGTCAAGCGTCGGGATCCTACAAAACAACGCGGGTGACCCCGTGTTCGAGAAAAGTCCTTCAACGCCGCCCCCTCTGATAAGTGGTGGCTCTAGAGAAAATATCAAAAAATAATATGCGACGAGGGGTTTACCGCTTGCAGCGATCATCATATAGTGCAAAATGTATAGTGCAAAATGAGGATGAAAGGAGGACGACCGATGGCCGAACGGAAATCAGCTTTGAGGCGCGCTCCCGCTCGGCCTGCGCTGGACGCTTTGCTGGAGCAGGCGAAGACCGTGACGCTGACCGATGCCGAAATCCAAGAGCAGATTGCCAGCTTTGTCTATGGTAACGCGCCGAAAGGCTCTCGGATCACGAAAGAATCCGCACGGCTGGCGGCTAGTCGTGTTCGGGTTAGCGCCTCCTCTTAAAGACCCCCCGTGTTCATTCTAGTAGAGGAAGACCGGGAACTCTACGATCGCATTCAGGAGCAAAACCTGAAGAGACAGTATGAGTTACTGACCAACTGTATCGAGATTGGCCTCAAAAAGGGGCCAATCTCGTTTGATAAATATCTGCTTTGGTCACTGAACCATGTCGCCGTCGCGAATATATCGCAATTCGGCGGTCGATTTCGGAAGGAACCGATCTATGTCGGCGACCATAAGCCGCCACACTTCAAAGACGTCGATGAATGGATGGATCGTTTCATTTCGACGATCCAGGAAAATTGGTATATTTGGACACCGACCGAACTTGGCGCCTATGGCTTGTGGCGACTGAACTGGATACATCCCTTCATAGAGGGGAACGGGAGAACAGCGCGGGCGGCCTGTTATTTTCTGCTATGTGTCCGATCCGGTGCGCTATTGCGCGGCAGGAAAATTGTTCCCGAACGCATCCGAGATGATCGCAAGGGATATGAGAAAGCCTTGACGGCCGCAGATCGTGCTTGGGATGCCGGCGATTTGAACTTCGCGGACATGGAAGAATATTTAGCGGCGATCCTTCAAGCGCAACTCGAAGATGACGGGCTCGATTATCAGGGTGCCTCGTCGGTCTAAGCGAGACACCTTATGCCGCCTGTGCAGCCTGATCCGCCCGGCAGATCCAGCCACCGGCGATCAGCCGGTCGCCATCATAGATCACGCCGGCCTGACCCGGCGCGACGCCGCCCAGGGCCGGCTCGTCGAGCGTCAGCCAGGCGGACGGGCCATCGGCAGTTAGCCGGGCCGCAATCGGTGCCTGGGCCGAGCGCAGCTTGACCTGTACCGGCCGGTCGGTTGCGCTCGCCGCATCCAGGTCGAGGAAATTCACATCGCGGAGGCGCACCGTGACCGCGGCCAGCGCCGAGCGGGGGCCGACCACGACGCGGGCGGTTGCCGGATCGAGTCGGACGACGAAGAGCGGATCGCCACCGCCGACGCCGAGACCGCGACGCTGCCCGATCGTGTAATTTATGATCCCGTCATGACGGCCGAGCACGCGGCCATCGAGATCGACGATGTCGCCGGGGACCGCGGCCTCGGGACGCAGCCGCGCGACCAGATCGGCGTAGCGCCCGGTCGGCACGAAGCAGATATCCTGACTATCCGGCTTATCCGCCAGCGCCAGACCCAGCCGACGCGCATGGGCGCGGGTCGCCTCCTTGGGCAGATCCCCCAGCGGGAAGCGCAGATACTCAAGCTGAGCGCGGGTCGTCGCGAACAGGAA